>ERZ795048.4226-NODE-4226-length-10078-cov-5.904320_pt1 | contig 10078 bp, 8 predicted proteins | sample MGYA00375132_ERZ795048 | MGnify/ENA primary metagenome ERZ795048 (study PRJEB30177, sample SAMN05720225) | activated sludge metagenome | isolation source: Anaerobic digester | place: Hong Kong | collected 2014-12-17 ...
CGATTCCATTATCTTTTTCCGTGTGGGGGATTTTTACGAGGTCTTTTATGATGATGCCCGGGTCGTCTCCCGGGAACTCAATCTGGTCCTCACTTCGCGGCAGGAGGGGCAGCCCATGGCAGGAGTCCCTTATCATGCTGTGGAACGCTATCTGAAAAAACTTGTGGGAAAAGGGTATAAGGTCGCTGTCTGTGAGCAGCTGGAAGACCCCAGAACAGCTAAAGGGATCGTCAAGCGCGATGTCGTGAAAGTGATCACCCCGGGGACCTGGGTGGATGAAGAGCAGGATAACTATCTGGGTGCTTTTTTTATCGAAAGCGGTGAGATCGGCTATGCCTATGTGGATATCGCCCTGGGGGAAGTCAGCGCCGGGCGGGTGGCGGATGTCCGGGAGCTCTCCAATGTCTTTCAAAAGATCTCTCCCGCTGAGATGATCATCCCCGAAGGGGATATCGCCGCACGGGAGATCATCAAAAATGATTTTAAAGATGTCTTTGTCACGACTTACCCGGGATGGGAATATGACCCGGAGATCGCCATCAACCGGATCAAACGTTACTTCAATGTAGTTTCTCTGGTCCCTTACGGGATCCATGACCACATTTCGGTCATTGCGGCAGCTTCTATCCTTCTCAAGCATGTGGAAGAGACTCAAAAAGGGATCATGAACAACATCAGCCGGATCGAGAATGAGTCGGAAGAGAAGTATGTCGGAATCGATGCCAAGACCTGGCGAAACCTTGAGATCTTCTCCACTCTTTACGGAGAGGGGCCGGACACATCTCTATTTGCGACCCTCAATGCGACTCAGACAAAAATGGGGGAGCGGAATCTTAAAAAATGGCTCAGAAAGCCGCTGAGAGAACCGGAAGAGATGGAAAAGCGATGGGAGGCCGTGGATTTTCTGACCACTCACCGCAGGAGCCGGGAGAGGCTGAACGTGTATCTTTCCGAAATCCCTGATTTCGAAAAAGCTCTCGGAAAGATCTCCTACAATCGGGGCCGTCCCCGGGACCTTCTCCAGATAAAGGGCGGGTTAAAGAACCTCGGAGAGGTGAAGGAGGAGCTCTACGAGACAGGGGTGGCCCTTCTCGAAGAGACAGCTTCCCGGATGGATCCCCTGTTCGGTGTCTATGACCTGATCCATAAGAGTATCAATGAAGACCTTTCTGCCAGTGTACAGAATCTGAGTTTAATCAAAAAAGGGTTCGACCCCAGGATCGATGAGTTGAAAGACCTGAAGAACCACAGCAAGAAGATCCTTCTTGAGATCCAGGAAAAGGAGAAGGAGGAGACCGGGATCCCCACACTCAAAGTCAAATATAATAAAGTCTTCGGCTATTTTATTGAAATATCCAAAAGCTACACGGATAGAGTCCCTGCCCGCTATGAGCGCCGGCAGACTCTGACCGGGTCTGAGCGCTATATGGTCCCTGAGTTGAAAGAACTGGAAGAAAAGATCCTCTCCGCCGATGAAGAGATCATCCGCCTGGAACAGGAGGCTTTTAACCGTGTCCGGGACGAGGTGCTGCGCTTTACAAAGGAGATCCTTGAGGATGCCCGTGCTGTAGGCGAAGTGGATACCCTCTGCGCCTTTGCTGTGAAAAGTTTGGAGCAGGAGTATAACCGTCCCCTGTTGAGTGAGGAGGATAAGCTGGAAATCACGGACGGACGGCATCCCGTTGTGGAGACTGTCCTGAAAGAGGAGCCTTTTGTCCCCAACGACCTTTTTATGGACAGTGAAAAGAGGATCTTTTTGGTTACCGGCCCCAATATGGCCGGGAAATCCACTTATCTCCGTCAGAATGCCCTGATCATCCTCATGGCGCAGATCGGGTGTTTTGTCCCGGCCCGCTCCATGCTCTTTTCCCCTGTGGACAAGATCTTTTCGCGGGTGGGGGCTTCGGATAATCTTGCCGGCGGTGAGAGTACTTTTATGGTAGAGATGCTGGAGACCTCCCATATCATCCATAATGCCACCAGGGAGAGTTTTATCATCCTGGATGAGATAGGACGGGGGACCAGTACTTATGACGGCCTTTCCCTGGCCTGGGCCATCACAGAATATCTCCATTCGAAAATCGCCGCACGGACACTTTTCGCCACACACTATCATGAACTGACGGAGCTTCCCGACCTCTATAAAGAGATCCATAACCTCAATATCCAGGTAAAAGAGTGGAATGACAAGGTCGTGTTTCTGAGAAAGATCGAAGAAGGACGGGCGGATAAGAGCTACGGGATACAGGTGGCCCGCCTGGCCGGCCTCCCTGACTCTGTCATCGACAGAGCCCGCGAGATCCTCTTCAATCTGGAGAGTGACAGTTACAAGGAGGGGATCCCTTCCCTTGTCTATGATAAAGAACAGAAATTTACCGGGACTCCTCAGGGGGATCTCTTCAGCCGCTCTTTTCATGAGCGGGTCGTCAACCGGATCCGCTATCTTGATCTGAATACTCTGTCCCCTTTAGAACTTATGTTCGAGATCAAAAAGATCAAAAAAGAGATCGATGAAGAAGATTCGCGCACTTGACCATCATACCATCAATAAGATCGCCGCGGGAGAGGTGGTGGACCGCCCGCGTTCAGTGGTCAAAGAACTTGTAGAAAACGCACTGGATGCCGGGGCGGACAAGATTATCGTCTCTGTCAGCTCTTCTCCTGCAGACTTCATGGAAGTCGCTGACAACGGGGCGGGGATCCTTTACGATGAGATCCCCCTGGCTTTTCGCCGTCATGCCACTTCGAAGATCTCAAGCATCCATGATCTGGAACACCTTTCCAGCCTGGGTTTTAGGGGAGAAGCTCTCCCGAGTATCGCCTCGGTCTCCCGATGTTCTCTTATCACCAGAAGCGGTGATGAAGATCACGGGGGGCGCATTGAGATCGTTGGGGGAAAACAGACGCTTATGCAGGCTGCAGGCCGGCAACAAGGGACGACTGTGCGTGTGGAAAACCTTTTTTTCAATGTCCCGGCCCGGAGGAAGTTTCTCAAAACGCCTTCCTATGAGTTCCGGCTGATCCGGGAATTCATGGAGACTACCGCTCTGCTTACCGCTTCCCGGGGGGTCGAGCTTGTGCTCAGGCGTGAAGGCGAGACACTCTTTCATGTGGGAAGGGAGGAGAGCCTCGTTCAGCGGATCGAAGCTCTCTTCGGAGAAAATGTCAGCAGGGCCCTGGTTTCCGTAGAGAGACAAAGCGGGCCCCTTTCTGTCAAAGGATTTGTCACGGACAGCGACGCAGTCAACCGCCATTCCGGGCATATGTACCTTTTCGTTAATGACAGGCCGGTGAAGGATAAGGGTTTTGTCTTTGCCGTACGTAATGCCATGCAGGAGCTTCTTCTGCCCGGATATTATCCCTTTGCCTTTCTTTTCGCTTCTGTCCCTCCCGAAGAGATGGATGTCAATGTCCATCCCCAAAAGAGTGAAGTCCGTTTTCTGAAAGAACGCCGCTTCTACGGGAACCTTCACAAAGCTGTTTCGGAAGCTTTCGCCCGTAAAGAGAGCCTGCCGGGAGGGGGGCGGGGTGAAAAGAGAAGCGAGTATGCCGATGAACAGAAGAGTAGTTATGGAGAAAGCAGCCAGGAAGTACAAAAGATACGGGAACCGGGCCCTTCTCTTTTTGACAGTGCTCCCACGTCCTGCCATGTATCAGGCTCAGAAGAAGGGGAGATACGGGTAGGTGATTTTGAGTATGCCGGGATCCTTTTTGAGCGATATCTTCTCTTTACCGCCCCGTCGTCTCTTCTTCTTGTGGATTTTCATGCCCTCAACGAGAGGCTGGTCTATGACCGGCTCATGCGGGAAGCCGGGGAGAGCGGCCGGGCCAGGATCATCCCGGAGGCAGTCTCCCTGGGGCGTGTCTATACCTCTCTGATCAAAGATTATCAGCAAGAGTTCTGCTCCCTGGGTTTTCATCTTCGGCCCTTCGGAGAGGATACCGTCGTAGTAGAGGAAGTTCCGGCCGTTTTATCGGGGCTTAAAGACCTGGAACAGCTCATTCGGGACCTGTGCCACACTCTTGAAGAGGGCGGGGATGCGCTTCTTTTTCGCGAGCGGCTGGCCCGGAAAGCGTGCAAAGCTTCTCTGCGGACAGGGGATAAGCTGACCAGGGAGGATGTTGCCGCTTTTGCCGGAGCTCTGGAACAAGGGGGATTTACGATGACCTGTCCCCATGGCAGGCCCGTGGCCCGTATCATGGGCCGCAGCGAGTTTGATAAGCTTTTCAAAAGATAACAGGATAAGGAGAGAAAAGGGATGGATAAAGAAAACACAAAGACCAGACAGCGGATCGAAAAAGCGGCTGTGACTCTTTTTTCCGAGTTGGGATACGACGGGGTAGGGATGCGGGCCATCGCCCGGCAGGCAGGAGTCGCAGTCTCTGTGATCTACTACTATTTTAAAAACAAGGAGATCCTCTACCGCGATATCGTTTTGACGACTTTTCAATCTCTCATGGAAGAGGCCCGCTCCTATATCGAAGAACACCGGGCCGAAGAGCTTAAGGCTATTTCTCTGGGGCTTCTGGAAGCGGCTGAAGGATGGCCCGACGATGAAAAAGAGCGTCTTAAGATCGCTGTCTATGAGATCATGGGATTCGGGAAGACGAATCTTCTCCGTGAAGAACTTGCCGCTCTCTATAAGCAGTATGAGATGGTCTTCTACTCTTTTTTCTGGGAGAAACTCAAGAATCGGGAAGAGAGTTTCGCTTCGTCAAGGATCCTCTTTTCCTACCTTTCCGGTAAGGTGGCCCAGATCGTCATCAAAGGGACTGTTCCCCGTGATACTGCAGCAGGAGACCTGGCTATCCTCTGTTGAGTCCTCCTTTTTGATGACAATATTTGCTTGACACCCTATCCTTTGTGTGGTAGTTTCTTTTTGCAGAAGAAACAGGGGGTATGACCATGTATGCAGTAATCAAAACAGGCGGAAAACAGTATCTTGTCCGCGAAAACGACAAGATCTTTATTGAAAAGATCGATAAAGCCGTCGGTGAATCGGTCGAGTTTACTCCGATTATGCTCAATGACGGGACTCAGATGATTTCAGATACCAAGGGATTGGAAAACGCCAAGGTCGTCTGCAAAGTGAAAGAACATTTCCGCGGGAAAAAAGTCAAAGTATACTATTTCCGTCGCAGAAAAGATTCTGATAAAATGATAGGCCACAGGCAGAATATGGTGACGCTGGTCGTCGAATCCATATCCAAATAAGGGGAGGTGGCATATGGCTCATAAAAAAGGTGTAGGAAGCAGCCGGAACGGCCGGGACAGCGAATCAAAGCGGCTCGGGATCAAACGTTACAGCGGCCAGGATGTTCTCGCCGGAAATATCATCGTCCGTCAGCGTGGCACGAAGTATCTTCCCGGCCGGAATGTCGGCCTCGGTAAAGATTATACCATTTTCGCCCTTATCAACGGGGTCGTCAGCTTCTCCACACGCCGGGGAAGAAGTGTCGTTAACGTTGAATCCAGATAATCTCCTCACATGTTTATAGATCGCGCGAAGATTTACGTCCGGGGCGGCGCAGGCGGCCCCGGATGTCTCAGCTTCAGACGGGAGAAGTTTATCCCCAAAGGAGGCCCTGACGGAGGTAACGGCGGACGGGGCGGTGATGTCGTCTTTCAGGTCAATCCGTCGGTGAAGACTCTCTATGATGTCCGTTTTCATCCCCACATCAGAGCTGCCAACGGCGCTCCCGGAGAACCCAATAACCGTTTTGGAAAAGACGGTAAAACCCTGGAAGTCTCAGTTCCCCCCGGGACTATGATCTATACGGAAGAGGGAGAGCTCCTGGCAGACCTTTTCAGGGAAGGAGACCGCTGGATCGCTGCCCGGGGAGGACGTGGCGGACGGGGGAATGCTGCTTTTCTCTCCAACACCAACCGGGCTCCTTATATCAGAGAACTGGGAGAACCCGGGGAAGAGCTGACTCTGATCCTGGAGCTCAAACTCATCGCCGATGTAGGGCTTATCGGACTTCCCAATGCCGGCAAGTCGACTCTTTTGTCTGTTTTGAGCAATGCCAATCCAAAAATCGCTTCTTACCCCTTCACGACCATCGAACCAAATTTAGGGGCTGTCGTTTCAGAGAGGGGGTTCAGCTTTGTGGTGGCCGATCTTCCGGGGCTGATCGAAGGCGCCAGCAGCGGCACAGGGCTGGGAGACCGGTTTTTGAAACATGCTGAACGGAACCGGCTGCTGATCCATCTTATCGACATGGGCGGGGTGGAAGGACGGGACCCTGCAGAAGATTACAGGGTCATCCAAAAAGAGCTTTCTCAGTATGATACGGCCCTGGCGGATAAGACCTTCCTTGTGGTAGCCAATAAGATGGATGTCACCGAAGCCGCTGAGAACCTGAAGAATTTCAGCCGGGTCACCGGAATCGACCCGTTTCCCATCTCAGCAGCCACAGGAGAAGGGATCCGGGAGTTAAAAAATCATATCATTAAAACGTTGGAAGAGCTTCCGCCGGTGGAGATCACCATCCCCGAAAAGATCATCGTTCATGAAGATAAACGGAAATTTACACTTTCCAGGGAGGAGGAGACCTTTTTCGTCGACGGTGTCTACATCCGGAAAATAGTCCAGATGACTGACTTCCATCTGGAAGCTTCCGTCCGGCGCTGTACGGATATTATGGAAAAGATCGGGATCTTCAAAGCATTGGCTGAAGCCGGGGCCCGGGACGGGGATACTGTTATCGTGGCAGGATCCTTTGAGTTTTTTTATCAAGCTGATTAAATCATTCTTGAAGAAATTCCTCTTATATGTTATATTTCAAAGTGAAAAGAGACAATCATCCCGTAAGAATAGCTGATTTTTATCTTTGACGGGAGCTGAGGAGGAAATATGAAACCAGTTGTCGCAATTCTGCTGTTCATGATGACGATGAGCGGAGCCGCTTTAGGAAAAGTCCCGCCCCCCTATCCCGGCCCACGGGGAACCGATATGACAGGAGACAAGGTCTATGTAGTGGTCAAAGGGGACACTCTTTGGGACATCTGCGGGGCGCAGCTGGATAATCCCTGGCTCTGGGTCAAAGTCTGGGAACAGAATCCGCATATCACGGATCCCAACTGGATCTATCCCGGCGACCATATCTCTCTGGACCTCCAGGCCCCGGTCCCCGAGACCTATGTCAAACCGGAGAATAAAGAGCTTTACGCTGAAGAAGATACTTCAGTCAGAGAATTTATATTTAAGGAGAAGGCAGAAGAATCTGCAACGGAGGTAAGCGAAGAGAACCCGGCAGCCGAAGAGACAACCCCGGGGTCCGGTTCAGGAGAGACAAAACTTCAGGGGGGATATATTCTGGAAAAACACATGGAACCCTTCGGAGCTATTGTGGAGCTGGAGAAGAAGAAAGACTTCGGTGTCCACGGAGAAGAAGTCTATATTAACCGGGGAAAGAAGGACCGTGTCCGTGAAGGGGATCATTTCTTTGTCTATACCATCGAAGAAAAGGTGACTCATCCGGTGACCTACGAGACAGTGGGGTCCATGGTCAAACCCCGCGGCATCATCAAAGTCCTGGAAACCTATGACGACCTCTCCCGATGTGTCATCACATCACAGATGGAAGCCATCCGCAAAAATTATTATGTTGGGTATGAGTATCCCCGAATCGTACTCAATGAGAAAAACGTCAAACCCGATTATGAAGGATATATCATCTACTTCCAGGGGGGGACAAGACTGGCCTCCCGGGGAAGTATCGTCTATATCGACCGCGGCCTGAAGCAGGGCGTAAAAGCCGGCATGCATTTTGCAATTATGGGTAAACCGAGAAAAGTCAACGATCCCCAGGGCGGCGTAACGACGATCCCTGCCGCCATGAAGGGCCGGATCAGGGTCATCAATGCCCGTGAGAACAACTCAACCTGTATCATCGTTTCGGTCACCGGCGACGAAGAGATCCGCCTGGGGGATAAGATCGAGATCCAGTAATCGATGGAGACCCGGGAATACTATTTAGCTCTTTCCCTGGCCGGTGTTTTTTCCCCAGTGACCCAGCACAGACTTATTGCGGCTGCCGGAAGCGCAGCCGCTCTCTTTAAAGCTCCCGATTCCTTTTTCCGCTCAAAGAGAGGGTTGAGAAAAACCTCTGTAGAGAGTTTTCTTCAAAAAAGGAAGACGTTGGCCCTGGGAAAAGCTATAAGAGAACTTGAGAAGAGGAGAATATCCTGGGTGACCCTGGCTGATTGTGAATATCCTGAGCTCCTTCAGGAGATCCATGATCCGCCTCTTACCCTTTATCTCAGGGGGAGCAGGCGCTGTTGGGGTGAGTATCCCTTAGCTGTGGTGGGGACACGCCGGTGTTCTCATTATGGAAGGCGGGCCGCCGAAGAGATCGTGGGGAAGCTTTCTCCCAGGGTGAGCGTGATCAGCGGGATGGCTGCGGGGATCGACGGAGTCGCCCATCGGGCAGCTCTGAAAAAGGGGCTCCCGACGGTGGCTGTATTGGGGACCGGGGTCGATATCATCTATCCTACGGTGAACCGCCCCCTCTATCGGGAACTTCTTGAGGAGGGGACCATCGTGAGCGAGTTTCCCCCGGGGACGGGGCCTCAAAAGCACCACTTCCCCCAGCGCAACAGGATCATCAGCGGCCTCTCACGCGGGGTCCTGGTCGTGGAGTCGTCTCAGAAGAGCGGTTCCCTGATTACCGCGTCTTTTGCCCTGGCCCAGAACCGTGATGTCTTTGCCGTTCCCGGATCGATCTTCAGGCAGAGCTGCGCCGGCACCAATGCCCTTATCAGGGAGGGAGCTGTCCCCGTGACACGGGGAAGTGACATCTCGAACTTCTGGGGCCTTGACGGGGATGAGGCTTCCACAAGAGCGCCGAGGAGGGATCCCTTGACAGAAGATGAAAAAACAGTTATAAATCACCTGGATGCGGAAGACCCTGTGAGCATGGAAGAGATCGCCTGTGCCCTCGAGGGGCATCTTCCCATGGGCCGGCTTTCAGCGGCATTGTTGAGCCTGAAAATGAAGAAATACATTATGGAACTAGACAACCGCCGGTTTGTTTTAAAAGATGAGGATGAATTATGAAGAAAAAAGATAATCTGATCGGAAAACTTGTCGAAGCCCTGACCGGCGAAAAGGCTGAACTTTCCCGGGAAAAGCTTGTGCAGTATCTGACTGACAGAGGGATGGACCGGGATTCAGTCAACACCATTGTCAAGAGGATGCAGGACCGGTCCGGGGACCACGATCTTTTCCATACACAAGACCTGATCCAGGGCGTCCGTCTCTTTAATACCCTGGAAAGAATGCTTTTTACCGAAGAGGCTCTGGATAAACTTACCTTATGTAAATATCTGGGCCTTATCGACGAGAACGATATGGAGGAGGCCATTGAGATCGCCCTCCAGATGGATGTCCTTCCGGTGGAAGAGTCTGTCATCACCAAGATCATCGCTTATATCTCAGGTGTCGACCTGGACACCGATGAGTTCCACTTTTATCAGTGACCTTCGTGTATCTCCTGTAATACCGCCCGGGCTCCAGCGATAAATTCATCAATATCCTTCTCTGTGGTATCATACGAAGTCATCCAGCGGACTTCGCCCGCTTCTTCATCCCACACATAAAAGAAAGATTTCTCCTGGAGGGGTTTGATGGCTTTATGAGGAAGCCGTAGAAAGACTCCGTTGGTTTCCACCGGCTGGAAGATCTCAGCCCCCGGGAGAAGAGCTGCTTTTTCAGCCAGGATACGGGCCATGGTATTGGCATGTTCGGCGTTTTTCAGCCAGAGGTCATCATTGAGATAAGCGATAAACTGAGCTGCCAGATAGCGCATCTTGGATCCCAGTTGCATTCCCTGTTTACGGATAAATTTAAAGGAAGAGGCGGCCTTTTTGCTAAAGAGGATGACCGATTCCCCGAACATCATCCCGTTTTTTGTCCCTCCGAAGGAGAGAATATCGACTCCGGCATCAGCTGTCATATCTTTGAGAGAGGTATGCAGGAAGGCTGCTGCATTAGCTAACCTTGCTCCGTCCATATGGAGATAGAGCCCGTTGTCATGGGCGAAAGCGGCCAGCTCTTTGATCTCTGCCTGCGAG
>ERZ795048.4228-NODE-4228-length-10070-cov-9.582626_pt1 | contig 10070 bp, 11 predicted proteins | sample MGYA00375132_ERZ795048 | MGnify/ENA primary metagenome ERZ795048 (study PRJEB30177, sample SAMN05720225) | activated sludge metagenome | isolation source: Anaerobic digester | place: Hong Kong | collected 2014-12-17 ...
CGGTGCACCCAATCCGGCAGTTCCGGGTGGACCCGGTAATGCACCCACAGGCCTTCGCGCCGGTCGCTGACCAGGCCGCTCTCACGCAGCAGGGCCAGATGTCGCGAGATTTGCGGCTGGGCGACCCCAAGGGCGTGGGTCAGCTCACACACGCACAACTCGTCATGTCGCAGCAACAGCATCAGGCTGCGCAGGCGGGTGTCATTGGCGAGGCTCGAAAACAGGTTGTCTGGTGCTATATCCATGACGCGCAATATACGGCGTTTCGTATATATGGCAAATGAAATATTTATGACCGTCAATGTGACCGGAGTGTCCGCTGGCGGGCGGGACCACCGGTTTGTTCAAGCTCGCAACTACCTACATCGATAGTGTTAAACACAATGCCATGCATGCGGCGCCCAACCCGGAAAGCCTGATCGCACAGCCGCGGTGAAGTCATCAGCAAGCTGGCGCGGAGTGTTTGTCAGGCAGCCGAGGGAGGAACAAAGTTGTGCCTCATGTCGGTCAGACCCAGGAGAGCCGGTGCCGACTCTCCCGGTGATGAAGGAACGGTCAATCCGCCGCGAAGCAATAGAAAAGTCCGTCGCCACCCGTCTTGCGGACATTTTCCTGGGTACATCCCACTGTCGGATGCGCCGTGTTCCAGGAGCGTGCCCATGAATGATCGATGGGGCCGACGCGGTCGTGGTGACCGACCATTGCTGCGCCGTCGGCACCGTTCTTGGTCCAGTTGCCGCACGTCATGTCGGGAAAGAATGCGCCCGCAAAGGCGGTGCCATCGGGACGCGAGCCGGTGAGGATGTCGTGCTTGTTCGGTTTCTCGCTGCGGCCATTGACCATCTGGCCGTTCTCATCCAGCGCCGTATCCTTGTTCAGGTTGTTGTTGGCGGAATGCAGGTCTTCGACGTCCTTTGCGACCATGATGCCCTTGGCGTTGTACCACGGGCCCGCGCCGATCCGATCACGCGCGTGCACAACGTTTGGATCATCCAGCTTGGTGCCCTGCGTGCTCAGGTAGGCACGCCATGTCCGCCCACTGCTACCCGCAGCGGCCGCCAGGCCGGCGCAATGCGCATCGGCCCCCGTCAGGCCACCGAGATTGCCACCGTCACCGGGCCCCTGGCTGGTGACGAAGAACCCCATCGGCGCGTCACCGGCCATGACGGCCGCTTGCCCCGCCATGGCGACGATTCCCACTGTCAATGCGACGATTTTGATTTGCATGTCCTCTGATCCTCTTTGTAATTGATTAAGCCTGGGCGTCGGTGCGATGCGATGACCGACCCTAGTTTGTCGTGCTGCCCACAGCCGGCAGCAAGCACTACTCAATCGCGAACTCAATGCACTCGCTCTGCGTTTCCAACGCCTTTTGTGCACAGACGGCATCTTTGTCGCCACCGGGAGCCCCGCTGCCCCCGACCGCTCCCAGGTTGTAAGCACCGACAACGATCCTGACCCCGCCATCCATGACGATGAGGCCGTCAATGTGGTTGAGCTCCTGGCGGATATCTTCGCGCGCACTGCGGAACTCACCACTGTCGGTCCACGCCATGACCGCCAAGTTCGCTTCGCGTTCAGCGACCTCCCGCGTGAGGCTTTGCGGCGAGTTCGTCACGCAGGGCCGCCCGCGTCAATCCCCTTGGCTCTGGTTCGAGCTACGGAGTATCGAACCAAAATATTTCGTTTTCTACTCTGGTTCCAAAGGAATACTTACAAACGAGTGAGTGGCTGAACCGGACGATCCAATCCATCGGTATTTTTCAGGTACGAGAATAGCTGTAGATGTGTATCCGGCGCGCCGGAAAAGCGCCGGGCAATGCTCCGCGACAAATCGACTAAACACATCCGGTCATGTTGCAGGTTCGACTGCTCGCCAGGTTGGAAAGCGACAGGGCCCGTCTTGGCGTCGCTATCAGGCTGCGACCTCACTGACCCGCAGGACGACACTCAGCAGCGGGCGCTGCTGCGCGGTGCCGACGAAACCTCCAGCGACCGGCGGTACCGCTTCCGGGTGGCGCGCAACCGCGACCGCGATATGCCGGTCGCCAGTGACCTCACCGCTGGTCGGATCGAAGCCTTTCCAGCCGGCCCCCGGCAAGTAAACCTCGGCCCAGGCGTGCGTCGATGCATTTTCAGCATCACCCGCCCAAGTGAACAGATAGCCGCTCACAAAGCGACTGGCCAGCCCCAGGCAACGGCAGGCCTCGGTGAACAAGGTCGCGAAATCGCGGCACGAACCACTACGCAGTGACAGGGTCTCCCGCGGTGACTGGACGCCCTGCTCTTCGCGGATCTGGTATGAAAACCCGGAAGCTATCCCATGGTTGATCCGGTCCAGCAGGGTAAAGGTCGGCGTCGGCTGCCGCCATCCGGAGTCCTCCAGCCACCGGACCACCAGGTCTCGGTCATTCGGATAGACCGGCTGGAGAAACGGATCGAGTTCCACACGATCGCTGTCCGTATACGCAAAGGGATACTCCAGCGCGTAATCATCCATTCGAAAATTGAAGGGATTCTCATCATAGTGCTGGATGATCACGGTGCTGGCGATCTTCAGCAGATCGGTGGTCTGCTTGATCTCCACCACGGCGACCGAATTGTCCAGCACGTCGCGCTTCCACTGCACCGCATGTCCCGGAAAGATATCCAGCGCCGAAGACTCGATGCGGACATTGTGGTTCTCCCTGGGGCGCAGCAACAGCCGGTGTGGCAATAGCACAACCGGTTCCGGAAAACGGTATTCGGTCAGGTGGCTGATCTGAAGTCGTCGCATCGTACGGCTCTTCTGTTGAAACATGCCCAGTCTGACATCAAACCTTCGCCAGCGCCGCGACCAAGAAAACCCTCGTCGCAATGCAGCGCAGCGGCATGCCACCAGGCGCTGTTCCGCCGGGCCGCCGGCGCATTTGCCCATCCCTCCGGGGCCATTTAGTATCGGCGGCCTACCTCTTTCGGATGATTCCTGATGCCAGCCGTGCTGCGCCTGTTTCTTATCGCGCTGGTCGCCTTGTCTACTGGCCATGTGGCTGCGAATGAGGCACCCACAATTGCCGCCGCCGCGGACCTGCGGTTCGCCCTTGAAAGGTTGGCGGAAGACTTCCGGGCAAAGACAGGCAATGCCATACGGGTCAGCTTCGGCTCTTCAGGCAACTTCACGACGCAGATCGAGAATGGCGCCCCGTTCGAAATCTTTCTGTCGGCCGACGAGAACTACGTCTTTCGGCTCGCCGATCAAGGCCTGACGCGCGACCACGGATCGCTTTATGCGGTCGGACGCATCGTCCTGTTTGCACCTCACGGCTCGCTGCTGGCGACCGACCCGCAACTGGAACAGCTGCGCCAGGTGATTGCACAAGGTCGGCTGCACCGGTTTGCAATCGCCAACCCGGAACACGCCCCCTACGGCCGAGCCGCGCGTGCCGCGCTGCAGACCGCCGGCCTGTGGCCGCTGATCCAACCCAGTCTGGTGCTGGGCGAAAACGCTGCACAGGCCGCCCAGTTCGCCAGTTCCGGTTCCACTGACGGCGGCATCATCCCGCTGTCACTGTCGAAGGCGCCACAGTTGGCGGCCCTTGGTACCTTCTCCACGATACCGGCCGACTGGCATTCCGCCGAACCACTGCGTCAGCGCATGGTGCTGCTGCGCAATGCCGGTGCGACCGCAGACGCGTTCTATCGTTTTCTGCAGACCGACGAAGCACGCAAGACCCTGGCAGAATTCGGCTTCGTCGTGCCAGATGAATCGATGAAGGAGTAACGGGCTTGGACTGGCAGTCGTTTTCGCTCAGCCTGCAACTGGCCCTGGTCACGTTGGCCCTGCTGCTGCCGCTGTCCATCCCTGCCGCGTACTGGCTCGCGACCACGCAACGCGGAATCAAACCCTGGGTCGAGGGACTGATCGCTCTGCCGCTGGTGCTGCCGCCGACCGTCATCGGCTTTTACCTGTTGATTGTCCTGGGACGCCAGAGCTGGCTTGGACAGGCCTATGAGCAGCTATTCGGACAGCCCCTGGTGTTCAGCTTCAGCGGGCTGGTGCTGGCCTCGATCATATTCAACATCCCGTTCGCGGTGCAGCCGATCCAGCGTGCCTTCGAGGCCATCCCGCTCGAGGTGCGCGAGGCCGGGCAATGCTGTGGCCTGGGTTTCTGGCAGCGCTTCCTGCGCATCGATCTGCCTCTTTCCTGGCCGGGCATGTTGTCGGCAGCAGTGATCACGTTTGCACATACGCTGGGTGAGTTCGGTGTGGTGCTGATGGTCGGCGGCAATATTCCGGGAGAGACCAAGACGGTCGCGATCTCGATCTACGACCGCACCCAGGCATTCGACCTCGCCGGGGCCAACGCGATGTCGCTGCTGTTGCTGGCGATCTCGTTGACCACCATCGTCGTCAGCTACGGCCTGGTCGGCCGCATGATGAACGCGCGGCGCCCGGTATGAGCCTGGAACTGGTCCTGCACAACCAGGGGCCTGATCTGGATCTGCACGCGACGCTGCCTGCCGGCAGAATCACCGCACTGCTCGGCCCTTCCGGGTGCGGCAAGACCTCGATCCTGCGCGCGATCGCCGGGCTGTTGCACCCGAAGCACGCCCGCATCCGTATGCACGGCGAGGTCTGGAGCGATTCGGACATGCGCCGCTTCGTCCCGACCCGTCTTCGGCCGATCGGCTTCGTGCCCCAGCAGTACGGCCTGTTTCCGCACCTGACCGCGCTGGGCAATGTGATGATGTCGCTGCGCCACCTGTCGGCAACACAGCGTTCCGTCAGCGCGCAGGCGTTCCTTGACCAGGTACACATCGGTGAACTCGCGGACCGGTACCCGCGCGCGCTTTCAGGCGGGCAACGGCAGCGACTCGCCCTGGCCCGGGCGATCGCGCGCGAGCCGCAGTTGCTACTGCTCGACGAACCCTTTTCCGCGGTCGACCGCACCACCAAGCGCCTGCTGTATGTCGAGATCAAACGCCTGCACGAGCAACTGGGGCTTACCACGGTGCTGGTCACCCACGATCTGGACGAAGCGGCACAACTGGCGTCGCACCTGTGCCTGATCGATCAGGGCCGGTTGCTGCAGGCTGGGCCGACGCGTGAGGTCCTGGCCCGCCCCTGTTGTGAATCGGCAGCCCGGTTGCTGGATATCCCGAACATCTTCGAAGGTCGACTCGACAACACCGGGGCAGAGGGTTCGCAGGTTCTCGCGTGGGGACCGCATCGGTTGAAGGTCGATCAACGGTTCAACGTCGCCGGACCATTTCGCTGGGGCATTCAGCCCGGCAACGTGCTGATGGTGCGTGACGACAAGCCCTGGGGTGATCACCTCGAGAATCCAGTGGCCTGCCGGATCGTGGAGCACGTGGAACTCGGCGCCGAACTGCTGGTCTGGCTGACACCGGACGCATTACCGAACGAGACACTGCAGATGCGCCTGCCCGCCCGTGCGTTGCAACGCCACCCGCTGCAACCGGGACAGCACATGACGGTGTGTCTGCGGCGAAACGATCTGCTGCTGTTCCGTGACGAGGCACCTGGCACGGGCGGCCGGGCGGCCTGAAACGGGGTCAAAAACGGATTGCAGTTGCCGGACAAGAGCGCAAGATAAACCCGTGAAGCAACGCTGTGAGAGGAATCGGCCTCAAGTGGCGTTTCGTAGGAAAGGAATTTCCAATGTCTGTAATTTGCTGTCCCGCGGGCCGCGCCGCGATGGCTTCGCCGACCCTCCTCAGGTGGATCGGTACGCATCTGCTGCTTTTCCTTTTGCAGATCAGCGCGGTTGGCGCTACCGACGAATCGGCCCTGATCCTCACACCATCAGAGCCGATCGATGCCACGCATACGAAAGTCTCAGACATCGTCGAGGATATGGCCAGGCGCGTCGACCGCTTCTTCGGCAACGACCGTGCATTCGAGGAGCAGAACGACACCGCGTTGCAGATCCGTTTCGACTTCGGTAGCGACGAGGGGGAGTTGGCCCGGCTGAACAGCAGTGTCCGTGCGAAAGTGGCGCTACCTGGTACGGAAGAGCGCCTGCGCCTCGTCCTGGAGAGCGATCCGGACCTGCCGGCACGCGATGCGCCCCTCGACGACCCGCTCAGGTCGTTCGGGGAGTCATCCGACTATACCCTCGGCCTCGAAGGGCGGGCCCAGGCCAGCGGTTGGCAGTTGCGGCCTTCGCTGGGCGTGCGCGCCAAATGGCCGCTGGATCCCTACGCGAGATTACTGGCAATTCGCTACATTGATCTCGGCGATTGGGTGTCCCGCGTCTCAGGCACGGCTTCCTGGTTCAGCACGGACGGCGTCGGCCTCGACGGCACGGTTGATTTCGACCGCCGAGTGAATGACGACATCCTGTTCCGTTCCGCCTCCAGCCTTGCATGGCGACACGACACGTCGCAGACCAATGCCGCACAGGTGTTGTCCCTGTTCCAGCGCCTGGCCTCGCAGGCCAGCCTGGCGTACGAGATCGGCGCCGGTGCCGACAACGATCCGCAGTGGGAGATCAACAACTATTTTGCGCGCCTGCGCTATCGCCGGCTCGTCTACAAGACCTGGGCCTACGTCGACGTTCAGCCAACGATCGCCTGGCCGGAGGACAATGACTTCCAGGAAGAGCTTTCACTGCTGGTGCGTCTCGAGTTGAATTTCGGCAAGGCGTATCGATGATCGGCGCCGCCCGGGCGCACCCCGCAACGCGGTCTATACCAATCGCCCGTCGCTGATCCGGCCAAGCAGCGCCTCCAGCCGTGCCAGTTCCGTTTCACCGGGATCGGCGAACAGGACGCCGATCAGATAGCGCTCCAGCGACAGCCGTCGCACGTGCCTTACCCGACAGTCGAGGCGCAGCGGTCGGTTCCCGGCGGCCATGCCGGCCGTTGGCAGATCGACCTCGAACGCGTCGCCCGGCGTCAGAATCGATCCACCCTGTGCCAGTGCAACCACGTCGGCACGGCCCATGTACAGGCTGAGGCCGACGATGGAGACATCGCAGGATGTCGCGTCGCGCGGCGTACCCTGGCGATCGATGACACGGAGCGCACAGGACAGCGAATGGCGGGGATAAAGGCGACGTTCGGTAGTCATTAAAGGGGGATTTTAGTCGCAATCGACCCTCGATGGGCGCAAAACCGGGGCCGTGAACGTCTTGTTGCGGTGCCATTTCCGCTGTCCGCGGCGTTACCCCGGCGATCGCAACGCGACACTGCCCCGCTGGATTGCCAGGACCTCACCGTCCTCCAGGGCGCACCATGCCTCGTCGGTCAACGGGGCACTGGCAACCAGCGTCAGCGCCTGCTGCACGGTATGCAAACGGATGCCGGAATCTGCCAGGTCAGGCACTGACTCCTCGCAACTGCGTTGCAACAGATACAACCCTGGTTGCTGCAAAGTACCGTCTGGAATTCGGTGGTGCGCATGCACGAACAGGGTGTCGCTGTCCGAATAGAGAAAATTCGCGATCCCGATCGCGCGCAATGTGGCCGCAAATTCAGCCACCGCCTCCAGTCGCTCGGCCAGCAGAGGGACACCCTCGCGCTGCCTGTCCCACAGCTTCGCCATCCGGGTCAACAGGTGGCAGAACGCCGCCTCGGAGTCACTCTCACCGACCGGACGGAAACGCGCGGAGGCCGGCTGTGCACCGTGCTCCCAACCCGGCAGGTCGCCGTTGTGGGCAAACACATGGGTGTGGCCACCCAGTTCGCGCATGAACGGCTGGGTATTGCGCAACGCGGTCTCGCCGAAGGTGGCCAGTCGGATGTGCGAAATCACCAGGGCGCTGGGGGGGCCATGATCCTCGAGATAACGCGCCAGACCGCTCTCGCTCGCGGCCCCGGGCTCGCGCAACAGCAGCGCGTCACGCTCTGCATAAAACGCCACGCCCCACCCGTCACGGTGCGGCCCCTCGGCTCCGCCGCGCCTGGCCAGTCGCTGCAAAGAGAAACCGACCGAGGTGGGTACCCGGCTGCACATCGCAAACAGTTCACACATTGTCCCGTGCCCGTTCCCGGCCGCTGCGTCTGCATTCAGTATCGCGCACCCCGGCTTCGGTTGTGCAGACCCAGATCAGTCCAGGGCGCGCCGCAGGGCCATTTCCGACAACAACTCGCGACAACCGCGCGGCCCGCTCGCCTCAACCATCGATGACCGCGCGGTCGCGCCCACAAGCGTCACCGCGAGTCACATCGGGGATTTTCAGCCACAGCACCTGAAACTTTTCTTACCGGCAGTGCCCCACTACGCTTGTCGAATCAATTCCTGGAGTGCCGATGTACCGTGTCGTTACCAATCGATCAATGCATGTTGGCCGCCTGTGCGGCCTGCGGCCTCACCGCGGTGCTGGCGGGAAACACCGCTGCGGCGCCCCTGGTGCTGGACATCTGCGTGAGCTACCACTGTGCCGCCCATCGCGCCGTAACGATCGATGCGGCGCAGTGGAACGCGGTGGTGGCGTTGCTGCGTACCAGCAGCAGCGCAGAGGAAGAACGCCGTGGAATCGCGCAGGCCATCGCCCACATGGAACGCGTCGTCGGCGCCCAGGCCGGGACTTCCGGCGACCTGCCCCGCAATGAGGGTGACGGCGCAGCGCCCGGACAGCTCGATTGCATCGCCGAATCGCTGAACACGACCACCTATCTGCGTGCCGTCGAAGATGCCGGGCTGCTGCGCTGGCACAAGGCCGCGGAACCGGCGAAACGGCAGCGCTGGGTATTCAGCTTTCATCGCACCGCCGTGATACGGGAAATTGCGACGGACCAGCCATATGCGGTTGACTCGTGGTATCTGGGCAATGGCGCCGAGCCTCTGGTGCAACCGCTGGACGACTGGTATCGCGCGATCGGTGCCCCCGGCGACTGAGGCGGGCACGGATTCAGTCGAACACCAGTCTCTCCAGCAGGCGCACGCGTTGGCGCAGCTGCTGCATTTCATCCATCAGCTCGACGGCCAATGCCGCCCCCGCGGGGTTGAGCCCGAGGTCGTGCTCCAGGCGCACTGCACGCAACGCCCGCGCCACATCGGCATCCGCGAACTGCCATTCACGCGGCGACTGCCCGTGAGGACTCAACACGCCCTCACCGACAAGGATCACGATGGTCTCGCTGGACACACCACAACACTGCGACAACTCGGTCAGCGAGAAGCTGTATTCGACATCCGGATGGAAGGGGTGGTGTTCGCCGGTCACATCAACCTCCCAGATGTGCGCGTGGGTTGAACGGCATCTCGCGCGCCATCTGCTCATACAGCGCCCGCTTCGCCTCGGTGTCCGCCGGTGGTGCCACGATCTGCAGCACCACGAACTGATCGCCGGCCGTCTCTTTCGGAACCGCCAGCCCACGCCCCTTCAGGCGCAGTTTCTGACCGCTGCGCGCCCCGGCCGGAATATTGAGATCGACCGCACCGCCCAGTGTAGGGACCTTGAGCTTGCCGCCGAGCGCGGCCTCCCACGGGGTCACCGGCAGATTCAGAAAGACATCCTTGCCGTCCACCTGGTACTGCGCATGCGGCTTGAGTGTGACTTCCAGAAACAGGTCGCCGGCAGGCCCGCCGTTGAAGCCGGCACCGCCCTGTCCCGCCAGGCGGATGCGCTTGCCGCTGGTCACACCGCGCGGGATCTTGACCTGCAGATTGCGCAACCGGCCGGTAAGGCGGCCGTGCGCATCGTATTCGGGGATGCGCAGCTTCAGTCCAAGGGTGGCACCGTTGAATGCGTCCTCGAGGCTGACCTCGACCCTGGCGTGATGATCCTCTCCACGACCGGAGACACGCCCGCCACGGGAGAAGCCGGCACCGCGATGATTCGCACCCTGTCCGAACAGGCTCTCGAAGAAATCCGAAAAGCCGCCACGTCCGGTATCGGCCGGACCGCCACCGGAAAACTCGAACCCGGCATCCCAACCCGGTGGCGGCCGGAAATCCTGGCCGGCGCGCCAGTTCTTGCCCAGTTGGTCGTAGGCCGCGCGCTTTTCCGGGTCCCTGAGCACCTCGTAGGCCTCACCGAGCTCCTTGAAGCGGCGCTCGGCATTCGCCTCTTTGCTGACATCCGGGTGATATTTGCGCGCCAGCTTGCGGTAGGCGCGCT
>ERZ795048.4229-NODE-4229-length-10068-cov-10.191950_pt1 | contig 10068 bp, 6 predicted proteins | sample MGYA00375132_ERZ795048 | MGnify/ENA primary metagenome ERZ795048 (study PRJEB30177, sample SAMN05720225) | activated sludge metagenome | isolation source: Anaerobic digester | place: Hong Kong | collected 2014-12-17 ...
GAGTACAAATCCACCGGATAAAAGACACGGTATATATCGAGGCGGAACAGCAAGCGGATACGGTGATTGTACATAAGGAAATTCCTGTAGAGAAAATTGTGTATCAGAAACCGGATGGGAAAACTAATATTGGAGTGATTTGGTTTTTGTTAGGGGCTTTGGTGGTGATGGTGGTGGTTGTATTGGTTTTAGGTTTTGGTTGGTTTGGGGGGAGGTAACGGATTGGCGGTATGTTTTTGTTGCCGATTTCGAAGCATTGTCCTGTCAAGTTACACGAAAGTTTATTAGATGCAGAAACGCTGAAACCCGCACTGTCTCGGCAATAAAATATACCGCCTGTTACCGCCTGGTGTTCTGTCTTCAGGTCTTGTAAACCATTGTCATTATTGAGTTTCCGTATCATTAACATTTTACTTTCTTTATTTTTTGCCGGCTTGTGTGTCAGCGTTTTTTATTTTTTTTAGTGTCGGCATTTTTAAACCAATTTTTCTCTGTGTGTTGGCTTTGCAAGCACTTTGACAAAGCTTTGGATGGAGCATTGGCTCGTGGGGCTTTGGCAATGTGCTTGCAAACAGGATGGGATTTCACAATTTTGGTTTATTTCCATCATCTTTTTTATTAACAAAATCTACATCATTTGATTCAAGTAGTTCAAACACTGGGATCACAATTGAAGAAAAGTAATCTTCTTGAAGTATATCTAAGTATTTTGACGATATTATATCTTGTGAAAGATAATCAGATTCCAAGTTATCAAATTGGTCTCCTAGTTTTTTTATAATTTCTTCGTCAGAAATATTCAGTTTACCACGTAAGATTTTAAAGAATTTAAATTCACTATATTTTTCAATTTTATCAGCCTTAATCATTTTTATCGAAACTTCAATAATTTTTAAAAGTTGTTCTGTTGAAAAATCGTTATTTTCAAGTTCTTTTAAGTAATCACGTAAAAAATCCTTGCCCGAATTATTGATTTCGTTAAAAAGAAGGTTAATTTGATTACTAAAATCAGAAATGCCAAAGAGTTGCTCTTTTTCTTCAGTTTTTTGTATCAATGCCAATTCAGCTTTATCAATATCACCATCACATGCCATACATGAGAATGCTGTCTTTAAAATTAGCTTTTTGAAATTTAATTGTTCCATGCTTATTTTTATTTAAAACCAATTCTTGGTCGTTCTTTAGTATTTAATTGTTGTCCTTCCATCTTCGCCCTGATTTCTATGTAACTGTTTAATTCAGATAGGGAAATTGAAGGTTTGTTTGATTTTATAGTTTCAATCAGAATTACAAAAGTAATTCTGGAATTAGAACGCAATGCCATTCTTGAAGCTTCATCACACAAAAATTTTATGTCGCTTGAAACATAATTTTCAGTTGCTTTTGCAAGTTCTGAATAGTCTAACCCAATTTCGGTTGGTCTTTTATCTAAATAGAGTTTGAACATTAATTCCCTTGCTTCAAAATCAGGTGGTGGCAAATAAATGTGTTTGTCTAATCTACCTGCTCTTAAAATCGCAGGGTCAATTGAGTTTGGTCTGTTTGTCGCCCCAATAATGAAAACACCTTCATCACCGCTGTTATTCATTTGTGCTAAAAATTCATTTACAGCACTAGTGTTCATGTGATTGACACTTGAATTATCACGGTTAGGAACTAAAGCGTCTAATTCGTCAATGAAAATTATGCTTGGGGCATTCTTTCTAGCTTCTTCAAATAGATTTTTAATATTTTCTTGTGAGGCATTAACCCATTTACTCTGAATGTCTGAAGGTTTTATTTGATAGAAATTGAACCCTATTTCTTCTGCCATTTTTTCAGCAAAAAATGTTTTGCCACAACCCGGAGGTCCATACAAAAGCATTCCATTTGGAATTGTCAAACCATATTCTGCATACTTTTCCTTTTCATTTAACGCATCAATAACATCCAATTTAATTGTATCTTTAAGTTCTTGCATTCCAGCAATTGATTTAAAACCTTCGCCTTTTTTTACTGATTTTATTGTTTGAGTTGATTGCTCTATTTTTTCAATCACTGGATTTTCAACTACGATTTCACCATTAACTGCTTGAATAAATTCTTTCAGATTTTTAAATCTGTACTCTGTGTTTGGTTGCAAGGCTTTTGTGATGATATTAAATGTAACGGATTCAATTTTGGAATCTGAACTTAAGACTTGCAATGGTTTTTCACGTTCTTTAAGGACAACATCTTCTAATTTAATTGTATCAGATTTGTATTTAGACAATTCAACAAACCATGGTGGCAAACCAACTAATAAATGATAATACAATGCACCTACTGCAAAAATATCACTCTGAACAGAAAAGACTTTATTAAATGTTTCATTGGCTGTATAAAACGGATTAAGTCCTTCTTTTTGAAAGTCTTTGTTTGATTGGTTTAAAAATCTAGCATAGCCAAAATCAATAATTTTCGGAACGGGTATTTGACCTGATAAATCCAACATCACGTTCAAATTTGTAATGTCATTATGGATAATCGGATTTTCCTGATTGTGCAAATAATTCAAGCCATTTAATACGCCTAAAATGATGTCTTTTACTTCATAAGGATTAAAAGTTTGTTCCCTTTTCATTTTGTCTGCAAGGGTTTCGCCACTTATAAAGTCCAGAATTGCATAAGCATATTTTTGGTTTTCAATTATTAAATTTCCGCTATCGCTAAGTTTGACAATATTTGGATGATTTAGCTTTTTGAGAATTTCAATTTCAAGCACATCACCATTTAAGTCAAATTGAGTCCTATGTAATTTTGAATAGGAAAAGAGTTTCAGAAATTTGGTTTTCTTTTCCTTGTCTTTTACACGATACGTTTCAGCATAACTCCCTTTTTTTAAAAAGAAGGTTACAGCGTACTTGTCATCTATGACTTGACCTCTGTTTAATATTTGATTTAAATTTGACATTTTTTATCCTCGTAAAGTACTGTTCCCAACTGGGCCATTTCCTCCCGGCTCATCTCCACCATCACCATAACCGGCATTGTCATAAATATCATTTACGATTGGTTGCAAACTTGAAATACTAGGAGTATCATAAATAATAGATTTTCCTCGTTCAATAGCATTTCTTGCGGCTTGTCTATCTCTCCATTCTATACTGTCAAAATCTCTATCATGGAAAAGAATGAAACCAATCAAGTGTTCTAAACGCTCTAATTCAAAACCAAGAGTGTTTATCATTTCAATAAGTGCAGGTGTGTGTTTTTTATCCTTGTCTCGAATAGCTTGTTCTACATTGGGTTTAATGTCATTGACCATTTTTGTGGTCTGCTCATTTCCTTTCTTCTTATTTATTTCTTCAAGATTGTAAAAAGCTTCTTTAAGTTCTTTTTCCATTTCAGGCCATTCTCTATCACCTTCAAGTTTATCAACCACCTTCAAAACTTTTCTTAGATTTTCAAGTGTTTGCTGCTGTTTGTCAGAGGCAGATTTGTCTTTTTCAAATTGCGATTTTATTTCTTCTAATTCTTTTTCAGCTTTATCAATTTCTGCTCCATCTATACCTTTTGATTTTAACTGTTTAACTGAACGAAGCCCCTTATTGATTTCGTTTGACAAATAACTAGCTTTATCTTCACCAGTTGTATCAGTCACTGTTTCACATTCAAATTCAAATGTGAATGCTAAGTGTGGGAAAGTAGCCAATCCTGTAATTTTTTGATTGATGTCAATTTTTACTTCAATATCCACATCACTATTAGCTGGCAAAAGTGCAGGCAAATCACTACCTGTAATGTAAATTGTATTGATATGATGATTGTGGATTGCTCTTGAACGGTCAGCACCATGTTCACCTTGATAAATAGCAATTTCCAAGAAATCACTATCCATTCCTGGTCGAATCTGTTTTGGGGTTTTAAGATTACTCATAATACCAGAAGATGGTAACTGTTTTGATTTTGTTAACCCCTCAACCGTTCTAAATTGCAATTTGCCTGTACTTCTATCTTGAATCTCAATACCGATATTATAAGGTAGAACTGCGCTACCACCTTTGCCACCTTGCAAAATATTGAAATTTGAAGGTTCACATTCAAGTTTGTTCCCTTTATCGTCAAATAATGAAACTGAAAAAGCATTGGATTTTCCTTTTTCCAGTTGCACTGTTACTATTTCTCCAATTGTATTAATCTCAACATTACCACTTGACCAGCCTCCATCTTGTCTACTAACATTTGCAAAAACTTTTTGAGGAATTTCACTTTCAGTTTTATCTTGAAGAATTTTAATTACTCCATCTTCTTCATCAAATACGGATGTAGGTTCAAAGTTTATTTCAAGCTGAATTTTTGTCGGATTTGTTTCAATCGTTTCATTCTTTCGTTTGATAGTAGAGGCATAGATAGCCGCACCTTTTGCAACAACCGTCATTGGGTCAACACTTGTATCCGGGTTGCAAATCTGATTTGATAGCATTTTTCTCAGAATTGGGGACATAGTAGGGCCACCAACTAATATTAAGGCAGCCAATTTTGAACCATCAAGATTGTTTCTTTTTAATAGTTCCTGACTAATATCAATCGCCTTTTGAAATACAGATGTAATCGCATTTTCTAATTCAGATAATGTAACTGTAATATCTAATTCAAGCTCATTACCTTCATCGTCTTCCCCTGGTATATCACCTAAATTTGTAAGTATGCTCGTTTCGTCACTAAAGGAAAGCTGCTTTTTTATTTCTTCCGCATAAAATTTCATTGAGTTTCTAAGAATTTTATTCCTAAAATCATCTGAAAGAAGTTCATTAATAACGAATCTATTTTTCAAGTAAGGTATGATTATATTATCAACAATAGTTTCATCAAGGTTTTTTCCACCAAGATAATTGTCTCCTTCCGTATCAATGACTTGTCTAATCCCATCACTAACTTTAAGTAAAGCAGCATCAAAAGTTCCACCACCAAAATCAAATACAAGCCAGTAGCCATCCTTATTTTCTGAATTTAAACCATACACCCAAGCTGCTGCCTCGGGTTCAGTAATTATTTCGACCTGTTGAAATCCTGCTAATTTACCAGCCTGTCTTGTATGGTCTATTTGATTGTTTTTAAAAGCAGCAGGCACAGTAATTACTACTGTATTTACATTTTCATCCTTTTCAAAAGATTTTAAAGTTTTCAGTACTTCTGCCGACAATTCAATTGAACTGAAAGAGCGTTTTGCATTTGAGCTTTCATATTTAGCATCAGAACCCATCGTTCTTTTAAATTCAATGAATGAATTGTCATTACCAGAATCCCAATTTTTCATTGCATTCAATTTTTCTGCTTTTAAAGCATTAAATGCCGCATCACCTACTTGGATAGCACCTCTTCTATTAATAAAAACACAAGAAGGCATAGTGTCTTTTAGTGTATTTGTTCTAATACTTTCAGGATTTCCATTCTCCATTTTTGAAATTGCAGAATTGGTTGTGCCTAAATCAATTCCAAAATCTACAGTTGTTCTTTGTATATTCATTATAATTTCTTTTAATTCTTTTTGATTCTTAATTATTCTCCAATGCTTACTTCAATTTGGGCAGCTTGAATTTTTTGACCTTTAAAATTTACTTGTGGTTTGATTACACGAGTGATAATTTGTTTACCAATCTCAACTTCATCACTAGGAATAAACGTAGCAATAACTTCCATTCCTTCTTTGTATTCTTTTCCAAGCATTTCTACAATCTCATATTCCTTTGCATTAAAGTTCTCTTTTGTGCTTTTAACTAAATTCTTTAAATTGTTTAATCCTCTTGTGTTAGAATCCATTCTGTAAAGATTAGTTTCCATTGCAGTTAGTCTATCAGCAATTTTTAGCACAAGAGAATGGTCTTCATCTTGAGTTGCACCTTTTGGTGTATTTTCTATTACTTCGAGTTGTTTTTGGAAGACTTTAACCAATTCTCCATCAAGTTTCAAACTTTCTTCTTCCAAAGTTTTTTTTGTGTTTCTGATTTGAGTTTCTACATCCGACTTGCTCGATTTAATGCGCTTACCCAAAAACAAATACATTAATGCACCAAGCAGTAGAATGACCAATGTTGCTATTATCCAGTAAAGTGTATTTTTATTTACTGTTTTATTTAAAGCAGTTATACTTTGATTAGTAAATTGATGTGCATCTTCGATTTTAATGCCTAATTCATCTGCTGTTGTTTTAATATTTGCTGAATTTGAATTAATAACTTGTTGTAAGCTGTCAATTTCAATTGCAGCACTTACTTTGTATTTTTCAAAATCGCTGCTTAGCTGCTTGTAATTTTTATTTTGAACAGATTGTGCCGTTTTTATTGATTCATTTTCTTGTAAAATCATCGTATTTGCAGTTTGAATAGTTTCAATTTTGCCCACTAAGTTTAAAACTTTAAGATTAAGATTATCAATGTCCTTTCTTAATTTAAGACTATCTGTTTGAGCAAATAGATTGCTCACCGAAATTGCTAATAATATTATTAATAGGTTTGCTTTCATTATTTTACTTTTTTAATGAATATGTCTAATAGATTTCTGATTAATTTATTAATGTATTTTTGATTTTTAAGAAGCTTTACTAATTGAGGAGAAGTGGCATAATAAAAACTTATAAAACTTCTACCAAGCACTGATTTTGCAAGTGTTTCGTCCCTATAATCTCTTAAAATTTTTACTTGCGGGTGGTCGTAACTACCATATGCCATTGTAGCAATGTAACAACCACCAGAAGAAGATGAACTTGAAGAGGTTGTTGTGGATGTTTTGGTTGTTGTTCTTGTAGTCGTAGTTGTATTTACAGTTTTCCAATAGGATAAATATTTTATTCGATTTTTATTGTAATAGCTCATTTTATCAATTATGAAATCAACCAAAGCTTTAAACTGCCTAATTTTTGAATCATCTTTGTTCGATTTAATTTTCTCAATATTTCTGCTTGGTATGACCTCAAGAATGAGTTCGATAACTTTATCCCAATCAAGTGAATCTCGAATTAACTCATTTACTTTTGTCCAATTAATTGATTGTCCATAACCTAAGTTTAATTCTTGAATTCTTACTTGGGCTCTGATTTTTGTCTCATTGGTTGTATATGCTTCTTTTATTGACTGTAATAAACCAATAGCTTGGTTAATTTCTTTGTCTTTAAATTCCTCCATACCTTCAATGTTGGAATCTATTCTTTCTAATACTTGGTTACTAACAGCAATAGATTTGGCATATTTCAAAAGTTTTAATCCTTCTTCAGTAGGGTCTTTTGTGTTTTCCCATTCCTTAAAGTAATCAATGCCACATTGCATAACCTCTTTTGCTAGATTGTCAGCAATCATTTTAAACTTTAAATCTGATACCCCCAGTATTTTTTTTAACGAAGCTAAATCATCTTTACAGTTTACAAAGAGTTTTAATCCATGTTCATAAGCGTTTTTCTTATTTTCTTTTCTTTTGGATTTTGTGCTTTCTATATGACTTTCAATTTTGAAAATCGGTTCCTCAGTGAATTTTTTCAAAAGGTAGTTTTGAGAAGAACCATTACATTTACTAAATAGATTAATCGTGTCGGATTGAGAAAATTTATTTTTGACCTGACTTAATAAATCGTCAATTAAAATTTCAATTTGTTTTTGATTATTCGCAGAGTATGTTTCGTCAGCAACAATGTTGATGAAATAAACAAAACCATCTGATTCAATTAATTTAATTTTTGATTCAATTCCTTCTTGTATTTCGACAAAAGAATTTCCAAGTAATTTTAAAGTGCCAAGGTTGTTAAAACAAGAATAATTCTTTGAATTTACATTTTTGTCTTTAGTAACTTTCTCCCAAATTTCAAATGCTTTTTCAATATCTCCATTCTTCAGATATTCAATTGCAGTATTGTCAAAAGGACTTGCATTTATAAACCAAAATAATGCGTTTCTAACTTTGTCATGATTTTGTTCTAATGAGGAAAATGCTTTTTTAATTTCATTTTCATTCCTGTCTAATTTATTTAGAAATGAAAAGTCTAGTTCCGATGAAATCTCCTTTCCAATACTTGCATATTTACTTATTTTGCTTTTTTGTCGTTGGAATTCACTTTCTGTTGCACCAGCAAAGATTCCGGCAATACGATATGGATTGTTTTGTATTAATTCCATTTTGTTGTATTTAGTTTCTTTTAGTCAAATTCATTTCATTTATATTTTTCATTTCAATTTAGCGTTGGCAAAAAAACAGCTCTTTTGGTTTTTTAAGGTCTGGCTTTTGTGTCGGCAAAAACCAAATGTGCTGTTTGTGCGTGGGCAATTCATATTATTCTTTTTATGTAGCAAATTATCTATCATCTGTCTTTTTACACTTGGCGGTAACGGTTTGGCGGTATACACTGTGCGGCATTACTCCACACAATCTTTTAGCTCCACCATACCGCTAATTTAATGATGTTCAGTTTAATTACCAAATCTGCCGCCGCATGGTGTATGACCGCCTGTTACCGTTTCGTTGTTTTTATTTCCGCCATTTATCCGCCAATATGGAAAAATATCCGTCATTTATCCGTCATAATTTAACTTATACTTAGTTCCTTTCTTTTCTCCAATATTCAATGGTGCAAATGATTCAATAATGGTGCAATTATGTTGCAATTGGTGCAATTATGATGCAATTTACAGTTTATAAAATGAACCAGCTCCTTTTGTGCCAGAAGATTTTAAAATATCTTTTTCAACCAGCTCTTTTAAATCTCTTGTTGCAGTCATTCTTGCAACTTCAACCAATTCTTGATATTCCTTATTTGTAATTTCCCCTTTTTCTTTAACGAATAAAACTGCTTTTATTTGACGCTCATTCAGTCCAAGTTTTTCTAAATTATCTTGAGTATATTTATCTTTATAAAGCGTCACTGAAATTCCACCAAATTCTGATGCAAATTTTGGTTCAGGTAAATTTGCATTTAAACATTCATTTATGATATTTATTGTGCCTCGTCCCCATGCCTCAATTAAACCACCTTTGAAGAATACAGAAGCTATTAAGGGATTGTATGGCTTTGATGAATGTTGTTTCTTTAAGTTTTCAATAGTAAAACCTTCAGGAAGTTTTCCTTCATTCCAAATGATCATTTTATCGTCATATACGCTAATTTGAATGGGTGCTCCGGTATAGTTACGGTGAACAATTGCGTTTATAATTGCTTCGCGAACAGCCTTATATGGGTATTCCCAATTTTCGATGCGATGCAAGCCTTCATATGAAACAGGAGAAATTAAAAATTTTCTGTCTAAAACTTCCAGTGTTTTATCAGCAAGTTCAAAGATGTTTGATTCAATAACTTCCTGAAAAAGCAGGTCGTCATCAGATTTACCAAAACGTCCGATTTTCACAAAAGCATTTATAAAAAACCGACATGGTTTCTTTCCGAAAAGCAAAATTCCGGCACGTTTTAAATTTTCCTTTTCAACGAGCAAAAGGTTTTCAAGAATATTTGAGATGTTTTTTTCTTCTTCAATGAATGGTAATCTTTTGCTTTGTGATGCTGCTTTTTTAAAAGCGTTAATGGCTTCCGGGTCAATATCTTCAAGACTTGCTCTTAATTCAATTACATCATCCCATGTTCTGCCGGATTTTTTCAGTAGAAATTCATTCAGAGCATTGCCTTTCAACTCTTGCTTTGTGCTGCCACTTCTGTAATGATATTTTCCCTGGTATGATATAGCAATGTCATAAGGTTTTACAACTATTTCGATGTAATGCTTCCCTTGCTTTTCATGAAGGTTGATGTCACAAATAATGCCTAAGTGATTTTGGATTTTGTTTGGAATTTCTTCCAACAGTTTATTATGATTTTCAAGACCAACAATTTCGCCATTATCATTTTTGCCAATAATCAGTTTGCCTCCATGGGCATTTGCAAAACCACATATCCATTTAAGATACTCATTTTTCCATATTTCTTTCCATTCGATGTTGTGTTGTTCTGACATATCAGGATATTTTCAGCAAAGATAGTAAAACATCATTTCTGGCGGATACTCTTTTCAACAATGAACGGTAACTCGTTTATGAAATAGGAAAAACCGTACTTTATATTTACCTGTAAAAGAA
>ERZ795048.4231-NODE-4231-length-10066-cov-8.015083_pt1 | contig 10066 bp, 6 predicted proteins | sample MGYA00375132_ERZ795048 | MGnify/ENA primary metagenome ERZ795048 (study PRJEB30177, sample SAMN05720225) | activated sludge metagenome | isolation source: Anaerobic digester | place: Hong Kong | collected 2014-12-17 ...
GATCCTTCGCTACGCTCAGGATGACAAACTCTCTACAATACATTTTTCAACAGCCTCAGAGGCCCGGAATCCAGGGGACAGGATATCAGGGAGTTTTCATAGAAGCGGGAGGGTTTTATCTCATGTGACCGGTATTGAGATTAATCGAACCGCATCGAATGACAGTTGTTATGCCGGCCCGAAAAACCTGCCGAGGAACAGGATCAGGCCTGTCGAGTTATCGCGTATCAGGAAAATAAACGGTCGGTCAATAGTAAGAACCGCATCTACTTCAGGAACACCGAAAGCTACATCCCCGATATAAGTTGCTGCTGCCGCTTCTGTTCCTTCCTCATCAATTTTCACGTAGCTCTTGTGTTTTGCCGCTCCAATGTATAATTCACGACTCCCATCGATTCCTGAAAAATCAGCAGATCCGCCGAAAGAACCCGTCATTCCCATGTCCTGCAATGCATCCTTGAGATCAACTTCCGAGCTGAATTCGAATTTCGGCATTATCAACTGAACATATTTTGCATTCGTATATGAATCATCTTCTTCCAGATGCAATTCACTTATAATATTTTGGATAACCGTTTCATCCATCGAGGTTTCGAATCCTGTGAAATTCCCTTTGTCCGGCACAAGAACAATCATTGAAAGAAGCCTTCTTTCGTAAAATAGTTCTATTGCTTTGAACCCGGAGCCATCAATATATAAAAAATGTGATTCTTGATACATCATATCGGTCTGCACCGTTCTGCCATCCAAAAAATAGAAATTCTTTTTTTGAGTCATTTCTGGAAGAAATGTGTCATCCCATGATGCTTTGAAATATATCGAATTAACAAGCACGAGCTTTGTCAAAACATCTATTTGTGCTGGAGATAAGAGATTTTCTATTATTCCGTTTGTCTGTTCTTTTACCCGGTTATTGATTGTATAACATGCGTCTTCAGGTGAGTTTTGGAAATCCACAGAATTCAACCCTGCTTCATAATTTTCACCTATTGTGTTGATAAAATCACTGAGGAACGGATATCCGGTCTGGCCCCATAGGGAATTCGATATTTCGAGCGTGTAGCCATAGTAATAAGTGACATATTCTTTTGTGTCGAAATCATATCCCGTGTAAGCTATTTCCTTAAAACCGTCCAGTTTGATGTCCAGTGCATTAAAAGCGTTATGCAGCCTGTCCTGTTCCAGCGTGTAGTGCATCGTGGATGCTATTTCCGACTCGGTCTCCCCTCTTGCCCCGGCATATTGCATGGCAAACCCGGAATAGATACTGTATGGAGACATAAATATATTTCCGTTCTGCCTGTGGATCGCCATATATAAATCGAACGCGAATTCGTTGTTCCCGTCGATCAGTTCATCGAGTTCCGCTTCCGTTGCATCCGGGGCTGTTTCCCTTTCGACGTCCGCGCCATAAGATTCGTATCCCAGCAGCTCTCCGACATAATTGTCCTCCGGCTCTTCCTCGCTGGCGTAATAATATCCTGCTCCACCGTTATCGTACAAGCCGCCCATTCCGCCGCCGCAGCCGATGTGAGAAAAAGATATCCCCAGTATTAATGCTACGATTAAAAACAGTAATTTCTTCACAAAACCCACCTCTTCCCTAACTAATTTCTGTTTCCAAAAGCATCAATATTATCCATTAGCAAATAATCAATGCTGCCCATTCAAAAAAGCATACGCATTTCATCCGGCAAGAACTTTTTGAGGCCATCAAAAACATTCGAACGGATACATATTGTTCTGGTGATTGTTTTTATTTTATCACGATTAATTGTAGCTTAACAGGGTTTTTACTTAAATTCCGTTTCATGAGCAGTTTGATATAATTTTCTTAATGAAGCTCGCCCGCATGAACGCATCCCATCTTTCCTCACGGCTCATTTATGATATGGTTATTTTTCTACTGTTGAAGAATCCAGTTTCAACTATCGACAACTCCCGTTTTGTTATATAATTATGAAAATTAATTTTTCAGTACTGGTTTTTACTTGATTCTGTTGGGGTGCCGTCGCGTTGCGGCAACTTCCAACAAACAACTTGCGGGTAATCAATTATGCCGGATATGCCGGAAGAAATATTGCAGGAACTGAAAAAGCTTACCTCGGAGATAGCAGACCTTAAGGCCAGGATAAGCCGTCTCGAATCCGCCGGCAGCGAATCTGCCGTATCGAAAGAGCGGCTCGATAAACCGGCGGAAGACATGCCCGGCGATACGCCGGCGCCGGTCGCGAAGGAAAGTGATACAGGCGGAAAAACATGCCCCGGCTGCGGGAGCCTGATCGAGCAGGACACAATATTCTGCGCGGATTGCGGCAAAAAGATCATCGACGAAAAAGTTGCGGCGGAGAGCATTACTACACACAAGAAAAGCCCGCGCGACAGATCGCCCGCCGGAGAACCCGCGGACGCAACAACGGAAAAACAGTTGAATCGAAAGCCGGAAAAGAAATCCCCGGCACCGATTCCTCGAAATGCGAATCCGGTCAGCGAAGCCGATATCGGCATGAAATGGTTCGGGCTCGCCGGGATCACGCTCGTTGTCGTGGCGTTCGCGTTCTTCGTCAAATACGCAATCGACAACCAGTGGATCGGCCCGACAACCCGGATCATCGGCGGACTCACGCTCGGAATAGCCCTCATAATGATTGGCCGGGCATTCAACAGCAGGAAACGATACCAGGGCTATGACCGGACACTGATCGGCGGCGGATTCGCTCTCCTGTATTTCACAATCTACGCGGCGTATCACTTCTACGGCGATTTCACCGGGATTCCGCTGGAAATCGACCTCGCTTTCCTTTCGATAGTGGTGGCGGCGGCCATCCTGTTTTCCGTCGCGCTCGACTCGCCGCTGCTCGCAGGCGAAGCATTCCTGCTGGGATACGCAACGGCCTACCTCTGCGGAGCCATCACAACATACACGCTTTTCTACAACATCGTTCTGGCCGTGGGCCTGATATATCTCGTCGGGAAAAAAGGCTGGCTTTCGATCGGTGCAGCCGGTTTGATCGCAACTTACGCATTCCACATCATCTGGCTCGAAGCAAACGCAGATAAATCCGTGACGAATCTCCTTTTTCTTTTCTTTTACTCCATCCTCTTCATCGCGCTCGGGTTCGCGGAGAAAAAATACCTTTCCACGCACAACGTGGAATTGAAACTGAAACAGAAAGAACTGCCGGCGCAGAGCCTGTACATCATCTATATCATTGCCGGGTTGAGCCTCGTTATCCCGATTGCCGGTATCCTCATGGCAGAAGGCGCCGAAGTTTCATATCTGCCCTACTTCATCACCATCGACATTGTTTTTCTCCTGCTTGCGGCAATGTACTCGCTCGCCGGGATGGGCGTCATGGCGCTCATCGCCAACTACGCCGCGTTTGTCGTGTGGAACAACAACTCTCTCGATGTGAAAACGATCTACGCTGTGGCGTTCCTGGTCTGCATTTATGTCTTTTTTTCGATATACGCATTTCTGTTAAAGAATTTTGCAAAAAGGCTGTCCTACGAAGAAGTTATCGTCGCGCTGATCAACACCTTCTGCTTTTTCGGGTTCCTGTTCTCGAAGATCTACTCGGATTACCATGAATACGCCGGGCTGTTCACCGCGGGCACAGCCGTGTTATCACTCGCGCAATGCGCGGTCGCATCAAAGAAAAAACACGATTCCCTGTTCCAGGCATACCTCGTGCTGACCGTCGTTTTCATCACGCTGGCAATCCCCGTTCAGCTCACGAAACACTGGTTCCCCGTCTCGTGGGCGGCGGAAGCACTCGCGCTGCTGTATCTCTCTTTCGCGCTGGACAATAAAACACTGCGGATACTCAGCAAAGGCATCGCTTTGATCGCCCTCTTTTCGGTCCTTTATTTCATGGGCGATTCCAGGCTGCGAACCGCCTCGCTACTGGTTACATCAATCTGCTTTTTCGCGTCCGCCGGCCTGAATCATCTCCACCTGTTGAAACCGCAGAAACCCGGCCCCGTGTTCACCGAAACCGTCCTGTACGGGTTTGCCGGCTCCGGGTTTTTCCTGTTGCTGTTGACCTACACGCTTCAGGCCCCAGCATACAAAGTCGCTGCGCTCTGCACATGGGGCGTTGCTCTGCTGCTGGCGTCGAAACTTCTCCGGTTGCACTGGCTGCCTGCCGCAGGGTTCTTCGCCCACATTGCGGCTCTTTTCGTGGCGCTTCTTCACCTCATCCCGGACCACGGGCTCGCAACGGCTGTCCTGCTTCCGCAAATCATCTCATGCCTGGCATGTTATGCGATACTCAGAAACACGGATGCGCCGGAACCGTTCTCGAAACTGCGAATCGCGGGCGGTTATTATCTTTCCGCCGCGGTCATAATTACCACGGCGCTGCTCGCGTTCCTGTTCAAAGCCCACTGGCTTTCCATCGCCTGGGGCATCGAAGCCATAGTCATCCTCATAGCAGGCGTTTTCGCGAAATCCAGGCATGTGAGATTCACCGGCATAGGCCTGCTGGTGATTACCCTTGGCAAAGTCGTGTTCGCGGACATGGCGTTTTTGAGCATGTCATACCGGGTGATCTCACTGTTCGGAATAGGCATCGTATTTCTGATCGCTTCGTTCCTCTACTACAGGTACAGGGAACGTATTGAAGAATTTCTATAATCCATAATTCCGGAAGGGAAAAACCTTGAAACCAAAAACTTTGATCCTGAGCATTCTTCTTCTGATCGTCCCCGGCGCCGTTGCTTCCGCGCAGGACGGCTTCCCGCAGTACCCATACAGGAGCGGGATCAGCGTGCCGGAAAACGTATCCGGTCCCGTTCTGCTCGTTCCGGGTGAGAACACATTGATGAAAATGCGGCCGGATCAGTTCGATCTGAGGATATCCGAAAACGGGATCGAAGTACCATACATAATAAAGAAGATCGAGGTCCGGGACTACGCCCCCGATGCGGAGAAAATAACCGCATCATCGGAGCGTCCGCCGTTCAGAGGGGCCTCCTTCGGCGCGGACAGGCTCGTGGACGGCGACAGTTCCGGCGCGGATAATACCTATTATCAGAGCGACCCCGCATCGGATATAAAATACACAACCATCGAGTTTGATTTCGGGCGACCGGTTCTCACGGGTTCGGCGCGCGTGGAATGCCCGTTCAAAGAATTCCGTTTTGTAAAAGCAAGAGTCAGCGCGAGCAACGACGGTGTGAACTGGACTAATCTCGACCTGAAGAAAAACGCGGCTTACAGATCTTCCGAAGACCGGATAACGTATCCCCCCTCGCTTTCCCGGTTCATCCGCTTCAATTTCGAACACAGGGGCAGTCTCGCGATAAGCGAGATGAACGTATACGGTCCATCCGAAATCAGTGTTATTTTCGAAGCTCGCCCGGGAGCGACGTATTATATGTACTACGGCGCTCCCCATGCGGCAAAGCCCGTCTATGAAACAGGTAATCTGTACGAGTACAAAGGCATACCCGCAGCTTCCACCGGCGCCGCGGAACTGAACGAATTCTATAACGACGATCCCGACGGAGATACAATCGGCGGCGGCGACAACTGCCCCCTGCTGAACAACCCCGGGCAGGAAGATTCCGACAAAGACGGCATCGGTGACAAATGCGACAACTGCCCCGGCATACCCAACATAAACCAGGAAGATCATGATGAAGACGGAGTCGGCGACGCCTGCGATAACTGCCCGAACATCCCGAACCCCGACCAGATTGACTATGACCTGAACGGCAAGGGTTACCCGTGCGACGACAGCGACAACGACAGACGGATCAACAGCAAAGACAACTGCCCGGCGGTGAGGAATCCCAACCAGCGGGACTCTGATAGAAACGGGGTCGGCGACGCCTGCGAAGACTCCGACGGCGACGGTGTGCCGACCGGCAAAGACAACTGCATCAACACGAAGAACCCGGACCAGGCGGACTCCGACAGGGACAACATCGGGGACATCTGCGACAACTGCGTCGATGGTTTCAATCCCTCGCAGGAGGACACCAATCTCGACGGCACAGGCGACGCTTGCGAAGACAACGACGGCGACGGCCTGCGGAACTTCGAGGACAACTGCGTCGATGTTGCCAATAAGGATCAGTCCGACATCGACCGCGACCGTGTCGGCGACGCTTGCGACAACTGCCCGGATATGAATAACCCTTCCCAGAAGGACTCGGATGAAGACGGCACAGGAAATATCTGCGAAGATACAGACAGCGATGGAATCCTCGATGTGAATGACAACTGCCCGTCGATCGGCAACAGTGACCAGAAGGACCGCAATAACGACGGCACAGGCGACGCATGCGAGGACTGGGACGGCGATTGGGTGCCGAACGCGCTCGATAACTGCATCATGGTCAGGAACCCGAAAGAGGATGTCTACGGAAAACACATCCAGCCGGATAAAGACGGCGACGGCATCGGCGACGCATGCGACGATACGGACGACCGCTCGATGCAGAAAAGCATCTTCATCTGGATCGCCCTCATCGCGGCGGTTCTGATAGTTGTTATCCTGACGGTCAGAATGATGCTGTCACAGAACAAACCCGGTCGTTAATACAAGGACTGTTCATGAAAAGCGACAGAATATTTATCATGTCATTGCTCGCCTGCGCTGTGCTTGTTCAGATACCCGAAACAGCTTCTGCATGCGGGGTATGCACAACGATGAGCGCGGATTATTATTTCCCCTTTCTGAAATTCTGGATACCTCTGTTTCTTGTCTGGGTTTTCCTTCTTTTCAAAATCCATGACAATAATCCCGAAGACAGATCCCGCGAAAGATTCAAATCATTCAACAGGCTTATGAGTATCGGCAGCATTATTTTTCTGACAACTTTCCTGTTTTCTCTCGGGAGCCCCCTTGTTCCATTTATTTTCATCTTCTTCTGCTGGGTTCTGTTATCTTTGAAAATCATACTGTTTGACAGAACTTCGGCCGTCAATCCCGAATGGTGGAAAACCACCAGTGCAGTCATGTTGATCGTTGTGGTCTGTTTCGCCGCCTTCACATACAAATTCCAGTATAACAACATCGACAGACTGAGAAAATTCATCGTCTACCCGGGCGGTCCTCATGAAACTGCGATCAACCGGCTCAAATCACACGGAGACGAGGCCATTCCCGTCATCATGGAAGAGATGGTAAATTATGAAGGCCGGGCCGGCAGGAAAGAAAGACTGCAATCCGAAGGCGTGTTGCTGGTCGAAGAAATAACAGGAAAAGATTTCGGCCATGATGCGGCAAAGGTTATCGAATGGTGGAAAACAAAAAAGAATCCCGGCACGGAGCATTCCAGCCGTCCGCCCGATAAAGAAAAGAATCCGTGAAACTATTGAGCCACTTCGCCGACGGGATTACGATACCCGCCGCTCATGCCGGTAATATGTCAATTGTCATCTGTTTCACCGGCTGACGTATTGTCCATCCTGCCGATCTCGTCGATTGCAGACCCGCAATCACAGCCTTCTTTTACAAATATTCCGACTTCGTGTATTTTGCTTTCTTCCATCAACTGAACCGCCCGGGAAAAACCGGGATACATCGTGAATTCAATATTGTTGTGATACAGGACATTTTGAGCGGCTTTAGCCTTTTCCGCATCAGCCGTTTCAAATACCTTTTTCATCCGCGGCGGACCTTCCGTAAAAGGATTCCATCTGCAGTCGAGCAGAATGTATAAAGTAACAACATTTATAATAATCCCCAGCAGACCATTAATTACATATACAAAAGCTGTAACTATAAATACTACGAACGATGAGTTTTTCAGGAGAACACTCAACAACGACGAGAGACCCGTTGCGATTACCAACAAAGAAACCGGCATCAGCGACTTTTTAATGTTTTCCCTGAAAAACTTCAAACCAGCCACAGTCCATCCCTTCGCATATAAATAATCGCTGAGCGGATGACACTTTGAAATAACAATCATAGGAAACATATAGAGACAGAGGACAACGACCGCTATCTCTGTCACAACAAATAATGTCGGGTTCATGATTGTGCTCATGCTTAACTCTTTATGAGTCACCAGCATAAATATTGACTGTGGAATCGAATAGATAATTAGCGATACGACAATCAGAAACAAACCAAATAATATAGACTGTGGCAATATTCGCGTGCCGCTCCTCCAGAATCCCTGCCTGATGTCCGTGTTGGTCATGGACAAAAACAACCGGATCAAAATACACAGGTAAAAATATCCATTCAGGATTAATAATAAAAAGGATAAAAACCTGATTCCGGAAAGCATTGTTATGCCGGACGACTTGAGAGCGTTGCTGCCGCACACCGGCATCGCGAAAAATCCTATAACGATATATATCCCGATAAGAACGCCGTGTTTCAATAACACAGCCCGCGGGGTGTTCACAGGTGTCAGGAATACTTGATCGTTTTCAGATGGCATGACAAACAGAATCCCCTTCCCGGCGGAAATCGGTTTTTTCAATAGAAAGTTGCTGAAACTACATTATATCCGTCTCCGATATATGTCAATTATAATATTCAGAGGAATTCTTCCCGACGAGGCTGTTGAAAAATCCCCATTCTGTCATTCTGAGGAAGTGCAGCGACCGAAGAATCTCAATTATAAGCTCCAAAAGCGAGATCCTTCACTGCGCTCAGGATGACAAACTCTCTACGGCAAAATTTTTCAACAGCCTCCGAGACACTCCACCAATCAAGTTAACCGTCATGAGCATGACTCTGTCATATTTCCCGGTCGGTTTTATTCCCTGACTGATTAATCCTGACAATGAAAATAAAATCAGTGAGCCGGAATTCACGGAGTTCACACGCTGGAGGCTATTACGATGGATAAAAAACGATATTGTAAAAATTGATAACAGCGGTGAAACAAAACAGGAAAACATCAGTCTAAAAAAGCAAATGTCGGCAAACACGAGTACGCGGGACAGTCAGGATCCTGTCCGGCTGCTCTCAGGGCGCTTGCAGGAAATAAAGACTGAAGCACATCGGGCGGCAACCGGGAACCAGCCGGCCGGGAAGGAGAAATAATGAACAAAAGAACACATTTTGCCGCTGTTTGCATGGCGGTTACAGCTATTCTGCTATCATCCGCGGTTGCAATGGCCGGCGGGCCGGGCGGCCCGGGCGGACCCGGTGGACACCATGAAAAACGGCCACCGAACTATCATCATGAACACATCGACAGGCCGCTCGCCACGCTCGCCCTATGTGTTCTCTATCCTAAAAGATGCACCCCCCACCCCGTGATCGTGGAAACACAGCCGGTTGTCATCGTCAAACACCCGGTTATCGTGAAATCGCCCGAGACGGGCAAATCGGTCGATATCGAAATCGACGATCTTTCGGAATACTCCGGCGGCTGGTGGGGCGGATTATCCGAATACAACAAACTTCAGTTCGTGAAAGTATATGTGCAGTTGCACAAGGGCTCCAACGCATCCCTGTTCGAGGGTAAAAGCTATTCGGACTTCGTCAAAAAACTGAATGTCTTCTACAGCTCAGCCGGAAACCAGCCTCTTTCCGTAGACATGGCGCTCGACGTCGTGACCCTCAGGATGAACGGATACCTCGAATACGGCAACTGCATGAACGGATATTACATAATGACAGCCTCCGACGACCTGTTCGATGCCGACATGATCAACGCCAAGTACGACGAATGCTCGACCTACGATCAGCCGGAAATCGAATAGACAATTGAACCTGCGCGGTCCGGGATTTCCTGTGCCGGAACGGATATCACCGTTCCGGTAACCATTTCGGGAAATCCCGGTAGGATCGGCCGGAAACATCGCAATGCCGGAAGAAAACAGCAAGTCCGGGCAGCCCATCTCATAAAAGCCACCGGAAACCAAAAAGCCCGGCTTTCACCGGGCTTTTTCCCTATGGAACCAGGGGGGCTCGCCCCCCCGGCCTTTCTGACTGCCAATACGGCCATTCCTAAAAAAACAGTGTTTATATTGATTATCAAAATAAAAATAGAATAACCAAACGGAGTTTCCTGGATTCCTGCTTACTACATGCAGGAATGATATGATGAAAAAAGCTGTACCATAGAAAGAAACAGGAGGTAC
>ERZ795048.4235-NODE-4235-length-10063-cov-4.491107_pt1 | contig 10063 bp, 6 predicted proteins | sample MGYA00375132_ERZ795048 | MGnify/ENA primary metagenome ERZ795048 (study PRJEB30177, sample SAMN05720225) | activated sludge metagenome | isolation source: Anaerobic digester | place: Hong Kong | collected 2014-12-17 ...
TCCCTACACGACGCTCTTCCGATCTGCTCGTGCTTCTTGAGATGCCGCTTGCGCAGACGGATGCTCGCCGGCGTGATCTCGACCAGCTCGTCGTCGTCGATGAACTCGACCGCCAGCTCCAGCGTCAGCTCGATCGGCGGTGTCAGCCGGATCGCATCCTCCTTGCCGGCGGCCCGGAAGTTGGTCAGCTGCTTGGTGCGCGTGGCGTTGACGACGAGGTCGTTGTCGCGGCTGTGCACGCCGACGATCATGCCTTCGTAGACCGGGTCGCCGGGCTTGACGAACATGCGCCCGCGGTCGTCGAGCTTGTTCAGCGCGTAGGTGATCGCCTGCCCGTCGTCCATGCTGATCAGCACGCCGTTGCGCCGTCCGGCGATCTCGCCGCGCCAGGGCTCGTAGCCGTCGAAGACGTTGCTCGCCAGCCCGGTGCCGCGCGTCAGGTTGAGGAACTCGCCTGAAAACCCGATCAGCCCGCGCGCCGGGATGCGCCAGTCCAGCCGCACCCGGCCGCGGCCGTCGGGCTCCATGTGGACGAGCTCGGCGCGGCGTTCGCCCAGCGCCTGCATGACCGCGCCCTGGTGCTGCTCCTCGACGTCGACCGTCAGCAGCTCGATCGGCTCGCAGCGCTCGCCGTCGATCGTGCGGTAGACGACGCGCGGTTTGCTGACCGCCAGCTCGTAGCCCTCGCGGCGCATGTTCTCCAGCAGGATCGTCAGGTGCAGCTCGCCGCGGCCGGCGACCTCGAACACGCCGTCCTCGGCGGTCTCGCGCACGCGCAGCGCCACGTTGCTCTGCAGCTCGCGCTGCAGCCGGTCCCAGAGCTGGCGGCTGGTGACGAAGCGGCCCTCGCGCCCGGCCAGCGGGCTGGTGTTGACGCAGAAGTTCATCGTCAGCGTCGGCTCGTCGATCTGCAGCATCGGCAGCGGCTGCGGGTCGGCGGGGTCGGTCAGCGTGACGCCGATGCCGATCTCGTCGATGCCGCTGACCAGCACGATGTCGCCCGGGCCGGCGGACTCGGCCGGCGTGCGCTCCAGCCCCTCGAAGGTCAGCAGCTGCCCGATGCGCCCGCGCGTCGCCGCGCCGTCCGGGCCCTGCATCACGAGCACGTCCATCCCGGGGCGAACGGTCCCGGCGTTGACGCGCCCGACGCCGATCCGGCCGACGTAGGTCGAGTAGTCGAGCGACGAGATCTGCAGCTGCAGCGGCGCGTCCGGGTCGCCGCGGTGCGCCGGGACATGCGCGCAGATGGTTTGGAACAGCGGCTCCAGGTCCTTGCCCCAGGGCTGCTGCGGCTCGCCCTGCGTCAGCGAGGCCCAGCCCTCGAGGCCCGACGCGTACACGACCGGGAAGTCGAGCTGCTCCTCGGTCGCGCCGAGCTTGTCGAACAAGTCGAACGCCGCGTCGACGACGTGGTCGCAGCGCGCGCCGGGCTTGTCGACCTTGTTGACGACGACGATCGGCTTGAGCCCCAGCGCCAGCGCCTTCTTCGTCACGAAGCGCGTCTGCGGCATCGGCCCCTCCTGGGCGTCGATCAGCAGCAGCACGCCGTCGACCATCGACAGCGCGCGCTCGACCTCGCCGCCGAAGTCGGCGTGGCCGGGGGTGTCGACGATGTTGATGTGCGTGCCGCGCCAGGCCACGGCACAGTTCTTGGCCAGGATCGTGATGCCGCGCTCGCGCTCCAGGTCGTTGCTGTCCATCACGCGCTCGGCGATCTTCTCGTGCGAGGCGAAGGTACCGCTCTGACGCAGCAGCTGGTCGACGAGCGTCGTCTTGCCGTGGTCGACGTGGGCGATGATGGCGATGTTGCGGATCGGTCGGGTCATGCGGTGGGCGCCGCGAGCGCGGCGACTTCGAGGGGGGACAGCAGGCGCTGGGCGACCAGCTCGCCGCCGGCGACGTGCGCGCTGCCGAGGAAGACATCCGGCGCCGGGGCCTGCCCGCCCGGCGCCGGCCCGTAGACGCGCACCAGCGGTGCGTCGGGCTGTGCGATGCGCCGCCGCAGCCCGGTGAGAAAGCGACCCGCGTCGTCGGCCTGCAGGCGCACCGCCGGCGCGGCCGCGAGCAGCGTGTCGGGCGGCAGCACACGCGCGTCGCGCGCCGCCTCGGGCAGCGCCTCCAGCGCATCCAGCGTCAGCGCCTGCGCGAGCTCGAAGCTGCCGCTGGCGGTGCGCCGCAGCGCCGCCAGCCAGGCGCCGCAGCCCAGCCGCTCGCCGAGGTCGGCGGCCAGCGAGCGGATGTAGGTGCCCTTGCTGCAGCGCACGTCGAGCACCAGCGTCCTGTCCTGCCAGTCGACGATGTCGAGGCGGTGGATCGTCACGCGGCGCGGCGTGCGCGCCACCGTCTGGCCGGCGCGCGCGTATTCGTAGAGCGCGCGGCCGTCCTTCTTCAGCGCCGAGTGCATCGGCGGCAGCTGCTCGATGGCCCCGGTCAGCGACGCGCACGCCGCCTCGAGCACCACGCGGTCGAAGTCCGGCACGCCGCCGGCGCTGATCGTGCCCTCGCCGTCGAAGGTCGAGCTGCGCTCGCCCAGGCGCAGCGTCGCACGGTAGGCCTTGTCGGCGTCGAGCTGCGCCTGCGCGAACTTGGTCGCGGCGCCGAAGCACAGCGGCAGCAGCCCGCTGGCCAGCGGGTCGAGCGTCCCGGTATGGCCCGCCTTGTCCGCACGCATCAGCCTGCGCGCACGCTGCAGCGCGGTCTGGCTCGTCATGCCGGCGGGCTTGTCCAGCAGCAACACGCCGTGCAGCGCCCGACGCGGCACGCGCGCCGTCCGCGCAGGCGGGGCGGCCGCACCGGCGGGGCCGCGCGCGGCGCGGCCGGATGGCGTCGCGACGGCCATGGTCATTCGTCGCTGTCCGCGGCGCGCGTCGCGTTGGCGCGCGCGATCAAGGCCGACAGGTCGGCCGCACGCTCGGTCGTGCGGTCGTAGACGAAGTGCAGCGTCGGCACGGTGTGGATCGCCAGGCGCTTGAACAGCCCGTTGCGCAGCCAGCCGGCCGCCTCGTTGAGCGCCGTCGTGCAGGCCTCGTCGTCGCCCATCAGCTGGGAGAAGAAGATCTTGGCGTGGGCATAGTCGGGCGAGACCTCGACCGCGTTGAGCGTGACCAGCCCGACGCGCGGGTCCTTGAGCTCGCGGATCAGCTCGGCCAGGTCGCGCTGGATCTGGTCGGCGACGCGGACGCTGCGGTTGGCGGGGGACTTCTTGTGTCGCATGCGGTGCTCCCGGGTGCGCGGGATGCCAGCGGGGTCGTGCCGCGCGCGCCGGCGGCGGCTGGATCGGGCGACGCGACCGGGCGCCGCGGCGCGCCCACCGCGCGGCCCGCCGCGCGCAAGGCTCGGCGGGGCCGCGGCGCGGGGCGGCGCGCCCCTCGCCGCGCTACAGCGTGCGGGCGACTTCCTTGACCTCGAAGAACTCGAGCTGGTCGCCTTCCCGGATATCGTTGTAGTTCTTCAGCTTGATGCCGCACTCGAAGCCTTCCTTGACCTCGCGCACGTCGTCCTTGAAGCGCTTGAGCGAGTCGAGCTCGCCGGTGTAGACGACGACGTTGTCGCGCAGCAGCCTGAAGCGGGCGTCGCGCCGCGCGACCCCGGCGGTGATCATGCAGCCGGCGACGGTGCCGATCTTGCTGGCGACGAAGACGGTGCGGATCTCGGCCGTGCCGATGATCTCCTCGCGCTGCTCGGGCGCGAGCATGCCGCCCATCGCCGCCTTCACCTCGTCGACCGCGTCGTAGATGATGTTGTAGTAGCGGATGTCGACGCCGCTGTGGTCGGCCAGCTTGCGTGCGCCGGCATCGGCGCGCGTGTTGAAGCCGATGACCACCGCCTTGGACGCGATCGCCAGGTTGATGTCGCTCTCGCTGATGCCACCGACCGCGGCGTGCACGATCTGCACCTTGACCTCGGGCGTCGACAGCTTGAGCAGCGAGGTCGCCAGCGCCTCCTGCGAGCCCTGCACGTCGGCCTTGATGATCAGCGGCAGCACCTGCGCCTGGCCCTCGCCCATGCCCTCGAACATGGTCTCGAGCTTGGCCGCCTGCTGGCGCGCGAGCTTGACGTCGCGGTACTTGCCCTGGCGGAAGGTCGCGATCTCGCGCGCGCGGCGCTCGTCGCCGAGCACCATGAAGTCGTCGCCCGCCTGCGGCACCTCGGTCAGGCCCTGGATCTCGACCGGGATCGACGGGCCGGCCTCGTCGGTCGACCTGCCGTCCTCGTCGAGCATCGCACGCACGCGGCCGTAGCTGCTGCCGGCGAGCACGACGTCGCCCTTCCTCAGGGTGCCGCTTTGCACCAGCACGCTGGCCACCGGGCCGCGGCCCTTGTCCAGCCGCGCCTCGATCACCACGCCCTTGGCCGCGGCCTCCACCGGCGCCGTCAGCTCGAGCACCTCGGCCTGCAGCAGCACCTGCTCGAGCAGATCGTCGATGCCGACCCCGGTCTTGGCCGAGACCGGCACGAAAGGCGCGTCGCCGCCGAAGTCCTCGGGAACGACGCCCTCGGCGACGAGCTCGCCCTTGACGCGCTCGACGTTGGCCTCGGGCTTGTCGATCTTGTTCATCGCCACGACGATCGGCACCTCGGCCGCCTTCGCGTGGTGGATCGCCTCCTTGGTCTGCGGCATCACGCCGTCGTCGGCGGCCACCACCAGGATCACGATGTCGGTCGCCTTGGCGCCGCGCGCGCGCATCGCCGTGAACGCCTCGTGGCCCGGCGTGTCGAGGAAGGTGACGACGCCGCGCGGCGTCTCGACGTGGTAGGCGCCGATATGCTGCGTGATGCCCCCGGCCTCGCCCTCGGCGACGCGCGAGGTACGGATGCGGTCGAGCAGCGAGGTCTTGCCGTGGTCGACGTGGCCCATGACCGTGACCACCGGTGCGCGCGGCAGCGCCTCGGCCGCCTCGTGCAGCGCGGTCTCCTCCTCGGTGAAGGCCTCCGGGTCGTCGAGCTTGGCCGCCAGCGCCTTGTGGCCCATCTCCTCGACGACGATCATCGCCGTCTCCTGGTCGAGCTGCTGGTTGATCGTCACCATCTGGCCCAGCTTCATCATCTGCTTGATGACCTCGCTGGCCTTGACGCTCATCTTGTGCGCCAGGTCGGCGACGCTGATCGTCTCCGGGACGTGCACCTCCTGCACGACGAAATCCGCGGGCGGCGTGAAGGTCGACGACGCGTCGCGTCCGTCGCCGCGGCGGCCGCCGCGCGGGGCACGCCAGCCGGCCCGCCCACCGGTGTCGCCGCGGGTCTTGAGCGCGCGCTTCTTGGAGGCGTCGTCGGCCCAGCTCGACGACAGCTTCTCCGAGCGCACCTGCTTGCGTTCGCCAGGCTTGGGCGCGGCCGGCGCCGCCGCGCCGGGTGCGGCCTTGGGCTTGTGGATCGTGCCCTTGATCGCCTCCGGCTTGGGCTCCTCGGGCTTCTTCGCCACCAGCACCTTGCGCGGCTGCGACATCATCGCGCGGATCGCCGCGGCCTCGTCCTCGGCGGCCTTGCGGCGCTGCCCGAGTTCGGTCTGGCGCTGCGCCTCCTCGGCCGCCTCCGCCCCCTTGACGACGCGCCGCAGCGCCGGCCTGGCCGGCGCCGCGGGTCCAGCAGCGGCGTCGGCCGATGCCGTGGTCTCGCCGGCTGCGAGCGCCGCGTCGGCCGCGGGCGCCGCGTCGGCGGCGGGCGCCGCGGGCTCGGCCGCAGGCGGGCGCGCCTTGGCCGTGGCCGGCAGCTTGGACTCGGCGGCCGCCTGCAGGCGCGCGGCCGCCTCGGCCGCCGCGCTGGCCTCGGCCTCGGCCGCCGCACGTGCCTGCTCGGCGGCGCGCGCGTCCGCCTCGGCCTGCTCGCGCAGCGCCTGCTCGCGCGCCTCGCGCTGGCGGCGCTCCTCGGCGAGCGCCTCCTCCTGCCGCCGCAGCGATTCGGCCTCGCGCTCGGCCTCGGCCTCGCGCTGGCGCAGCGCCTCCTCCTGCGCCGCCTCGGCCGCGGTCTGCTCCTCGACCGTGGCGGCCTCGTCGCGCTTGACGAAGACGCGCTTCTTGCGCACCTCGACCTGGATCGTGCGCGCCTTGCCGCTGGCGTCGGCCTGCTTGATCTCGCTCGTGGACTTGCGGGTCAGCGTGATCTTCTTGCGCTGGGTGCCCGCCGTGCCGTGCGCGCTGCGCAGGAACTCGAGCAGGCGCTCCTTGTCGGCCTCGGTCAGCGCGTCGTCCGCGGACTTCTTGGGGACGCCGGCGGAGGCCAGCTGCTCGATCAGCGCCGCGGTCGGGCGCTTGAGCTGCTCGGCGAACTGGGCGACGGTGGTGACGGCCATGGCTTGGGTATTCCTCCGGTACGGCGCGCGGCGGGCTCAGACGGTGAACCAGTGCTCGCGCGCCTTCATGATCAGCTCGCTGGCCTTGGCGTCGTCGATGCCGGTCATCTCGGTCAGCTCGTCGACCGCCAGGTCCGCCAGGTCGTCGCGCGTGTGGATGCCGCCGTCGGCCAGGCTGGCGATGATCTCGGGCGTCAGCCCCTCGAGGTCGCGCAGGTCCTGCGACACCTCCTCGACCTTCTCCTCGCGCTCGATCTCCAGCGTCAGCAGCGCATCCTTGGCGCGCGTGCGCAGCTCGTTGACGGTGTCCTCGTCGAACGACTCGATCTCGAGCATCTCCTGCAGCGGCACGTAGGCCACCTCCTCGAGGCTGGTGAAGCCCTCGGCGATCAGGATGTCGGCGACCTCCTCGTCGACGTCGAGCTTGTCGACGAAGAGCTTGCGCACCGAGTCGGACTCCTCGGCCTGCCTGGCCTGGGACTCCTCGGCCGTCATGATGTTGATGCGCCAGCCGGTCAGCTCGCTGGCCAGGCGGACGTTCTGCCCGCCGCGGCCGATCGCGATCGCGAGGTTGTCCTCGTCGACGACGACGTCCATCGCGTGGCGCTCCTCGTCGACGACGATCGAGCTGACGTTGGCCGGCGCCAGCGCCCCGATGACGAACTGCGCCGGGTCGTCGGACCACAGCACGATGTCGACGCGCTCGCCGGCGAGCTCGTTGGTCACCGCGGTCACGCGCGAGCCGCGCACGCCGACGCAGGTGCCGATCGGGTCGACCCGCCTGTCGTGCGAGACGACGGCGATCTTGGCCCGGCTGCCCGGGTCGCGCGCGCAGCTCTTGATCTCGAGCAGCCCCTGCTCGATCTCGGGCACCTCGAGCGCGAACAGCTCCTTCATGAACTCCGGCGAGCTGCGCGACAGCATGATCTGCGGCCCGCGCTGCGTCGCGTCGACGCCGAGGATCACCGCGCGCACGCGGTCGCCGATGCGCAGGTTCTCCTTCGGGATCATCTCGGTGCGGCGCAGCCGGCCCTCGACGCGGCCGGACTCGACGATGATGTCGCCCTTGTCCAGCCGCTTGACGGTGCCGGTCATGATGCGCTCGCCGCGCGAGAGGTAGTCCGACAGCAACTGCTCGCGCTCGGCGTCGCGGATCTTCTGCAGGATGACCTGCTTGGCGGCCATCGCGCCGATGCGGCCGATCGGCACCGAGTCGATCGCCTCCTCGATGAAGTCGCCCTCCTCGATGTCGGCGATCTGCTCCTGGGCCTCGAACAGCAGCACCTCGGCGTCCGGGATCTGCAGCCCGGCCTCGTCGGGCACGACGTGCCAGCGGCGGAAGGTCTCGTAGTCGCCGGTGTCGCGGTCGACCGCGACCCGGATGTCGACCTCGCCGCCGTGCAGCTTCTTGGTCGCCGACGCGAGCGCGGCCTCGACCGCCTCGAACACGACCTCGCGCTCGACGCCCTTCTCGCGCGAGATCGCCTCCACCAGCATCAGCATTTCGCGGTTCATCGCTGCCCACCTCCGTCGGCGGCCGCGCCGCGCGCACCGCCCTTGCCCTGCTTGCTGTCCTGCCCCCGGCGCGGACTCGCCGCGCGGTCGGCCCCGCCGGCGCCGCCGCGGTGGCGCCCCCTGAAATCGAGCACCGGCACCAGCCGCGCCTCGAGGATCTCGTCGAGCCGGAAGTCCAGCGCCTGCATGCCCCGGCCGTCGTCGAAGACCAGCCGCCAGGCGCCGGCGGCCTCGCCGGGCACGAGTTCGCCCTTGAAGCGCTTGCGCCCGTTCAGCGGCGCACGCAGCGTCAGCTCGATCAGCGAGCCGGTGAAGCGCTCGAAATCGCGCCCGCGCTTCAACGGCCGGTCGAGCCCGGGCGACGAGACCTCGAGCCGCTCGTAGGGCACGCCTTCGACGTCCAACACATACTGCAGCTGCCGCGTCACGCGCTCGCAGTCCTCGACCGTGACCGAGCCGGCCTCGCCGGTCGTCGTCGCGACCCCCGCCGGTTCGGCGTCCGACCCCGCCGGATCGGCGCCCACCGGCGCCGCCGCATCGGCGTGCGGCGCGATGCGGTCGATCGTCACCCGCAGCAGCCCGCGCGGGGCGCGCTCGACCTCCACCAGCTCGTAGCCCAGGCCGGTGACGGTGCGCTCGATCCCCGGCGCCCAGGGGGCGGCGGTGTGCGAAACCTTGGCGTCGACGGGTTGCAAGGGGCTGAGAAAGTCGAAGAGTCTGTCTGGCCGGAACGCGGCGCGACCGGCTCGCGCAAAAAAAATGGGCAGGTGAACCCGCCCATGCTCTACTTCCGGGAAATGCGCATTATAGACGCGAGATCGGGGCCTCGCAAGGCGCCGTCCCGCCTCGCGTGGGAGGAGGCGGCCGGGCGCCGGGAGGCGCCTCCCGACGTCCGGCCGCCTCCCGGACGGTCGCCACGCGCATGCCAGAATCGCGCCCTGGTACCCCACCCGAACTCTGGTCCGCATCATGGGATTTCTGGCCGGCAAGCGTCTGCTCATCACCGGAGTGCTCTCCAACCGCTCGATCGCCTACGGGATCGCGCGCGCCTGCCACCGCGAGGGCGCCGAGCTCGCGTTCAGCTATGTCGGCGAGCGCTTCCGCGACCGCATCACCGAGTTCGCGCGCGAGTTCGGCTCCGAGCTCGTCTTCGAGTGCGATGTCGGCGACGACGTCCAGATCGCGAATCTGTTCGAGCAGCTCGGCGCCGTGTGGCCGAGCTTCGACGGTTTCGTCCACGCGATCGGATTCGCACCGCGCGAGGCGATCTCCGGCGAGCTGATGGACGGCCTGTCGCGCGAGGCCTTCCGCATCGCCCACGAGATCTCGGCCTACAGCTTCCCGGCGATGGCGAAGGCGGCGCTGCCGCGGCTGAACCGCGGGGCCTCGCTGCTGACGCTGTCGTACCTGGGCGCGATGCGCGTGGTGCCGCACTACAACACGATGGGCCTGGCCAAGGCCTCGCTCGAGGCCAGCGTGCGCTACCTCGCGGCCGACCTCGGCCCGCGCGGGATCCGCGTCAACGGCATCTCGGCGGGCCCGATCCGCACACTGGCGGCGGCGGGCATCAAGGACTTCCACCGCATCCTGGACTTCGTCGCCCACCAGTCGCCACTGCGACGCATCGTGACGATCGAGGACGTCGGCAATGTCGCCGCCTTCCTGCTGTCGGACCTCGCCGCCGGGATGACGTCCGAGATCACCTACGTCGACGGCGGCTTCAGCCACGTCACGAGCGGGCTGGCGGGCGAGGCCTGAGAGCCCGTCGCGGCACGGCACGACGCCGCGCCGCCCCGGGGATTCGCCTGGCCTGCAGCCGCAGGCCAGGCGGATCGGCGGCCGTCAGAACGCGATCGCGTCCTCGATCGCCTTCAGTCCGGCCTTCGCGCAGGCGTCGTCGGCTTCGCCCGATGGCGCGCCCGATACGCCGATGCCGCCGAAGATCGAGCCGCCCCCCTCGACGAGGATCCCGCCGCCGACCGCGAGCATGCGCGGCACCTGGCGGATGCCGTTCATCGGCTTGCCGACCGCGATCACATCCACCAGGTCCAGCGTCGACGTCCGAAAGCTCAGCGCCGTCCAGGCCTTGTCGGTGGCCACGCCGATGGTGTGCGGCCCGGCGAAGCGGTCGCGCAGCAGCGCCTGCGTCAGTCCGCCGCGGTCGACCACCGCGACGGCGACCTGGTAGCCCTGCGCGCGGCAGGCCTGCAGTGCCGCCTGCGCCGCCCGCAGCGCGGTCTCGGGGGTCAACGCGCGCAG
>ERZ795048.4240-NODE-4240-length-10060-cov-3.595902_pt1 | contig 10060 bp, 4 predicted proteins | sample MGYA00375132_ERZ795048 | MGnify/ENA primary metagenome ERZ795048 (study PRJEB30177, sample SAMN05720225) | activated sludge metagenome | isolation source: Anaerobic digester | place: Hong Kong | collected 2014-12-17 ...
GCATTGACAAAAACTGTTTTTGCAGTATGAAAAACTTTCTTTACATTATCTACCGTAAATGATTCCGATGCTACATCCAGAACATAGTTTAACTGATCTCCTGTTTTCAATTTACTAATATCTATTGTTCTGTATTTACCTTCAATTCTGCCTTCCAAAGTATCAGATTCAATTATATACGGTAATTCTACTATTTTATCCTTATATTGTTTCGAAAACTCATAAAACTCTTTTGCCAGTTTTTTATCATTATCGTCAACTCCCTTAATCGAAATGTCGTATTTTGCACACAGATAAGCATTGTACATAACACCGCCCAGAACTAGTTTATCTGCTTTTTTAATAAGTGCATACAGAGGTTCTATTTTTGTGTCGAATTTACTTCCGGCTACTACTGCTAAAAATGGCTTTTCGGCACTATACAATCTTTCCAGATTTTTTATTTCTTTTTGCATGAGAAATCCTGCATAAGAAGGCAAATATTTATTTATTCCTACGGTCGAAGCATGAGGTTGCCAACTTCCAAATGCGTCATTAACAAAAACGTCTGCCAGCCCGGCTAACTGATTAGCAAACCTGTCCTGTTCCTCTCCTTTTGCCTCTTCGCCTTTAAACCATCTTGTGTTTGGTAAATAGATCGCATCTATTTCCGAATTTTTTAGTCTCTTTATTGCATGATTTACATTTGTCTCTATACTTAAATATCCCTGATCCTGATGTGAATAAAATTCCGGTACCTCAATTGTAATGTGCAATTTTCCCTTAAGATATTCTACTATCGGTTGCACAGATGTTTTTGTGCTGATATTTATAGTGTTTGTTGCTTTATCCTTTGGTCTTCCGACATGGGTCATGAGTATTATTTTTCCTCCTTTTGCAAGAATGTAAAATAATGTGCCAAAAGTTGCATCAATTCTATATGGATCATGAATGAATCCTGATTTAACTACATTGTGATCAACCCTGACTAAAACTACTTTCCCGGTCAAGTTAGCATTTTGAATTAGTGGCAATTTATTTTCCATAGTATAAGTTTTTTACAAAAATAAAAAAAGCACTGTAAATATAAAAAATATAAATACAATGCTTTGATTGTTAACTCAAGAGGGCTATCTTATTAGAGTAACATTTCCTGTGTAAGAGTGTTCGTTTCCATATTTGTCGGTAAAGGTAACTATCCAGACATATAGTCCGTCACTACAATCTGTATTTCCACATCTGCCATCCCACTCAATCAAATAATCTTCAGATTCGAACACTTTTTCTCCCCATCTATTATATATGACCATTCTATACGTTGATGGGTCTAAACCGTCAGCAAATAACTTAAATGTTTCGTTAAGATTATCATGATTTGGTGTAAAAGCTGTTGGGGCATATACAGCTAAATCGTTTGAGACAAAGATATCCACTCCTGTAGAATCTTTACACCCATATAGAGATGTTGTTTCCATATTAACGTGGAATGTCCCCGGCATAGTAAATTCATGACTTGGATTTGTGGCTGTACTGAAAGTACCATCTCCGAAATTCCAGTTAAACCAAAAACCTCCTTCGGTGTAGTTGGTAAAATACACAACCGGATTTGTTAGTGTAATATTAGTGATATTTGCTCTAAATTCAGCATCGGGTATTGGAAATACGACTATTCCAATAGTTGTGTCAATAATACAACCTTCAACAGAGGTAATTTCAAGTCCTACATGATAAGTTCTTGCATTTTCAAATGTATGCAGTGGATGTTTGTCAAATGACAGATTCTCAAAATCGCCATCATCAAAATTCCATATATATCTTTGACCTATATCAGGACTGTTTTCATGGAACTGAACAGTCAAAGGCGTACATCCGTTTGTTTTTTCAGCAGATATAGAAACGGGAGGTAATGGATAAGTATAAACTGGTTTTGAAATCAAAACGCTATCAAAACTACAAACATCATAAACGATGAAATTGAAAACAGTATCATTATATACATCGAGAACAACTGGTAATAACATCACTGAGTCGTTGACAGTAACCTGATCACCACTTAAGCCTCCTCCATCAATTAAAACATCAAAAGCCACAGGAGTACCAGGACAAACCGTATCATCTGCTGCAGTAACTTCCATCACTATTGGTTTAAGAACATTTACAGTTATTTCAATATCTTCACTAACACAATTCATTGCATCAACGACATGGGCTGAAAACTCTGTTGTTTCTGTTGGATTAACGGTTGTGGTCATCCCCGTATCGTCATTACTCCAGACAATTGTATAAGGAGGAACGGATCCGCTTATTATACCAATACCAATTTCCGTACTCATGCCATAACAAATTGTCGGATCGTCCATAGCTTGTAAATAGAATGGTTCGGGTTCGGTTACCTCGAAGGTCAACGAATAATGACAAAAGCTTTGGTCTGTTGCCGTAACTGTATAATTACCGGCTGGAACACCAATTAAATCTTCTTGCCAACTTCCATTAGACCATTCAAAATTATATGGCGGACGACCTCCTGTTACAGTAATATAAACATTACCGTTTTCGTCTCCGTTACAGGTATTGTGCGTTCCGCTTATCATGCCCGTCATTGGAGCTTCGGGCTGGAAAATCTGTACAGTATCATAAGCAAGGCAATTGTGGGCATCGTTAATTGTAACGCTATAAATTCCCGGAACCAAGTCATAAATGTCTTCACTTATTTCTCCATTACTCCAGTTAAAATAATAAGGTGGAGTACCTCCGAAAACATTTAGATCTGCAACACCATTACCTTCGCCAAAACATCTTACATGTGTAGGTGTAATATCCCCATGAAGCGGCAAATCCGGTTGTTCTATCTGAACCATTGTATAATTGACACAATTATGAGCATCAGTTACTGTAACAATATAAATACCGGCAAAAACATCCCACAGATCCTGCGAACCTGCACCATTACTCCATTCATAAGTGTATGGTGGGGTACCTCCTGTTACAACCAAATCAATACTCCCTGTATTTTCACCATAGCACAAAACATCCTGAGTATAGGTAGCTAATTCAAGAGGTTCTGGTTGGGTAATTACAAAAGTTTCTTCCAGATCACATTCATGAGAGTCAATAACTGTAACAATATAAGTTCCTGCAGGTATATTAATCTGATCTTGCACCTGCATACTATTAGACCAAATGTAATAATAAGGTGGTGTGCCACCTGCAACTGTAATATCAATATATCCGTCATAATAACCATAACATGACACCATACCTGTTTCAGCAGTCAATGACAACGGGGCGTCCGGTTCGTCAATAAATACCGAATCTTCATGTTCACAACCAACATCGTCGGTAATAGTAAGATAATGCCAACCCGCATAAACTCCAACAGGATTCTGCTCAGTGCTTCCACTGGGTTGCCAATCATAAGTATAAGGAGGAACGCCTCCTGTAACATATGCATATAAATTACCTGTTGGTTCGCCAGCACATAAAACATCATCAGCATACAGATTTGACAATAGTGGTGGATTATCATCTGCGATATTCATTTCGCCAAATACCTGACATCCATATATGTCTGTTAAAGTAACAAAATAATATCCTGAAGGAACAGTAATATAATCAACCGGATCCATGTGTGTGTTTATAGATCCCCAGGAGTACTCAAATGTAAATTCTCCGGAACTGTTTATTGCAGTAACGGTAATAACACCAGATGTGTCACCAAAACAAACAACATCTTGTCCCGTAATATCTATATCAAGTTCAGGAAGCGGGAATAACCAAGAGCCCGGAAATATCGTATCTTCAACAAAACCTTCGAGATTCCACTCTTCATCATACCACGTCAAAGGAATATATCCTAAAGGAAATGTTTCGGAAATCAACGGTTCGCAATTTGTGGGAAAGCAAAACTCTATATCTTTTGTTTCCGCTTCTCCTCCTTTTTGTTGATCCTCCGGCATATAATCTTCTAGCATAACTTGAGGAACCGGATATGATGGAGAACATGCTGTAATAGTCTGTGTCATGCCAAGATCGGCATTGTCAACATATATTTCCGGAAGACAAAATTCCGGCATTGCTGCAATTGGAAATATCCCTCCTGTGGGAATAGTAACCGAAAAGAAAATGGCTTCCAAAATAAAATCAAATGCTATTGAATCCCAGGTATGATTTGAAAATCCGCTTGTAATGTTGTATGTAACATCATAAACCTCCATTGAATCCCAATCATAACATGGATAAGTGATATTCAGATCATTATTGATTGCAAAAGTTATTGTGTCTGAAACACCTTCTGCAATTAAAGCATCCCCATTTGCAGGGTCTGTTTCGGTATAAGCAAGTTCGGTTTCAAACGCTAATGTTGCCAAAATTGTCGGACAAAAAGCAAAATCCTGAGTCATGTAACTAGACATATGCAAATCCAGATGTAGAATAAAATATTCAATTACTGCATTGACCCCTGAAATAATTTCATATTCAATAACGCCACCATCCAGAAAGTCAATAGCTTCCTGTATTGCCGGCCCTTCGGGAGGAGGAATAAGCCCTGCCATAAATGACAAGAATTGCATTATATTAAGGTTAAACCACAGCCATTCGTCATTACCATGTGCGTGTAAACATTGAGTAGTCGGGTCAAGCCAGTCTTCTGTTTCGATATAGGGAATGTCTATTTCTCCGGTCAATCCAATTCCAAACCAGTCGGGAATAACAATGGGCAAAACATCGTCTTCACATATCATCGGAAGGCCTGTTACTTCATCAAGACATGGATAAACTACTTCTCCGGTTTGTCCATTGAGATAAAAAATTGCTATTGAATCGTGTGGCAGTGGGTCTGTTGAATAAGGGTCAACAGGAATACTTATCGAAGGAATAATCGGAATTGTTTCGCAATCTACCATACAAACAATAATATCGAAATTCAGCCCAAAACCGTATTCAAGGTCAAGCGCAATTACTCCTGCTGTTGGAAAATGAGTATCTAAAGCCCACCCATCAAGAACCTCGTACCACGAATGAATTGGTACTGTTTCTCCATGATCAAACGTATAGTCATCAGGAAAATCCAGAGTAATTTCGACAGGATAATCAACATCCACAGATCCAAAAGTAAATCCATGAATACTAAATGTAGATCTTAAAAACATCCAAATTCCCATTTCCACACCTATACCCCATTGTGATCCAAGTATTTCTTCTATCCATCCTTCGGAAAATCCATCTTCAATAGCAATATTGAACAAATCATAATCCAAATCAAGACTGAAAGCATCTCCGGCTCCCCACATATCCTGATGATGAGTACTATAGGGTATTTCGTGAATGAGTATGTTTTGAGATTGTATCGTGGATATTCCCAATACAATCAAAAAACTGCCAAATATTAGTAACTTTTTTATCATAATTGATTAGTATATTGTGCTGTTAATAAACTCTTTGTTAATATGTTTTGTAATAACTCTTTTGCAGATTTTGGATAATTTGCATTTATCCAAATTGTATTATTGTAATCTCCTGCAAACAGCATTAATCTTTCGTATGCAAATCCGCTAACCGTAAATTCTACCAAATAAAGAATGCCTGTTTTTCCATCATACATTTTAATAGATTCCGATGAAATCAAAACAACTCCCTGGCTTTCGAAATGTTCCGGAGTCATTGCTTGTTGGATCATAACATAAGATGTGCCGATAATTTCCTGAACTTGTACTGTTGTGGACGTTCCCGGATGTATTAATCCCGGTATCTCTTTACTGACAAGAAAATGTTCAGGTGGTTGCATTTTAACATTTGTTCCCGGAATTTGTATTATTTCCAGCTCGTTATAAGTAAAATCAGCTTCAATACTTCCAAAATTTTTGATTATTGAGTCTGAAGGGAACTGAGCGCTGCAAATTACAACATACAGTAATAATGATAAGGTCAATATAGTTTTCATTCAAATGTCCTCCTTTTAATAAAATAGCCCTATTTTATAAAATGTAAATATACAATTTTTTTTATTACAAAACATTTTATTGACGAAAACATTAGTTTTTGGTTGTCTTTATTGAGAAAAAATGTATTTTTACATCGTTTTTTTAAAAATTATTCTATGAAATTTATAAAATCATTCATTTTTATTATTGTACTTACAACTTCAGTAATAATTATTTTTTCTTGTAATTCGGGTAAAAACAGCAATTCTAAGGATAAAAATGATACGATAAATATCGAATCAGATGAAATTAATTATCCGAAAGATACAACTTTGGACCAGATAGCTGCTTTGTTGGCGGGAGACAATGCAGATGCTTTTAAGGATGTTTTTACTGACAAAATGGCTTTTTGGAATGATTACAAAACGTCAATAGATACGCCATGGCAGAGGATTACTGACGAAAGGCTTTCAAAAATGGACAAATGGACAAAAGATGAAATCTGTTCAAAAATCAACGATACTACTTTATTGTTTTATCCTTTTTCAGGACCGGATTTTTTAAATGCATTCCATTTATTCCCAAATGCAAATGATTATGTTTTAGTTGCAATGGAAAAGCTGGGTACTATTCCAGATTTATATTCTATGACTGAAAAAGATTTGGAATCATATCTGGATGCTGTAAATTTTGGCTTAAGAGATATATACAAACGCAGTTATTTCATTACCGGAAATATGGATCAGGATTTGCGTAAACAAAAAGTTGACGGCGTTTTACCATTGTTGTATGTTTTTTTAAACCGAACTGATCATGAAATATATGAATTTGGCTATTACAGACTTGAAAACGATGCTGTCAGTCTGACAAAAATAGAAAGTCCGACAAATTCACTGGACATCTCTGAATGTATCTGGTTTAAGATTAGAAAAAAAGGAGACAATAAATTAAAAAATCTGTTTTATTTTTATGGAGACATATCTAATGACGGCTTTGCCAAGAATCCGGTATTTCTCCAATATCTTAAAAATCTGAGAACATGTAATACTTTTATTAAATCGGCCTCTTATTTGAGCCATTATGAAACGTTTTCAGACATTCGTGATCTTGTACTGGAAAACTCTGCTTCGGTACTCGAAGATGATACGGGAATTCCTTACAGATATTTTTTAGAAGAATGGTCCCATTTCTTATACGGAATTTACGAAAAGCCCATATCTGATTTTCAATCAACATACTTATTTCAGAAAGATCTTGATGAAGAATATAAAACAACTGATATAAAACCTCTTGATTTTTCTTTAGGCTATCATTGGCGCAGTGGAAATCAAAACTGGATGCTGTATGTTAAAAATTCTCCCGAAACTGAACAGGACACTGCACAAATTACTGAAAACAAGTAATTTGAGAAATCTTCATAAGCTTGTAGTAGTCGTAAGAATACTTCAATAGCCCTTATACTAAATCATTTAAACAGATTACTGATTATACTGTTTGAAACAAACATACCACCTTTTGTTAAGTATAAATGAGAATTACTATGTTTATAAAACTCGTGGTTTAATTTTTTGACCCTTTCAATTAAGTTTTCATACTCAAAGATCCCAAATAGATTTTTAAACTTCAGTAAATCCAATCCATTTTTTGTTCTTAATTCCAACATTATTGTCTCATTTAAGATATCTGTCTCGCTTAAGTATTCCTTTTGCTTAGTAATTTTATCAGTTATAATTTCAACAAGGTATTTCTTTAAATCCGGAGGATTGCTTGATCTTACGTTGTTAATCAGAGAATGGGCAGACGGACCAAAGCCTAAATAGTCGTTTCTTGACCAATATGATGAATTGTGTTTCGACAAAAAACCTGTCTTTGCAAAATTGGAAATCTCATACTGCATAAAACCTGCTTCTGATGTTAAATCAATTAACTTGCAGTATTGATCATAACTTAAATCTTCATCAGGAATAGACAGTCTTCTCTCATTAAGTCTACGGTATAATAATGTTCCTTTTTCAATACTCAAATGATAAGCAGAAATATGTTTCACGGGCATAGATACTATTTTCCTCAATTGCCCCAGATAATTATCGGCTGAAATACCCTTTATGCCATAAATAAAATCTACACTTACATTTCTAAAACCTTTTTCGAAAGCATTATAAACAGAACTAATCGCTTGATCGGCAGTATGTCTTCTCCGCATCATTTTCAGTGTTTCCTCATCGGTACTTTGCAGGCCTATACTTAATCTGTTTATACCAAGCTTAAATAATTCATTAAGGTAATCCGAAGTTAAATCTTCGGGGTTGGCTTCAAAGGTAATTTCCGCATTTTCAGCAATTTTATAATGCTTTTTTATTTGTTTAATGATATTATTGATCTCAGAAATTTTCAAAATTGACGGAGTACCTCCTCCAAAATATATTGTCTTAACGGTTTTATTGTCAATCGAATATTTTTCTGTTTCAATTTCCTTTAGCAAAGCTTTAATAAAATCAGAAATAGTCAAATTGTTTGCTACAGAATAAAAGCTGCAATAACTGCATTTGCTTTTACAAAATGGAATATGCATATATATGCCGCACATAACTGTCAATATTGTAGTAAAGAAACAAAATAAATAATTAAGCTCAAAATATCATTTTTAAAATACTTATAAACACAATAAAAACAGGATTTGTAACTGTTAATAAGGTTTTGTTAAATTCTTTCCAAAAAAACTATATTAAGTTTTCTTAAAAAAATATACATTTGTCATAACAGTCTAAAGACATGTAATTTTCTTATTATAAGACATTTTATATGAGTGATCAAATAAAACATGAATGCGGAATTGGTATTTTACGATTACTAAAGCCATTATCTTTTTATCAAAACAAATATGGAACATGGAGATATGGTATAAATAAATTGTATTTATTATTAGAAAAACAACACAATCGTGGTCAAGATGGAGCAGGTGTTTTGGGTTTAAAATTAGATATGGAACCAGGGCTTAAATATATGAGCAGAAAAAGGTCGGCTACATCCACACCTATCATAGATTGTTTTAATGAAATCTACAATAGTATTGATAACAATCTAAAAAAGGATCCTGATAAAAATAATGATACCGAATGGGCAAAGAAAAATCTGGACTTTGCGTCAGAATTATATTTAGGTCACTTAAGATACGGAACATTCGGAAAAAACAATGTTGAATTGGTTCATCCTGTACTAAGGACCAGTAACTGGAGAACAAAAACTTTAGCTCTGGCGGGTAATTTCAATTTAACAAATGTAGATGAGCTATTCAAATATTTAATAGAATTCGGACAACACCCTAAAGAATATTCTGATACTGTAACAGCATTAGAGTTAATTGGATTATTTATTGAAGAAGAAAATCAAAAACTTTTCAGAGAATATAAAAACCAGGGATATAAAAACCGTGAAATAAGTGGTTTAATTGAAAAACATATTGATATTGCCAAAGTATTGCGTGATTCGACACAAAACTGGGACGGGGGCTATGTAATGGGAGGTTTAATAGGTCATGGAGACTGTTTTATTGTCAGAGATCCCTGGGGCATTCGACCCGCATATTATTATTATGATGATGAAATTTTTGTAGCAGCTTCTGAAAGGCCTGCAATTCAGACTACTTTAAATGTGTTTTCGGAAAATATTAAAGAAGTGCAGCCGGGTTCAGCTATTATTATAAGAAAAAATGGCGAAATAAACGAGCAAATGATAAGACTTCCCGAAAAGAAATCGCCATGCAGTTTTGAAAGGATATATTTTTCTCGCGGAACAGACACAGATATTTATAATGAAAGAAAAAAACTGGGAGAATTGTTAGTTCCTGATATTTTAAAAGAGATTAATTATGATTTTGAGCAAACTGTTTTCTCCTTTATTCCGAATACCTCTGAAACAGCATTTTACGGAATGCTTAAAGGTCTTGAAACATATCTTAACGACTATAAACAAGATGAAATCAAAAAGAAAAACGGCAATCTTAATGATTCTGAATTAAAAAAACTATTGGAATTAAGGCCGCGAGTTGAAAAGATTGCCGTTAAAGATGCAAAAATGAGGACTTTTATTACTCAGGATGAAGACAGGAACGAACTGGTTGAACATGTCTATGACATTACTTATGGAACTATTATAAAACA
>ERZ795048.4243-NODE-4243-length-10052-cov-4.298590_pt1 | contig 10052 bp, 9 predicted proteins | sample MGYA00375132_ERZ795048 | MGnify/ENA primary metagenome ERZ795048 (study PRJEB30177, sample SAMN05720225) | activated sludge metagenome | isolation source: Anaerobic digester | place: Hong Kong | collected 2014-12-17 ...
GAAAAATGTCTTTGTTCAGAAGATTCATAAACAAGCACGTAAGGTGATTATCAAGAGAGGTATCAAAGCAACAGAATTCTTCAGCTATTGTGAGGAAGTAGGATGTGAGATCTGGGGATTGATCTCGAGTATGCAGTCAATCTGCGGTGAAGCCGTATGTCTCTGGCTTCCCAGGCATTATCAGACACCCGGCACATCAAAATATGTCCAGGGTGTGGAAGTACCGCTGTCCTATGAGGGAGAGATAATGGAAGGATTTGACACCATTGTGCTGCCGGAGGCTGATTATCTGATGTTTCAGGGCGAGCCATTTGAAGAGGAGGACTATTGTCAGGCAATTGAAGAGGTGCAGGAAGCCATTAGAAAGTACAACCCCGAATCCTTTGGCATGGAGTGGGATCAGTTCAATCCAAGGATCCAGTTAGAGCCGATTGGAAAGCGTGGCTATATCGAACTACTGGCCGTGAAGGAAAAGAAATAAGTATAACATTGCTCAAAGATTAATCGTGTAATTTTCATCCGGATGGTCTCCATCACGATAGTGCAGCGCAATGGTGTGCTCGTCAATCCATTTCAGGAACCAGTATGGTGCAGTCTCTTCGTTCAACCCACTGCCCTCATATTCCCATATCTTTCTCCAGACAACGCCTTCTTTCTGATAAATAACAGGACGGCTGACCAGATCGTAATCGATTCCAATCGTGGTCTGCTTCATAGGAGAATGATAGATTTCCAGCGTATTCGCCCATAATAAGAACACCACACTATAGACCAGAACAGCAAGTATAGCGAGAAGTACGATAATATTAAGTATTCTTTTTTTCTTATCAGTGATTGGTTTGGTCTGCATGATATAAATCTTTCTGGAAGCAGATCGCTTCCGTATGTCCAATATATATGGTGGCATCTTCACTGCCAACTGCTACTCTCATCATTTCAATCATCTCAAGTCTCCTGTTTATATTATATCTCACTTTATCTGATTTCTAAACGTTAATTTATTGATAATATCAGTAAAAGTTTTCACAAAACAGAAAATAAGTTATACTGATATAATATGCAGTAGAAATGAGACGAGCAGGAGGAGACAGACATGAGATACGTTCACAAGGTGCAGTACTATGAGACCGATCAAATGAAAATTGTCCATCACTCCAACTATATTCGCTGGTTTGAAGAGACAAGAGTCTATATGATGGAACAGATGGGACTAGGCTATGGGAAAATGGAAGAAATGGGCATCATCAGCCCGGTAATGGCAATTAATGCAGAGTATAAGTCGATGTGCAGATTCCCTGATATTGTCAATATTGATGGAGTCGTGAGTGAATTTAATGGGGTGAAAATGGTCGTGAGTTACACGGTGAGAGACAGTGTAACAGGAGAGGTACGATGCAAAGGAGAAAGTACGCATTGCTTCCTGGACAGCAACGGTAAACTCATCCGGATGGATCGTGCTTATCCGGAGATTTATCAGATGCTTAAAGGACTGATGGAATAATTTGCTAAAAAAGAGTCAAAAGGAATTGGATCAGGGCAGAGAACTCTGAATGATTCTGCTCTATTGGGATATCCTAAGAAAAAAGAAAAGGAGTTCCAATTATGAATGAAGATACCAAGAACCTTTTGAAGGAATGTACGGCAGGCTGCCAGATGGCACTGGGAAGTCTGGATCAGATAAAACATGATATTACAGATCATAAGCTGATGGCAGAGAAGGATAGCCACCAGATTGCAAAGCTTATGATGGATGGCTGCAACATGGGAATCCAGTCAGTCAGTGAATATCAGAACCAATATAGAAATGCTTCCAAAGAGGCACTGGAACTGGCGCAGAAGCTGGTCCGGGCTGAAGAAGATTTCATGGAAGAAATGAAGCAGTTTTTATAGAAATCTATATCGCAGATTATCAGTAAATCCAGACCAGTCGCTAAGAGTACCAATTGAAAAGGTGATTGATCTGGATTCTTATTGTGAGCATCCATTTTATGATAATTTGTGCATTATCACACATGAAATCTAAAAATATGTTAATATTTTAAATAGGTGGATTTTTGTGTGGAAAATGCAAAAAGAATAAGATATACTAGAAAATGTTTTTATTTTTTCAGTTCAGGAGAGCAAAGGAGAAGGCCATGAAGATGACAGGATTTGACAACGATAAATATTTGAAACTTCAATCAGAAAAAATTCAGGAAAGAATAGTCGCATTCGGCGGTAAACTGTATCTGGAGTTTGGTGGAAAATTATTTGATGATTTCCATGCTTCCAGAGTATTGCCGGGATTCAAGCCGGATAGCAAGATTAATATGCTGACGAAGCTAAAGGATGAGGCCGAGATTGTAATTGTTATCAATTCTGCAGATATCGAGAAGAATAAAGTAAGGGGAGATCTGGGCATAAGATATGATATGGATGTTCTGCGACTGATCGATGCTTTTCGTGAATATGGGTTGTACGTTGGAAGCGTCGTATTGACACAATTTGCCGGACAGGCGAGCGCTGTAAGTTACCAGAAGAAGTTGGAGACGTTGGGACTAAAGGTGTATCGTCATTATCCAATCGCCGGATATCCTGCCAATATTCCATTTATCGTAAGTGATGAGGGATATGGTAAGAATGATTATATTGAGACAACAAGATCGCTTGTAGTTGTTACAGCACCAGGACCTGGAAGCGGCAAGATGGCAACCTGTTTGTCTCAGCTGTACCATGAATATAAACGTGGCGTGAAGGCCGGATATGCGAAGTATGAGACATTTCCGATCTGGAATATCCCGCTGAAACATCCTGTCAACCTCGCCTATGAGGCTGCTACGGCGGATCTTAATGATGTTAATATGATTGATCCGTTCCACCTGGAAGCCTATGGTGAGACGACGATTAATTACAACCGTGATGTAGAGATTTTCCCTGTGTTAAATGCAATGTGTGAGCAGATTATGGGAGAATCCCCTTATAAATCACCTACTGACATGGGTGTCAATATGGCAGGCTATGGTATTGTGGATGATGAAGTAACAAGAAAAGCTTCCTGCGATGAGATTATCAGACGTTACTACAATACCCTGTGTCTAAAACGCCAGGGCGCGGCAGAAGAGGACCAGGTCTATAAACTTGAGCTTCTGATGAAGCAGGCCGGTATTACTGTTGAGAACCGTCCGGTCGTTGGAGCTGCACTCTTGAAGGCGGAAATGACGAATGCGCCGGCAGCAGCCATAGAACTTCCTGATGGAAGAATCGTGACAGGTAAGACTTCTGAATTACTGGGAGCTTCCTCAGCACTTTTGTTAAATGCATTAAAAATTATGGCAGGTCTGGAGGATTCCCTGAAACTGATCTCACCAACGATTATTGAGCCGATTCAGAATATGAAGGTAAAAAATCTGGGCAATCGTAATCCGCGACTTCATACCGATGAAGTTCTGATTGCACTTTCCATCTGTGCAGCAACGAATGAATATGCTGCAAAGGCAATGGATCAGCTGCAGAATCTTCAAGGACTTGAGGTACATTCCAGTGTTATTCTGTCTCAGGTCGATGTAAATGTGTTCCGTAAGCTTGGCGTTAATCTGACTTGTGAGCCGGATTATCAGAGCAAAAAGCTCTATCATAAGTAGAAAGACACAGGCATTTAACACATTGCGACTTGCTAAAAGATGCCACGCTCTTTATAATGAAGTGACAGCATTGAAAGGTAAGGTAACGTATGTATCAGTCAAAAAATGTGAAGAACAGAATAAAAATATATGATCCGACATCATCTGACCCTGAAAAGAGACCACCCGGAGACCCGGAACGTCCTGATCAGAACAAGGGAAATGGAACAGAACCACCCAAACGTCCCAATATCATGATGTTTATTGTGGTGACTGCAATTACACTGCTTGCAATCTGTTATTTCTTAAGAATGACAGAGAAGGTGACCAATGAAGAGATTTCCTATAATGAATTCATTGATATGGTGGATGCAGGTAGCGTGGAAAGTGTCGAGATTGCGGATGACAGAGTTCTGATTACCCCGACAACTAAGGGAGATGCAATAGCAGTCAAAACATATTATACCGGACTAGCAGAGGATCCAACAACGTTAACAGAGCGCTTGCTGGAGAAAAATGTAATGGTGAAAAGTACGATCGAAGATGGCTCGAGCGTAATTATTTCTATCCTGCTCACCTATGTGCTTCCAATCGTAATTATGTGGGTATTGCTCAGCTTTTTGTTTCGACGTCTGGGGAAAGGCGGAATGGGCATGAGCGTTGGCAAGTCCAATGCCAAGGTGTATGCAGAGAAGGAGACCGGTGTGACATTTGCAGATGTTGCCGGTGAAGATGAGGCAAAGGAATCCCTGATTGAAGTCGTGGATTTTTTGCATAATCCGGATCGATACAGTAAGATTGGTGCGAAGCTTCCAAAAGGTGCACTTCTTGTGGGTCCTCCCGGAACCGGTAAGACTTTACTTGCAAAGGCAGTTGCAGGTGAAGCCAAGGTACCTTTTTTCTCGCTGGCCGGTTCTGATTTTATTGAATTGTATGTTGGTGTGGGTGCCTCCCGTGTCAGAGATCTTTTTAAGGAAGCAGAGAAAAATGCTCCCTGTATTATATTTATCGATGAAATCGATGCTATTGGACGTAGTCGTGATTCTAAGTACGGCGGCGGTAATGAGGAACGTGAACAGACACTGAATCAGCTGTTGTCTGAGATGGATGGATTTGATGCCAAGAAGGGAATCATCATTCTGGCAGCGACGAACCGACCGGAGATTCTGGATAAGGCATTACTTCGTCCGGGTCGATTTGACCGAAGAGTTATTGTAGAGGAACCGGATTTAAAGGGTCGTGTTGAGATTCTTCGTGTTCATTCCAAGAACGTGAGAATGGACGAGACGGTTGATCTTGATGATATCGCATTGGCGACAGTAGGAGCTGTTGGTTCTGATCTTGCCAATATGATTAACGAAGCCGCAATTCTTGCAGTCAAGAACGGCAGAGAATTCGTTAACCAGAAGGATATGCTTGATGCAGTAGAACTGGTCAGCATGGGTAAGGAAAAGAAGGATCGTATTCTCTCACCCAAGGAGCGTAAGATTGTAACCTACCATGAGGTTGGTCATGCACTGATCAGCGCATTGCAGAAGAATTCGGAGCCGGTGCAGAAGATTACGATTGTACCGCGTACCATGGGAGCGCTTGGTTATGTACTAAGCTATCCGGAGGAAGAGAAATTTACCCAGACAGAGCAGGAACTCAGAGCGGAGCTTGTTAGTCTGCTCGGTGGTCGTGCAGCTGAGGCGATTGTATTTGATACTGTCACAACAGGCGCATCCAATGATATAGAAAAGGCAACGAAGATTGCCAGAGCTATGGTCACCAGATTTGGTATGAGTAAACGATTTGGCCTGATGGGACTGGAGACTGTAGAGAGCGAATATCTGGATCGTCGTGGAGTTATGAACTGTGCAGATGTAACTGCAGCAGGAATTGACGAAGAAGTAATGCAGATTCTAAAGGACAGTTATACTGAGGCGAAACGTCTTCTTCTGGAGAATCGTGATGTCATGGATAAGATCGCCGATTTCTTAATTGAGAAAGAGACCATTACCGGACACCAGTTTATGGAGATTTATTGCAGAGAGAAAGGAATTCCGATGCCTGTGAAGGATAGAGGAGAGGAAAGCCTTCGTAAGCTGCATGAGAGTGAGAAGAAGGAAGAGGAGTCTGTTGAGACAAAAAAGCCGACTGAGACGGAGGATCATCCGGAGAGTTGGTTTAAGGAAAGCGTCATCTCCAATTCATCAAGCTCCAACGATACCAAAGAGCAGGAAGCTGAAAAGCAGGAATCCGAACAGAAGGATATCGATCCATTTGCAGAAGAGTTAAGAAAGCGGATGTATAAGGAACCTAAAGACAGGGATCAATAGTGTATGGATGAAACATTTCATTTTGATGTCAGCGAAGAATTAAAGAAACTGCCGGATAAGCCAGGTGTTTATCTGATGCATGACAAAAATGATACGATAATTTACGTTGGTAAGGCCGTTAATCTGAATAACAGAGTGCGGTCTTATTTTCGCGAAAAGATAGGAAGAGGTCCCAAGATAGACCGAATGGTGGGACTGATTGCAAGATTTGAGTATATTATAACGGACACGGAGCTGGAAGCCCTTGTGCTGGAGAATAACCTGATTAAGGAATACAGGCCCAAGTACAACACAATGCTTCGGGATGATAAAACATATCCCTATATCAAGGTGACAGCGTGGGAGGAATTTCCCCGTATTGTATTTTCCAGGGAGATGAAGAAGGATAAAGCGCGTTACTTTGGACCATATACCAGTGCAGCGGCGGTAAAGGATACCATTGATCTGATTAATAAATTATACGGACTGCGTACCTGTAACAGGAGTCTGCCAAGAGACATCGGGAAAGCGCGGCCATGTCTGAATTATCATATCGGACAATGCAGCGGACCCTGTCAGGGCAATGTTACCAAAGAGCAGTATCAGGAGCAGATGCAGAAGGCGATGGAATTCCTCAATGGAAATTATGCACCCATTCAGCGGGAACTTAGAGAACAGATGGAACAGGCTTCTGAACGAATGGAATTTGAAGAGGCGATACGCTATAGGGATCTGCTTGAGAGTGTGACAGCAGTGTCACAAAAGCAGAAGATTGAAGACAGTGCACAGGAGGATAAGGATATCGTGGCACTTGCCAGAGACGAAAGAGATGCAGTTGTGCAGGTGTTTTTCGTTCGTGCCGGAAGAATGGTTGGCAGAGAGCATTATTATATGAAGAATACAGAGAGCGAGACGACGGGTACGATCATCACCAGCTTTATCAAGCAGTTCTATGCCGGGACACCATTTATTCCCAAGGAAATTATGCTTCCGGAGGAATTGGAAGAGCAGGAGATTATTGAGAAATACTTAAGTGAGAAGAAAGGAAACCGCGTCTACCTAAGGATTCCCAAGAAGGGGCAGAAGGAGAAGTTAGTGGAGCTTGCATTTAAAAATGCGCAGCTGATTCTTAGCCAGGATAAAGAGAAGATCAAACGGGAGGAAGGAAGAACCATCGGAGCTGTCAGAGAGATTGAGGCATTGCTTTCAATGGAAGGACTGACCCGAATGGAAGCATTTGACATCTCAAACATTAGCGGCTTTGAAAATGTAGGTTCTATGGTGGTCTACGAAAAAGGTCGTCCGAAGAAGAGTGACTATCGTAAGTTTAAGATCAAGACAGTTGCGGGACCGGATGATTATGCCTGCATGAGAGAGGTGCTGACAAGAAGATTCACGCACGGACTTGAGGAACGCGCCGAGGGTGGCGGAGACAGATTTACCAGATTCCCGGATCTGCTCTTGATGGACGGTGGCAAGGGACAGGTCAATATTGCACTGGAGGTGCTATCGGAGTTACATTTGAATATTCCGGTCTGTGGTATGGTGAAGGATGACAATCACCGTACCAGAGGATTATATTATAATAATCAGGAGATTACGATTGACCGCGGATCAGAAGGATTTAAGCTGATTACAAGAATTCAGGACGAAGCGCATCGATTTGCAATTGAGTATCATCGATCCCTTAGAACCAAGGATCAGGTGCATTCCGTACTGGATGACATCCCGGGAATAGGACCAAGCAGAAGACGGGCGCTGATGAAAGCATTTGCCTCACTGGAGGAAATCAAGGAAGCCGATGAGGCGACACTGATGGAACGCGCGGATCTGCCACAGAACGCAGCAGTGGCAATTAAGGCATATTTTCATCAGATGAATTCTAATTAATCTGATTAATCCATTGTATTCGGATACAAATTGCAGTGGATTATGCTATAATCAGAATCGATAGAGTGGTAGCGGGATTACACGAATAATATTATATATAAGCAAAGGAGAACAAGGATGGCAAGTATTAGTCTGCAGAGAATCATCGACAAAATGAAACTGACCAATCTAACCCCGGATCTTGATATCAGCCATATCAAGATTACACAGCCGGATATCAACCGACCGGCACTTCAGATGGCGGGGTACTTTGAACACTACGAATCTACACGACTTCAGATTGTGGGATTTGTGGAGTATACGTATATGGAGGGCATGACAGATGAGCGTAAGAAAGAGATCTATGTGAAGCTTCTGAATCATCCGACTCCGGGTATTGTATTCTGCAGAGATCTCGTTCCTGATCCTTTGTTCTTAGAGACAGCAATGCAGTACGGTGTTCCCCTGCTCAGCACTTCCAAAGCAACTTCTGCATTTATGGCGGATGTTATCCGCTGGCTGAATGTGAAGCTGGCACCCTGCATCACGGTACACGGAGTATTGGTCGATGTCTATGGCGAAGGTGTGCTGATTACAGGTGAGAGCGGAATTGGTAAGAGCGAGGCCGCACTTGAGCTGATTAAGCGTGGTCACCGTCTGGTTACGGATGATGTTGTAGAGATCAGAAAGGTCAGTGAAGATATGCTGATGGGAACAGCACCGACGATTACAAAGCATTTTATCGAGATCCGCGGTATCGGCATCGTAGATGTTAAGACTCTGTTCGGTGTATCCAGTGTTAAGGAAGACCAGGAGATTGATCTTGTAATCAAGCTCTCAGAGTGGTCTAAGGATCAGGAATATGATCGTCTTGGCATGGAAGAAGAATATACAGAATATCTTGGTAATAAAGTTGTATGTCATAATATTCCAATCCGTCCGGGCCGAAATCTTGCGGTAATCTGTGAATCCGCAGCGGTTAACCACCGTCAGAAGAAGATGGGTTATAATGCCGCACAGGAGCTGTACAAGAGAGTTCAGGCTTCCTTACAGAAAAATGGCGAGGATGAAGAATAAAGTAAAGATACCAGGGAGATAGAATTATGGAAAAGGTAGTATTTGGTGTTGACCTCGGTGGAACAACCGTCAAAATGGGTATGTTTGACACAGAGGGAAATGTTTTGGAAAAATGGGAAATCATCACACGAAAAGAGGATTCCGGACGTCATATTCTTCCGGATATTGCGCAGTCAATTCTTGCGAAAATCAAAGAGAAAGACATTATGAAGGATGCAGTAGTCGGTGTTGGTATTGGTGTTCCGGGACCGGTTGATTCAAATGGTGTTGTCTATAAGGCAGCGAACCTTGGATGGGGTGTATTTTCCTTAAAGAAAGAGATGGAAGAGTTACTTGACGGAATTCGCGTAGAAGGCGGTAATGATGCAAATGTCGCTGCTCTTGGTGAAATGTGGCGAGGCGGCGGTAAAGGCCATAAGAACATGGTTGCTGTAACACTCGGAACCGGTGTTGGCGGCGGAATCATCGTTGATGGCAAGATTCTGACCGGCGCAACCGGTGCCGGCGGTGAGATTGGTCATATTCATGTGGAAGATAACGAAGAGGATGTCTGCGGCTGTGGTAATTGCGGTTGCCTGGAACAGTATTCCTCTGCAACAGGAATCGTACGTCTGGCAAAGAGAAGACTGGAAAAGGACGATCAGCCGAGTCAGTTGAGAAATGTGGAACTCTCTGCAAAACAGATATTTGATGCCGTGAAGAGTAAAGATGCAGTAGCAATGGAAATTGCTGATCAGTTTGGTGAGTATCTTGGCAAAGGCCTGGCAGCAGTTGCCTGCGTTGTTAATCCGGAGATCTTTGTAATCGGTGGCGGTGTGTCCAAGGCAGGTCCTGTCATATTGGATTATTTTGCTGCGCATTATAAGAAGCATGTATTCCATGGCAGCAGAGAAGCGAAGCTTGCGCTGGCTACTCTTGGCAATGATGCCGGAATCTATGGTGCAGCTAAGCTGGTACTTGAGTAGTTGAAAGGAAGTTGCATAGGGTAAGGAATGGATTATCCTATGCGTTAGATTGAATCATAGGAGAGCCGTCGGAGGATTGCATGTTAGAACAGTTATCAGAACTTATCGGAAAAGAAAATATTCTGACCAATGAACCAATGTCAAAGCATACATCTTTTCATATTGGCGGACCGGCCGGATACTATATCCAGGTCCGGACAAAGGAGCAACTGATGGGTGTTCTTCGCATACTGCAGGATAAA
>ERZ795048.4244-NODE-4244-length-10047-cov-10.986189_pt1 | contig 10047 bp, 9 predicted proteins | sample MGYA00375132_ERZ795048 | MGnify/ENA primary metagenome ERZ795048 (study PRJEB30177, sample SAMN05720225) | activated sludge metagenome | isolation source: Anaerobic digester | place: Hong Kong | collected 2014-12-17 ...
ATCGTCGGAAAGGCCGCGGAGGCCTCCAGGGCCAGGGAGGCCGCCCGGAAGGCCCGGGAACTGACCCGGCGAAAAACGGCCCTGGAGGTGAGTTCTCTCCCCGGAAAACTGGCGGACTGCCAGGAGCGGAACCCCGAAGGAAGCGAGCTTTACATTGTCGAGGGGGATTCGGCGGGCGGTTCGGCGAAACAGGGAAGAGACCGTAAAAACCAGGCCATACTGCCTATCCGGGGGAAGCTGCTCAACGTGGAAAAGGCCCGTTTCGACAAGATGCTCGGAAACGAGGAGATCAAGACGATCGTCACGGCCCTGGGGACGGGTATCGGCAAGGACGATTTCGACATCACGAGGATTCGGTATCACAAGGTCATCATCATGACCGACGCCGACGTGGACGGTTCCCACATCCGAACGCTTCTTCTGACCTTTTTCTTCCGGTACATGAGGGAAATGGTGGATCGTGGATATCTTTACGTGGCCCAACCGCCTCTCTTCCGGCTGGCCATGAAGGGCGGCGAGATCTACCTCAAGACGGAGGAGGAGCTGGAAAACTACGTTCTTGAAAACGGTGTCAACCGCCTGCAGTTCGTGGGCGGGAACGGAACGAGGATCACGGGGGTCCGGCTTCTGAGCCTGATAAAACGGGGGATCCGTTTAGGCAACATATTGAATAAATTTGAAAAAGAGGGGAAGGACCGGGATGTGGTCCGTATCCTGGCGGGGGATCCCGCATTCCGGGAAGAGGATTTTCTGGAAGAGGAAACAATACGGAAGGTCGCCTACCGTATCGGTGGGGCCCTGGGCGATAAACTGACATCCTTCATTACCAGGAGGGACACGGAACACGGCGGCTACCGGATTTATTTTCAGCTTCTTGAAAACGGGAGGCCTTACGAAACCCATCACAACAAGGATCTTTTCCGGTTGCCAAAGTTTCTCGAGGCCCGGGAAATCATGAATCAGATCGAGCCGCTCGGTGAACCGCCCTATGTCCTCCAGGAAAAAGAAAGCCCCGGGACGACGGAAAAGCGGTTCGACTCTCTCGAGGAGATGATCCGGCACATCATCGCGGCAGGAGAAAAAGGCCTGACCATACAGAGATATAAAGGACTTGGAGAAATGAACCCGAGCCAGCTTTGGGAAACGACCATGAATCCGGGAAAAAGAACCCTTCTCCAGGTGCGCGTGGAAGACGCCGTGGCGGCCGACGAAATCTTTTCAACCCTCATGGGAGACCAGGTAGAGCCCCGACGAGCCTTTATTTTCGACAACGCTCTCAACGTTTCCAATCTGGATATCTGAAGAACCCGAAACAGTCTGAAAAACGGTTTTTTTCGGACCGTCGGCGACATGACGAACCCCATCAGAGGCCGATATTTCAACAGGAGTGACTTTCCATGGAATTGACCTATCAGCGCAACGTTCCCGTGGACATTGAAGACGAGATGAAGAAGTCCTACATGGACTACGCCATGAGCGTCATTGTCGGCCGGGCCATCCCCGATGTCCGGGACGGGCTCAAGCCGGTCCATCGCCGGGTGCTCTACGCCATGCACGAACTGGGAAACCGGTGGAACAGGCCCTACAAAAAATCAGCCCGCATTGTCGGGGACATCATCGGCAAGTACCATCCTCACGGGGATTCGGCGGCCTACGACACCATTGTCCGCATGGCCCAGGATTTCGCTATGCGTTATCCCCTGGTTGACGGCCAGGGGAATTTCGGCTCCATTGACGGCGACCCGCCGGCGGCCATGCGGTACACGGAAATACGAATGGCCCGCATCGCCGAGGAACTTCTGGAAGACCTGGACAAGGAAACCGTAAATTTTTCGCCGAATTACGATAACACGCTCATGGAGCCGGCCATTCTTCCGGCCAGGATTCCCCTTCTTCTCCTGAACGGCGGCGCAGGCATTGCCGTCGGCGTGGCCTCCAACATCCCGCCTCACAACCTGCGGGAAGTTCTGGACGGCACGATGGCTCTCATCCGGGACCCGGCGATCACCGTGGAACAGCTCATGACGCACATACACGGGCCCGATTTTCCCACGGCCGGGTACATCAACGGGCGGGAGGGAATCCTCGCGGCCTACCGGACGGGGCGGGGCATCATCCGCATGCGCGCCCGGTCCCTCATCGAGCGCAATTCGAGGAACGACCGGGAAAGCATCATCATTACGGAACTCCCTTACATGGTCAACAAGGCCACCCTGGTGGAGCGCATCTCCGATCTCGTCAAGGAGAAAAAAATAAGCGGCATTTCCGATCTCAGGGACGAGTCGGACCGTGAAGGCATGCGGATCGTCATGGACCTCAAAAAGGACGAGGTGGCCGGCGTCATCCTGAACCAGCTTTACAAGCACACCCAGATGGAGGCCACCTTCGGGATCAACATGATGGTCATCGACCGGGGGCAGCCCAAGACCCTGAACCTGAAGGAGGTCCTGGAACGATTCGTCGATTTCAGGAAAGAGGTGGTCACCCGGAGAACCGTTTTCGAATTGAGCCGGGCGAGAGAGCGCCTCCACATCCTGGAAGGGTTGAGGATCGCCCTGGAAAACATCGACCGGGTCATCGAGACGATCAAAAAATCGCCCAACCCGCAGGAAGCGTCGACGGCCCTGTGCAACCGTTTCGGTCTCACCGTCGTCCAGGCCCGGGCCATTCTGGAAATGCGGCTCCAGAGGCTCACCAACCTTGAACGGGACAAGATCCTGGAGGAACACGGCGAGACGAAACAGCTGGTGGAAAAACTGGAAGGTATCCTGGCCGACCCGGGCAAGATCCTGGACATCATTGTCGGCGAGCTGGAAGACATCAAGAAACGATACGGAGACGACCGAAGAACGGAAATCGTTTCGGGAAGCGACGACATCACCGTGGAGGACCTCATCGTGGAAGAGGACATGGTGGTCACCGTCTCGCACCAGGGGTACATCAAGAGAAACGCCGTGAGTCTTTACCGGAGCCAGCATCGTGGCGGCAGGGGAAGGATGGGGATGATCACCCGGGAAGACGATTTCGTCGAAAAGATTTTCGTCGCTTCCACGCACAGTTTCGTCCTTTTCTTCACGAGCAAGGGAAGGGTCCACTGGCTCAAGGTTCACCAGATCCCCCAGGCGGGGCGGATGGCCAGGGGAAAAGCCGTTGTCAATCTCATCGAGCTGGTCCGGGACGAGCGGGTGGCTGCCATTTTGCCTGTCCGCGACTTCGAGGACGGGAAATACGTCCTTTTCAGCACCCGGAAGGGTATCGTCAAAAAAACGGACCTGGCCGCCTATTCCAATCCCCGATCCACGGGCATCATTGCCATCACCATCGACGAGGACGACGAACTCATCGCCGTGAAGCTCACCGACGGGACCCAGGACATTCTGCTGGGAACGAAGCAGGGGAAGGCCATCCGGTTCCGGGAAACGGACGTCCGTCCCATAGGCCGGACGGGGCGGGGCGTCATCGGCATCACCATGGAAAAAGAGGACTTCGTCGTGGCCATGGAAACGGTGGGAGACATGCACGACATCCTCACGGTCACCGAGAAGGGATTCGGCAAGAAGACGGACGTTTCCGAATACCGGCGCCAGGGAAGGGGCGGCCGGGGGATCATCAACCTGAAGACCGTTCCCCGGGTGGGCCTCATCGCCGGTGTCCGCCAGGTGACGGGCGACGAGGATGTGATTCTCCTGACGAACAGCGGGCAGATCATCCGTCTCCGGGTAAACGAAATTTCCCTCCTCCACCGGGGCACGCAGGGCATCAAGCTCATGGACCTCACGGAAAACGAGACGATTGTCGGCGTGGTCCGGGTAGAGCGTGGATCCGAAGACGACAGAGAAGACCTTGAGATAACGACAGATATCATGAATGAAGAGGATCTGCCCCCGGAAGCCGATCTTTTGGAGGAATGAGCGTTGGACTTCCCCAGGTACCGTCTTTTCGAGCACACCGCCGACCTGGGAATCGAGATTTTCGGGGCGGACCCCGGGGAACTTCTGCAAAACGGTGTCCACGCCCTCTTCGATCTCATGACCGATCTCGAGGCCGTCCGGCCGGAGCGTACCTGGCGGTTTTCCGTGGACGGGACCGCGTGGGACGACCTTCTCGTGAACCTGCTCCGGGAGGTTCTCTACAGGGCCTCCGCCGAAGGCGTGCTGTTCCGGGATTTTACAATAGAAGACCTGGCGGAATACCGGGTCACGGGGACCGGGAGAGGCGAGTTCTTCGATCCCCAAAGGCACCGGATGGAGATGGAAATAAAGGCCGTGACCTACCACGGCCTGGATGTCGTCCGAACCGGGACGGGATGGAAGGGACGGGTGATCTGCGATGTCTGAGATCGCCATGGAAAGGCTGGACGCGTGCCGATGGCGGATACCGCCATCGGGGAATATGCGGGTTCCGGGGATCATCTACTCGAGCGAGGCGATGATGGGCGGAATCGGATCCGACGAAAGCCCCAAGCAGGTGGCCAACGTGGCCTGTCTGCCCGGGATCGTCTCGTATTCCCTGGCCATGCCGGACATGCACTGGGGTTACGGATTTCCCATCGGCGGCGTGGCGGCCTTCGATCTGGATGAAGGCGTCATTTCCCCCGGCGGGGTGGGCTACGATATCAACTGCGGGTGCCGGCTCATGACGACCCGGCTTCACTACGACGATGTCCGGGACCGGATCCGGGACCTCGTCACGGCCCTGTTTCGGGACATTCCCACCGGCGTGGGCTCCAAGGGGACAATGAAGCTTTCCCTGGCGGAAGAAAAAAAGGTCCTCCTGGAAGGGGCTCGCTGGGCCGTCCGGCAAGGGTACGGAACGGAGGAGGATCTCCTCTCCACGGAAGACGGGGGGATGATCGGGGGAGCCGACCCGGAACGGGTGAGTCCCCGGGCCCTTGAAAGAGGCCGGGAACAGCTCGGGACCCTCGGATCGGGCAATCACTTTCTGGAAATCGAGGTGGTGGAGGAAATTTTCGATCCCCCGGCAGCGGCCGCTTTCGGCCTGGAAGCGGGCCAGGTGGCGGTGATGATCCACAGCGGCTCCCGGGGATTCGGATATCAGGTCTGCGACGATTTCCTGGCCCGGATGGTGAAAAAGATTCCCAGTCTCGATTTTTACCTGCCGGACCGCCAGCTCGCCTGCGCCCCCTTCCGATCCCGGGAAGGTCAGGAATACTTTTCCGCCATGGCCTGCGCCGCCAACTACGCCTGGACGAACCGGCAGATGCTCATGCACGGGACCCGGGAGACTTTCGGGAGGACCCTCGGGCTGTCCCCCCGGGAACTGGGGATGCGCCTTCTCTACGATGTGTGTCACAATATCGCCAAGGTCGAGGAATTCATTGTCGCCGGGGAAAAGAAAAAACTGTGCGTCCACCGGAAAGGGGCGACCCGGGCCTTCCCGCCGGGCCACGGTGCCCTGCCCGACCGGTTCCAGGCGACGGGCCAGCCGGTGCTGATTCCCGGCGACATGGGAACAGGATCCTACGTTCTCGCGGGGACCGAAAAGGCGTATCGGGAAACCTTCGGAAGCACCTGCCATGGCGCCGGAAGGGTGATGAGCCGCACCCAGGCCATGAAATCGAGCCGGGGCAGGCCCGTATCCCGGGAAATGGCGGACCGGGGGGTCATCGTCATGGCGGCGGGCCGGGGAACGCTCCACGAGGAAATACCGGAAGCGTACAAGAATATCGATGATGTCGTCGACGTGGTGCACCGGGCGGGACTTTCCCGAAAGGTGGCGAGGCTCAGGTCCGTCGGCTGCATCAAGGGGTGAGGGGGATTGGGGCGCCTGGCCTCTGGAGCCTTTGACGATGCCGTCGAAAATGAACTTTTAAAAATATACCGGTTCGTCAGGGGATGGCGGGATGGATGAGGATAAGCGGGAAGGAGGGGTTGAAATGACAAAGAGCGTTGAATCGGGGGACAGATACGACGTGATCATCATAGGCGGCGGTCCCGGTGGTTTGACGGCGGGCCTTTACTGCGGCCGGTCCCGAATGAAGACGCTTCTTCTGGAGGGCAGTTCCACGGTGAGCCAGATCACCGTCACCGACATCATCGAAAACTATCCGGGAATCCCGGACATCGGCGGCTTCGAGCTTATCGACCGGATGAAAGGACAAGCCGTGTCCTTCGGTGTGGAGATCAAAAGCGAGCAGGTCCTCTCGGTCACACCGGCCCGGGGAGGAGGCCCGCCCCGATGGGCCGTCACCGGGGAGTCGGAAACCTGGGAGGCCTGGTCGGTTATCGTGGCCACCGGTGCGGTGTGGCGGAACCTGGGCGTCCCCGGCGAAAAAACATTCACCGGACGCGGGGTGTCCTACTGCGCCACCTGCGACGGGCCCTTTTTCCGGAACCGGGCCGTGGCCGTCGTGGGCGGCGGGGACGCCGCCGTTCAGGAAGCCCTCTTTCTCACCCGCTTTGCCCGGGAGGTGACTCTCATCCACCGGAGGGATCGTCTCCGGGCGGCGGAAATTCTTCAGGAGCGCGCCTTGGCCAGCGAAAAAATCCGTTTTGCCTGGAATTCCGTGGTGGAGGAGATCATCGGGGAGGAAGCCGTGTCATCCCTTCGTCTCCGGGATGTCAACGATCCCGATCGCAAGACCGTTATTCCCGTGGACGGCGTCTTCATTTTCATCGGCCTTGTGCCCAATACGGATTTCGTGCGGGAGGTTGTCAAGTGCGACGGGAATGGCTATATTATCGTGGACGAAGCCATGAAAACGTCGGCGGAAGGCCTTTTCGCCTGCGGCGACTGTGTCCGGAAGGCTTTTCGCCAGGTCGTCACCGCCTGCGGAGACGGGGCGACGGCGGCTCACGGGTCGGAATTGTATGTGGACCGCCTCAAGGGCCGGGCCTATGATTGAAGAAGCCGCCGCAATAAGAACTTTTTCAGGCTTTCACGAGTTCATCGAACCTGTTGAACCTTGAAAATGATCATTGAAGGAGTCCCGACGTGCCCATTTACGAATATCGCTGCAAGCACTGCAAAACCCGGTTCGAAACCCTGAGATCCCTGAAGGACCGGGATGAGGATGTGGTCTGTCCCGGCTGCGGGAAGAAAAAGGCGGAAAAGCAGATGTCAGCCCCTCGTGTGCAGACTTCTTCGGGAGGATCGTCCTGCACCTCCTGCGCCGCCACCTCCTGTTCCACCTGAGGATAACCGGAAGCGCCGGCCGGCGGCCGGCGAAACCTCCAGGAAAGAAAGGCCCGAGGCGTGGAATCGCTCATCCGTTTCTGGCAGCATCTCCCGGCCCATATCGATCCCGTCATTGTCCAGTTCGGGGCGTTTCAGCTGCGGTATTACGGCCTCATGTACCTCCTGGCCTTTCTCACCACGTACGCCCTCGTTCGCTACCGGGTCCGGTCGGAACGCCTGCCCTTTTCCGTTGAACTGATCCAGGACTACTTTGTCTGGGCCATTCTCGGGCTTCTCATCGGGGCCCGAATCGGTTACGCCATCTTCTATCAGCCGTCCTATTTTCTTCAACACCCCCTGGAAATCGTTTTACCCTTCGAATGGTCTTCGGGAACGATACGATACACCGGCATCAGCGGCATGTCCTATCATGGGGGGCTTCTCGGCGTCCTGGCGGCGTCCCTTTTCTTCTGCCGCCGGCGAGGGATCGGCTTCTGGGCCTTCGGCGATCTCCTGTGCCCCGCCATCCCCCTGGGGTATACTTTCGGGCGCATCGGAAATTTCATTAACGGGGAGCTTTACGGACGGATCACCACGGTGCCTTGGGGCATGTACTTCCCTTCCGATCCCTCGGGGCAGCTTCGTCATCCCTCGCAGCTCTACGAGGGCTTTTTCGAGGGACTTTTCCTTTTTGCGGTTCTGTGGGGCTTCCGTCGAAAAAACGTCTTCCAGGGTTTTTTTGTGGCCCTCTACCTGGTGGGTTACGGAACCGTCCGGTTTTTCATCGAGTTTTTCAGGGAACCGGACATCCAGATGGGCTTTCTTTTCGGCTTGTTCACGGCCGGCCAGGTTCTTTGCCTTGTCATGATTTTTGCCGGCGCAGGGATCATGGTTGTGAAATGGAGTGGGAAGAAAAGTACATCCCGAGCCGGGGGATGATCGCTAGAGGAGGAACATTATGGGAAAAAGGCTTGTCATCATCGGCGGCGGGGCCGGAGGCCCCTCCACGGCGGCGGAGGCGAAAAGGCGGGACCCCTCTCTCGATGTCACCATTCTCGAAAAAGGGCCGTATGTATCCTATGCCACCTGACCGATGCCCTATTACATCGGTGATGTAATCGCCAGCGAAAAGAAACTGATTGCCCGGACGCCGGAAGCCTTTGAAAAGTCGGGGATTCGGGTCCGCCTGAACACGGAGGCGGAAGAAGTCGACGAGAATAAAGGGGAAGTTCGCCTTCGGACGGGCGAAAGAATCCCCTATGACATTCTCGTTTTTGCCACCGGCGCATCGGTGACGATGCCCCCCGTTCCGGGGCTGGACCTACCCGGGGTGCATGTTTTGAAAACGCTTCCCGATGCCCTTTCCATCAAGGAGGCCATCGGAAGCGGAAAAGTGAAAAAAGCGGCCGTCATCGGGGCCGGTTTTATCGCCATGGAAATGGCGGAAGCCTTCCGGACCGCCGGCGTTGAAGCGTCCCTCATTCAGCGGGCGAAACTCCCCGTGAGACGCTGGGACCCCGACTACGCCACCTTGGTCAAGGAAGAACTCGTGAAGCACGGCGTTCACTGCCACCCGGAAACGTCTCCGAAAGCCGTCGAAAAAGGAGTTTCGTCGCCTCTTCGGGTTGTCACCGACCGGGGGGAAATCGACACGGACCTCCTCCTCGTGGCCACGGGCGTGAGGCCCGAGACCCGCCTGGCGGAGACCATCGGTCTCGCCGTCGGAGAAACGAGAGCCCTGCGGGTCAACTTTTCCCAGGAAACCTCCCGGGAAGGGGTATACGCCGTCGGCGACTGCGCCGAAGTCTTTCACCGGGTCAGCCAGTCCTGGACGTCCCTGCCCCTGGGGGACATCGCCAACAAGCAGGGCCGGGTGGCCGGATCCAATATCGGGGGAACGCCCCTCCTCTTTCCCGGGGTCGTCGGCGCCCAGTCCTTCAAGGTTTTCGATCTCCAAGTGGCCGCAACGGGTCTCGACGAAGGGGAGGCGAAACAGAGCGGATTCACGCCGGTTGTCGAAAAAGTGACCGGAACGCCCACGGCCCGTTCCATGAGCCGGGGAGAAAGGATTCATCTGAAACTCATCGCCGACCGCTCCACGGGAAGGTTTTTAGGCGCCCAGGCCGTCGGATCGAGGGGGACGGTGAGCCGGATCAATTTTCTCTCCGCGGCCCTGTGGTCGGGTCTTAAGATCGACGAAATCGCCTATATGGATCTCGCCTATTCCCCGCCTTTCGGCGGGGCCTGGGACCCCGTCCACATCGCCTGCCATGCCCTCATGCGGCAGTTCTGACACGGCCGGCCTGATTGGAAAAGGAGCGAGAGATGACACAAAGCGGTGAGGGAAGCAGAGAAATCATCCGGACGGAACGGGTAGCGGCTGATTTTCAGTTCCTTGGATCGGGCGCGTCGCCGGAGGATCTCCGGAAAATCAAAAAGGGTCTCAGGACGCTGCACACACTGGAACTCATGGCGCAGAACATCTACAAGTTCCAGATTACGGCGGAGCGCTCGGAAATGAACCGGCAGCTCATCGCGGCCATGGCCAACGAGATGACCCACTACCAGGATTTTCAGGAAAAGCTTTACGAGTACGGCTGGAAGCCGGACAAGTTCCGGTGGATGTACTGGATCGTCGGGTTCTCCTTCGGCTTTTTTTCCCGGCTCCTGGGAAGGAAGGCCATGCTGAAGACGGCCGTCTGGGTGGAGACCCTGGCGGTGAAACACTATGGGGAGCTTCTCCGGGACATTCCCTGGGACGACGGGAGCCGGGCCGTCGTGGAAAAGAATCTCCATGACGAGGAAGGCCACGTGAATCGCTGGTCGGCGCTTCTCAAGGCCCTGTGAGGAAAGCCGTGCCATCCCGCGGGATGTCCTCCGGTGACGGGGGCGACCGGATGCGTCGTCACG
>ERZ795048.4245-NODE-4245-length-10045-cov-6.154454_pt1 | contig 10045 bp, 8 predicted proteins | sample MGYA00375132_ERZ795048 | MGnify/ENA primary metagenome ERZ795048 (study PRJEB30177, sample SAMN05720225) | activated sludge metagenome | isolation source: Anaerobic digester | place: Hong Kong | collected 2014-12-17 ...
CATGGCCTTAAAAATTCTGGAAGAGGCATTAAAGGTATATCCCGGACGAACCATGTAAATAAGGTTTTTTGAATTTTTTTAAAGTGCTTGTTTTTCACTTGCATTGCCCAACATATCGTAGGTAATTAAAAAGCGGTTTAGTTCAGTGTCGCGGAAAATAATCTCGTAACATACATTGTTGGCGTTGTTTATCATTACTACGTTCATTATTTCGCCTTTTTTTGATATGTCTTCTTTTATAATTTCGGGCAAATGCATCTCGGTCAGAAATATTTTGTGCGAAACTAACCCGGCTTCGGAATTAAACAGTGCAATATTTTCGAACTGATTTTGATAGAAAATTGCTTCATAGTTCTCATCGTTTTTGGTCCATTCAATATTAATTACATCGGGGAAAATATGGCTAAAAGTTTGGCTTATGTTTTTGGGTGGGTTATAAGCTGCATGCTTAAATAGTTTACTTATGAAATTCATTTTTAAAGTGTTCATTTTTAGTGTTTCTACTTTCTGTTTTAATTTGTTGTGCTTTTCTATATTATGACGCAGGTTATGGTTTGGGTAACTGAACGATTCATTTTTTCTGAAATTTTTCTTTGTATAAAAAAATTACCCTCGATCGGGCTCGTTTTAATCGCATTTTAGCTGCATCGTCGCTAATGCGTAACGATTGTGCAATGGTTTTAATCGATAGGTTATCCTGATATTTCATCAGCAACAATGCTTTTTCTTCGGGGTGTATTATTTCAAAAATCTCCATTACGTTTTCGTAGTCAATGCTTTCAAGATCTTCTTCCGATTCGTCGATTATTTCGGGAATTTCGTTGGCACGAGTCCATTCAGGATAATTAAGCTTTTTCTTTTTCCGTAAATAATCGATACAATGATTGTAGGTTAACGAAAAAAGCCACGATGAAAATGATGAGCGATATTGAAAAGAAGCAATTTTTTCATAGGTTTTCGAAAAAATATCTTCGGTAAGTTCCTTTGCAAGCGATGAATTTTTAACCAAACTATAGCATTTGTCGAGTACTTTAGCATGATACCTTTTGTAAAGCACTTCGAAATTTGCTTGCCGGTTGTTTTGCACAATGCCGGCAATTAATTCTTCATCGGTCAATATTTGATTCTTATTATCCATTCCTGCTGTGTAAATAACAGTTTTTCAGGTCGATGCGTGTTTGAGCCGCTTTTGTAAATATATTTTCAAAAAGTTTGTGTTACTTATTGTCAGCTCAACGTCATAATATCGAGCAAAATAAAAAACTGCTTAAATGCAAAATAAGTTACAAATTATTATTAAAAATTAAATTACTGAGAAAAATGAAAAAAAGTTTCTTTTCTACTGCTGCTCTAATGGCTTTGGCCATGTTGATTTTTACAGGATGCGCTAAAATTCCTCAAGCTGAAATTGACAGTGCAAATGCTGCTATTGAAGCTACTCGTACTGCTGGTGCCGATGTATATGTACCCGAAGCTTTTGTTGCTTTAACCGACTCAATGTCATCGGTAATGGAATCGATTACAAGTAAGGATTCAAAAATGTTCAAAAATTTTAAACAAGAAACTGAAAAGTTACTTTCGATTGTATCGCAGTCGGACGAAGTTAAAGCTTTAACTGAGGCTAAAGTGGCTGAGTTGAAAGAACAGGTAGATCAAATAATGCTTGCCATTTCGGGTAATATCGATGCGGCGAAAACACTAATTGGCCAAGCTCCGAAAGGTAAAGAAGGCAACACTGCATTGCTGGCTATTAAAGCCGATGTTGCAGCAATTGAAACTTCGTTGGGCGAGTTGAAAACGGTTGTAGGTACCGAAAACTATTTTACAACACTTGATAAGGCTAAAGCGATTGATGCCCAAATAACTTCAATCAAAACCGAGTTGGAAGAAGTAATTAGCAAATTCAACTCAAAAAACAGGAAATAATTGCATGCCTAGATTAAAATACAGGAACTGTTCGAAATGATAGCATAATTGCTTGCAGTAGGGCAGTTTCTGTATTTGTATTCACAAGTTTTTTAAGTTTTTCAATGAAGAAATATATTCTGTTTGTTCTAATATTTTTACCTCTTCTTGTTCTATTTTTTATTTATCAAAAAAAGTCAAAAGAAAACGATGCGCTGTTTGATCAGATTGCAATTGTGCGCAAACAAATTATTGAATCGCGAAACAGTAATGCGCATAGTTTTGCCCCGCTAGATTATCAAAAGGCAATAGCAGCTTACGATTCGGCCATGTTTTTTTGGAATGTCGAAAACGAAAAGTTCTTTCTTGTTCGAGATTATGGTTTGTGCCACCAATGGGCCGATAAAGCAGTTGATTTAGCCGGAGTAGCCAGCCAAAAAGGTGGCGATAATTATGGTAACCTAATATCAGAATTTCGGCAAATAAAACTTCGTGTTGAAAACGAAATTGAACTTTATCAGCTTATTTACAACAAAATTCCGCAGCCCGAACCAATCCGTAAAAGTTTTACCAAAGCTTCGATACTTTATCGCGAAGCATTATTGCTTTCTGAAAACAACGATCATCATAAAAGTATTTTAAAGCTTAATGAAGCTTTAGCGAACTTGGTTAAGTGTAACGAGTTTTGCGATAATAAGGTTAATGCCTACTTCGCCGACTATAATGTATGGAACAATTTAGTTGCCGAAGGTATTGCCAATTCAAAAAAACAAAAAAGCTCTTGTATTATTGTTGATAAATTTAGCCGTAAATGCCATTTGTACAAAAATGGCACGGTTGCCGCAAGTTACGATGTTGACTTAGGCGAAAATTGGATGGTTAATAAAAAATATCAAGGAGATTTGGCAACACCCGAAGGAAAATACCGGGTTATTGAGAAAAAACAAAACGGAAGCACTAAGTATTACAAAGCCTTGTTGATTAATTATCCAAATGAGGATGATAAGGATAGGTTCGAAAAGAACAAGCTCAATGGATCGATTCCGGCAAGAAAAAAAATTGGGGGCTTAATTGAACTGCATGGTCATGGAGGAAAAGGAGCCGATTGGACACAGGGCTGTGTCGCATTGTCGGATTCAGACATGGATGACTTATATGCATTGGTTAAGATAGGGACACCCGTAATAATTGTTGGCTCAATAAAGCCTTTAGATTTTCATTTTAAAATAGATAGGTAATGGTAGGTTTTCTTAGATTTCAAAAATTAAGCTCGTTGAAACGTGTTTTTAGTGGCATGTTGATAATAATGACCACTTTTTTTGCAGTTTTTGTTTTGCCAATTTGGATGCAGCAGATTGTTTTGTTGGTAGCCAACAATATACCGGCCGAAAGAATGGAGACAAATACTGAATTGATTGAACATGAGGTATATCGGCTAAACAAAAATATTGAACGATTGAATAAAAAACTTGATGCTTTCGTCCCTAAAAATCATTATTTAATTGTGAACAGTACACATAACGAGTTTTGCTTGTTCAAAGGGAAAGAGTTGGTGCGTAAAGGCAAATGTTCAACGGGCAGTTATCTGTTGCTCGAAAAAAACGAAAACGAAAAATGGCTGTTCAAAACGCCAAAAGGAGAATTTAAAATTAGGAGCAAAACAACAAATCCGGTTTGGAAAAAACCCGACTGGGCTTTTATTGAAGAGGGGCTTCCTGTGCCATCGCCAAACCATAATTCGAGGTTTGAATACGGTGTGTTGGGCGATTATGCTTTGTATTTGGGGCAAGGTTACATGATACACGGAACTTTATGGAAACGTTACATTGGTTTGCCAGTAACCCATGGTTGTATAAGGATGAGCGATGACGACCTGAAAGTTGCATATAATAAACTTTCGATAGGTTCAAAAGTGTACATTTTCTAAAAACAATAATTTAAGTCGAATTTATTTCAGTTTAATTGTAAAGCATTATAGATGAAGCTAAACAGCAAGCATATTTTATTTGTAATATCGATGGGCATATTCATGTACCTCATGGTTATTGCGGTTTTGTCGCCACTTAGGTTTCGAAATCAATTGCATCAAAAAGCACTGTCCGATTCACTTTTTATGTTGTCGATAAACCCTTCTTTTTCGAACCCTGTTGTTAAACCTTTGGTGAAAATCGAGGCATATAAACAATCGTTGTTGCAATTATCGCGGTTCGATTCAATTGGATTATCGGTGAACTTGGCCGATAGTTCAATAATGTTGAAACTTAAGGGATTGGTTTTATATGATTCGGATGTTGTTGATTTTAAGGTTGATCCTGTTCTTAAAGGACTAAGAATTGCCGCTTATTTGAATTCGTTTTCGAGGCCACTTGAAAGTGTTGCTTCTTATTCATCGTTTCAGAAGGAACCAATTGTAGTAAAAAAAGCTCCGGCAACTCCCGAGGAAGCTCTTGCTATAGCTACTTTGCCCGACAGCATTCCGCTTGTGCCCGCTTATTTTTGGATTGAATTGAACAACGGTATAAAATTGTTCATTGTGCAGGATGATTGCAAAAGTTCAATGGAGCGAAAAGTCAAGCGAAAATATAAACGCGACTTGCATAGATTAAGAATTGAAAATGTTTTTAAATCGGCATTAAATCCTTCGGAATATCATTATTCACCAACTATTATTATTGAAATCAATGCCGATGCTGCAATAACAATATTTAGGGCTTTGCCTGTATTTACAAAGGTTAGTTTAATATTTTAGCTTATTTTGAATGAAAGCCAATTAAAGGGAGGAATAAAAAAGTATTGCCAGCATACCCCAAAATGAGTAGCTGGCAACACATGCGATATTATTGTTATTAGCCTTTGATTAATTCAATATATGTTTGTAGTTTTCATTTAGTAAAAATGGTACAAATGAAGCAATATAGTTCAATGCTTTTTCTTCGTTAAGCATTTTTGGCGAAAGCATTGCTTGTTGTTCCATTTGTTTTGCACAAATCACAGCATTGTTGATTTGGTATGCAACTTTTGAATGTTTATTTTTAATCTCGCGAACACCAAAGCCCTTGGTATTATTTACATACATTACTTCAAAATATTCGTTGCGAACAATGTATTCTTCGCCTTTTTTTGTTTCGTGCTTGTAAACCTGAATTTGTTTTTCGCCGTATTCAATTACCCAACTTTTAGTCGATTCTACACTCAAATCGATCGATGCATCGGTACTAATTGTGTAGTTTTCGTTGGCAGTTACTACTTGGCGTGCATTTGCATTTAAAGCACTAATAATAGTAATCAGTAAAATCGCAGTTACAAAAATTGTCTGTTTCATAGCATTCATATTTTTAAAATTATTTGTTTTTGTTTTTAATACCGATGCAAAGTAAGTGCTTGTAAACACAATGAAATATGATTAAAACTGTAGGCTTAAAAAAAGAAAATTAACATTTGTTAACACTTTGTATGAACCGTAAGATTCTGTTTCCTAAACGATAATTTGTTACATTGTAACCTTTGAATGTATTGAAGTATAAAAAGAAACGTTTAATTTGTGATGCTTGCTTCTTTGTATATTGTTATTTTTTCATTTGCTAATGCTTTTTATGAGACACAGAGCTAATTATATAGTGTTGATTATCGCAGCCGTTTTTATTATTTACAATGGATCAGCTAACGCACAAGTTGTAATCAACGAGTTTATGGCATCGAATACCGGTGTGCTTGTTGATCCCGATTACAACGAAAGTGCCGATTGGATTGAAATTTATAACGGCACCGATCAGCCTGTGTCGTTGAACAACTACTACCTTACCGATAATATCTCCGACATTTATAAATGGCAGATTATAACAAACGATGTAATTGAGCCTAATGCTTATATGCTTGTTTGGGCCGATGGAATGAATGCAGGAATACATGCTTCGTTTAAGCTTTCGGCAGAGGGCGAAGAGTTGGCGCTGGTTTCACCTTCGGGCGTAATTATCGATTCGTTGAGCTTTTATTATCAGGAGCCCAACATTTCGATGGGGCGCGAAACCGACGGTGCGGCAAACTGGGTGTTTTTTACTGAGCCCAGTCCCGGAGAGCAAAATCTAGGCGCATCGTTTGCCGACATTGTACACAATTCGCCAACTTTTAATCCCTTTGGTGGAATTTTTCATACACCAATACAAATAAATATTGAATCGAAATTTGGAGGCGAAGTGCGATATACGCTAAACGGTGCTGAACCTGATGAGAATTCTCTCATTGCTTCGGGGCCTCTTGCTATTGACGAAACAACGGTTGTTCGGGCACGTATATTCAAACAAGGCCAAAAGCCGGGGCCGGTGCAAACACATACATATTTTGTCGATTTGAACAACCAAATTGGAACCTTGCCTGTAGTTGCCATATCAACACATCCCGATAATTTTTGGGATGCCGAAAAGGGAATTTATGTACAGGATTTTAAACCCGAGTGGGAAGTGCCGGTAAATATCGAATTGTTTGAAAACGATGGTAGCGATCGGGCGGCGTTTAATTTGAATGCAGGAGTGAAAATTAACGCGCTTTATGCATGGAAACTGCCTCAGAAAATGCTGGGTGTGTATTTCAGAAAAGATTATGGCGACGGAAAACTCGATTATCCTTTGATTTTTGAAAAGGAAAGGAAAAAATACGATTCGTTTGCGCTACGTGCATCGGGTAGCGATTGGACCTATACCTTATTTCGCGATGGTCTGGCCCAAAATGCAACCTACGATTATACCAAGGTCGATAATTCGGGCTTCCGGGCTTGTGTACTATATGTTAATGGTCAATACATGGGAATACACAACATTAGAGAGAAAATTAACGAGGATTATGTGGTGCAGAATTTTGGTATTCCTAAGAATGATCTTTTTATGGTTGAATACGAAGAATATGCCGAAGAAGGTGGCCAAGAAGCTTTGGATGCTTACTCCAAACTAATTGACTTAACCAAAAAAGACTTAACAAGTCCCGGAAATTGGGAGGCTGTTGAAGCTGAAATGGACATTGAAAATTTCACCGACATGGTAATTACCGAGTTGTGGAGTGGCAACACATCAATCGACCACAATGTAATGGCATGGAAACCTAAAAGTGAAGGAAAGTGGCGTTGGATCTTGATGGATGTTGACAGGGGCTTTTTTAACCCCGATGATCATTTGTTGGATTTTTACATAAGGCAAGACTCGTGGCCGCTGAAAGAACTGGCCGAGAACCGCGAGTACATCCATTATTTGGGAAAACGAATGGCCGATCACTTGTTTACAACCTTTCACCCAAAGCGCATACTCCCACTTATTGAGCGCCACAAAATAACAATCGATGGTGAAATACAACGGCATGTCGAACGGTGGGAAGGTACACGTGCCATCGATAATTATGGATCTCCGTTGCGTTCGTACGATTATTGGCTCGACGAAGTTGACGATTTAAAAGACTTTGTTAATGAACGTGCTGCATACTTACTTGCCGATTTAGGCGGCTATGGATTCAACGAGAATGTTCCAATTTTAGTTTCAATCGATCCGGTTAATTCCGGAGAGGTGTTGTTCAACGGTTTAAAAATACCGGGCAGCAACTGTAGCGGTAATTATCCTGCTAACGAAAACATTCAGCTTAAAGCAAGCGCTTTGCCCGGGTTTGAATTTATTGGATGGGCACAAGCTGAAACCATAAAGCTAATCGAAAAGCAGTCGTTATGGAAATACAACGACAGTGGTGAAAACCTAGGAACAGAATGGAAAAACACCTCCTTTTCAGATGCGAGTTGGGACGAAGGATATGCAAAGCTTGGTTATGGCGACGACGATGAAAACACTGTGCTTAGTTATGGTAACGATCGAAATAACAAACACATCACAACTTATTTCAGAAAAACATTCCATATTGATGATCCAAGCATCCAGGATCTTTGGCTCGAACTGTTATTCGACGATGGTGCCGTGGTTTATTTGAACAACAACGAAGTGCTGCGGGTAAACATGCCCGATGGAAGTATCGATTTTGAAACCAGGGCTTCGGGTGCAATCAGCAACGAATCATCGTTTAAACAATTTCAACTATCAAATAATTTATTAAAAGATGGGGAGAATTTAATTGCGGTTGAAATCCATCAGGTTTCGGGCACCAGCAGCGATATTGGTTTCGATCTTGAATTAAGAGCCACTCAGGCTGCTTCCAACTCTTACATCTCAACCAGTCCGGTAATTGATTTAAAACTTAATAAAGAACTCGGTATTACCGCTGTTTTTGACCCGACCGGTGCATGTGTTGTGCCCGAAATCATTGCATCGGAGCTAACGCTTAGTAAAAATTGTTCACATTACCTTGTGCAGCAAAATGTTGAAATTACACCCACCGGGAAATTAATTATTGAAGAAGGCGTAGAAATTTGGATGCCCGATAACGGAACGATTACAGCCAATGGCCCTATAGTAGCTTTGGGTTCTGCCCAAAATCCAATTGTGTTTAGGTCAAACCCACATTCCGAAGCCCAAAAGTGGGGAATAATCAATATCGTAGATGTTGCCGACACATCGTATTTTAAACATGTGCAAATCGAAAATGCTTCGGCTGGCATGCATCCCATTCGCGAAACGGCAGCAATTTCGGCTTACCACTCGGTTATTGTAATTGATAATGTTACCATCGAAAATGTTTATGGAAATCCTATTGCCGCAAGGTATTCCGATGTTTGGCTTACCAATTCAAACCTGCACTCGTCAATTACCGGCGATTTAATCAATGTGAAATATGGAAAAGGTTTTATCAATAACTGTACTTTTAAAGGTAACTCGCAACCCGATACCGATGCCATTGATTACGATGATGTTGTAAACGGAGTGATAAAAAATTGCATCATTCACGATTTTCATGGTTCAAACAGCGATGCCATCGACATTGGAGAGCAGTCGCAGAACGTACTTATCGACAGTATTTTTGTGTACAACATTACCGACAAGGGTGTTTCGGTAGGGCAACAGTCGTCGGCAACAATCAGCAATTCAATTTTTACGGCTTGTAACTTGGGTGCAGGTTTGAAAGATTCGAGCAGGGTAAGTATCAACCATTGCACTTTTTACGGCAACTATATTCCGGTGGCAGTTTACGAGAAAAACCCCGGCGATGCGGGTGGAAACGTAAGGGTTAGCAACTCAATCTTGTCGAACAGTTATGGCTCAACAGTTTTGTGTGATGAGTATTCAAGCTTAGAAGTTGAATACAGCTTGTCCGATAACGATAGCTTGCCTCAAGCGGGTAATAATATCTTTGGAAATCCATATTTCGATAATCCTACTTATTATCGTTTTGGATTAGTGGGCACATCGCAAGCCATAGCTGCCGCAACCAACGGAGGCAATCTTGGTGTTGAATTACCCCCGGTCAATGCACAACCCAACCTTGTAATCGACCGAATTTTTTATTCCTCAGGCAGCTGGACCGATTATCCCGAGTTCTTTTCAATTTATAATCCTTCGAACAGTCGTGTTGATCTTGCCGGCATGAAAATCACAAGGGGAATTACCTTTGAATTTCCAGAAGGAAGCACTATTGAAGCTGGAGAGTCGGTTTACCTTACAAGTAACAAGTTGCATGCTTTTTGGGAAAACAGGGTTAAAAAACTTTATCAATGGCAAAGCGGAAAACTTGCCGACGAAGGAGAAACACTTCAGCTCGAAACGGCAAACGGTTTACTGATTGATGGCGTTAAATATGGTTTTAAATCGCCTTGGCCACAACTTGCGAATTCGCCAAATGGCATTGTATTGAATTCGTTCAATGTCGATAATCATTTTGGCAACAACTGGTACAGCAAAAGCGTTGATGCTTTGGTTTCGTTAAAAGAGTTTAATGCCAAGCAATTGTTTTTAAAGGCATACCCAAATCCTGCATCCGAAACAATTACAATTGAGGGGTTTACCGAAAGCAAAACACCTTTGTTGGTATTCAATGCAATGGGCAAACTTGTTCAAAAACAAATAAGAAATGAAAATAGCTACGTGCTGGATATTTCGCATTTGCCCAACGGGCTTTACCATGCACAATCGGGGCATCAATCAGTTTCTTTTATCATAAAACATTAATATGAAACGAGCATGTAAAATATTCACATCCAAGTTGATGATAATATTCTTCA
>ERZ795048.4247-NODE-4247-length-10043-cov-6.334802_pt1 | contig 10043 bp, 6 predicted proteins | sample MGYA00375132_ERZ795048 | MGnify/ENA primary metagenome ERZ795048 (study PRJEB30177, sample SAMN05720225) | activated sludge metagenome | isolation source: Anaerobic digester | place: Hong Kong | collected 2014-12-17 ...
TTTTAAACTTAAAAGTGAAAAGAATAAAAAAATAGATATTCCTGAATTTGAACGGGTTGAAATTTCAGATATTGTCTTCACAGATAAAAATGTTGATCTCCTTTTAACCGGTATTAGTCCGGCAACAATGGTTACATTCAAACCCGAGTATTTTTACCTTCAACATGATGGGACTACTACAAGATTTAATACACCGGTTATTTCACTTAAAAACACCGATGAATCAGGAGACTATTCCATCATTCCTGTCTATAAAAATGATATTCAGGGAAAGGCGATATTGTATTGGAAACCGGAAAAATTTAAGGTTGATACAGATTATGAAAAGAAAACTTTGAACAATGAATCAGAAATTCAATTTTCAGTGTATCCTATCAATTCAAACTTTGAATACACTGTACAGTATCTAATTGATGGCGAATATATCGACATCAATATAGAAAAGGAAGATAATAAATTAGTATTGCCTTTAACTGTAATAGGTGATAATACATTCAGATTATTGATGAAAGATGAATACAATCAGACTATTTCAGAGAATATTGAGATCAGTCGTTTAAATTCACCTGAAATAAAGCTTGAGGAATTCAATTTTGTAAATGGGAAATTGTACGCAAGATGGACTGAAGACCCGTTTTATGACTCTTATACCGTCAATTATTCTTATGACGGTCAGGATAGTGCCACAAAAGAGACAACGGGAAATACACTGGAGATAAACGATATCAAAGAGATCTTAACGGTATCTGTCGTTGGTAATCATGACGGTTTGACAAGAGTTTGTTTTGATACGGAGATTGATGTTTCCGAGTATGTTGAAAACAGTGTGATTTCAAACTATTCAACTGAAAAGATTGATGATACGAAATTGAAGTTATCCCTTAATTTCAGGAATCAGAATTCAATCAATAATCTTAATATGAAACTGATTAACGAAGAGGCTGAATTGATTGATGAGAAAACCTTTAACAAATCCGAATTGGAGAAATTTGGAGACGAACCGGTTGAAAGTATTTGGGATGTCGTTTCAGGGGAGACCTATCAGATGCTGTTCAATTATGAGTATGTTTACAATCGTGAAGGGAAGCAGTTGCATTTCAGTAATGAAGAAAAGAGTGAGCTGTTTTATGTGGAAAGACCGGAGAAATTAGAGATTAAAGCATTGTATCAGAATGATAGAAATGGTTTTTTTGTTCAAACGAATGATTTCGGAACGAATGTTGTTTATATCTTTGACATCAGTGATGGTACAACACAAATTTCCATGGAATCGAACACCAATAAAAGTGATTTGCTCTTCGGAGAGCCTTTTGAGGGCTATTTTGGAGAATTGACCATCGATATTCGTGTGTTTGATCTTTTAACAAGAGAATTGCTGGATTATAAAAAGCAGAAGATTGAAAAGATAGATGCGGATGTTTTCCTGCGTGGTACCGTTAATAAAAACAGGGCGTATTTGTCCAAAACGGTTTTTATTACGGGACCCGTTTTGATAACGACTGATGTTTTTCAGAAATTCTACAATTGCGATATGTTATTCGACGAGGGGGCCTATATTGATTTGTTCTATTCCTCTCTTGAAATAATAGATTCCACTGTAACTACTAGTGACTATCAGAAGAGTACAACGGTAAACAACGGAGATTATCTGATTAAACTGGAGACTTCTTCTTTAAAAATGACCGGTTCGGATGTTAGAAATACGGAGAAGTTTTTGCTTGCCAATTTCAACTCGCATGTGTTTATGGAAAATTGTACGTTTTTGAATATCGATTATCCCATACAATCCACCGAAAGTGATTTGGAATTTAACTATGTGGGTGCTTATAACAGTGTGAGATTTTTTAACGGGATATTTAACGGTAGAATCAGTATTAGCAACAGTGAGTTTGTTCAAATGGATTCCTGTTTTAAGGTTGCAAATTGCAACAGACTGGAATTAAACAATGTAGTTTTTAACGATATAAGGACCGAGGCGGTTAACGTCTATGATTCTGCAACTGTTGAAATGAATCAGATAAAGGCTGACAACAATCGAATGGTGCTGGATGCAAATAATATCAATCTTTCCGTTTCAGATCTGTCTGTTTCAAATTCTCAGTATGGCCTGTTTGTGCAGAATTCTGATGTGAAGATGGATCATCTGTCTATTCAGAACAGCAAAGAGGGAATATATCTTTATAACTGTTTCTCACAATTGATTAACTCCTCTATTAATACTGAACAAAATGGGCTGGTTTACAGCAATGAACTTTTAAAAAGCTCACAGGATATTTTTAAAGAAATCAATTTTGCGGATGAGGAGTCTATCCGGGAAAATCAGGTTGTTTCGTTAATCAACAACACGCTGATCAAATCGGATACCGCCATCCATATCACCTCAGGGACTTACAACATCGTCTATAAGGGGTTGTCTCCCAGCGGTAATTTGATACACGGTGGGATTACTTCAGGTGGTGGTACACACAATCGTACTATTGGGAGAATTATTTATTTAAAGCAGGGTGAAAATCTCGACATGAATTATGAATTTGCACCGGGTGAGGAAAATGTTTTCGCACCGACAATCCCCGTTTCGCAGATTGTGAACATACGAATCACTGAAGAGAGTACCGAAGTAACGGATGATGAAGCCCCTGAAGAGATCATCAACAAATACAAGGACTAAGGTGATGCCATGATGAGAAAAAAAACGCTTTTTATCGTTCTAATGTTCCTGCTGTGTAGTTTCGTGTTTTCTGAACAGATAACTTTTCCGAGGATAGTTGAGTTTTCAGATGATTATTATCCCGACATATTTTTCACACTTGAAACAAATCAACAGCTGGATCAAAATCTTCTGACAATTGATGAAAATGAAAACGAAGTATCATCGTTTGATTTCAGAGAAGAGGTTGTCTCTGAACAGAATCGTGTGGAGTTTTTAATTGTCTCCGAATATTCACAGAAGGATTTGATGGAGGGGCGATATCTTTTTCATGAAAAATTATTGGAATTGAAGAGGATAATTGAATCCATACATGATAATGTAACGGTAAAATTTGCTTTGTTTGATGGTAATCACTTTGTTTCTGAATCAGATGATGAACAGGTTTTATCGAATCTTTCCGGGTTGATTGAATCTGAAACAGATGGTCAAAAGGTTCTCAACCTGGATTATTCAGTTCTTTCAAATGTAATTATCCCGGAATTTGACAGGCAATCGGCTAAAAAGTACATCTTGTACTTTTCCGGTTATTCAAGACTGTTAGAGGAATCAAGTGCCTCCTATATCCGATATGCGGAGTTTGAACTTTTTCGGGAAGCTCAGAAGAAATTGGGTGTTCAATCCTTTTTGTGTAATGAATCCCTGTTGAATACATCTGATGATTTTTTAAACATGGTTTATAAAGCTATTGCTGACAATGCGTACAATTTTCAGTATACGTATTATATCGGTTATCGCATGCCACTCGCTTTAAATCTGTCAAGGGATCATACGCTTACACTTGAATATTCCGATGATACCCTGATTGAACACGATTATCAGTTGAATTATTCGGCTGACAAACATCTGATCCTTGATTTAAACACGGCTGATTATCCGATGATTACGTTTTCATATTACAAAGACGGGAAAACAATTGAGAAAAAAGATCTTATTGTGTATGAAAATTACAAAAAAAATCAATATTTTGGGAAAACAGAACAAAAAAATAACGAGTTGGATATCGTTTTTGTCATTGAGGATACTTATTTTTCCAAATTTTACAATGCCTATTTGTTGAATGCGTTAGTGGATTTTGTTAGCACATTACGGGAAAGGGGATATTCTCTGAGAATTGGTTTGGTCAGTTACTCTAATACGATCGCAGTCAATCACGCGTTGTCCTACAACACAGATGCCGTCTTGAGTTCGTTTGGTAAAAATACATATTACAGTAATGGATTTGATTTTTACAGTGCCTTGGATGCCGTTATGAAGGCATCAGAGATGAGTTTCCTTTCCAACGCATCCAAAAATATCATCTTTTTTCAGGCAGAAGATACCTTTTTCTTTGATGAAAATAAAAAAGTATTACCGGAAAGTGTTGAAAAGGCGTTGTTGGACCGGAATATTAACTTCTTCTCTTTTACAAATCATCCTTTTTTTGAAGAGCTCAATTACAGGGTTCCCGGTAACACCATTCCCAATCCGGCTGATTTGAGCGTTGTGCTTGATTATCTGACCGGTAAAAATGATTTTGATTTTTATTCGATGAACACGGAGCCTTTTGAAAATTCTGATTTAATTCTGTTTGACTCCGGGAGATTGATCAGGACGAGTTATCTGATTGGTGTTGATGATATCAAAAGTGAGTTTAAAATCAATTCGATAACGGCTTCACCATTTATTGCAAGGCGTGGAGAGGAAGTGCGTTTGAATTGCAGGACTGACCCGGTGAAGGATGTTACTTTTGTCTGGACACAGCAGGGTGAAGAGGATTCTAAAAACTTTAAAAATGGTAATGAAAAAAGAACGGTGACATGGATAGCACCTATGGAGAAAGGGTATTACACGATATCTGTTAAAGCAAGTTATCGGAATTACAGCCTTGAAGGCGAAGTCGTGGTGCTTGTTGAATGAAAAAGATCATTTTGTTTGTTTTGTTGTTTATGATTTTACAAACTTGTTTTTCGTTTATTTCAAATGAGCAGTTTGAGGATCGCTTTTTTCCTCAGATGACCATTGAGTTTGTTTCGGATTTTCAGGTCAATGAAAACTATTTATACGTCATTGAAAACGGTGAGTATTATGTACCGTTTACCTTCACAAGTAAGAGCTATCAGCTGAATAAACCACTCGAATTGGTCATCTTTGTTGATGAGTCATTGAGTTTTGGCAATCATTTCCGGGAAACTGCCGCTGAGTTGATGCTGTTGTACGATGTAATAAACGAGAATGGTTATGATGTAAAGCTAAAGATTATTACCTCATCCAAAAATAAAAACATGGCTTTTTTTTCCGGTGATAATAATTTGCTGGCTGTGAAGAAAGAAGATTTTGAAGCAATGTTGAATATTCTCTTCAATCAGCAGAGACTCAGGGTGATGAATTTTCAAACAATTCTTGACGGTGTGTCAGCCTATACCTATGATTCTGAGCGACAGCTGGCATTTGTTATTGTGACAAGCGGCAGTGAAATAGGCTCTGCAGAAGACAGTGCCTATCATTCAACTTTAAAAGAGTTCAGCAAGAGTGACCCGGATATCTTTGTCTTTACCGAAAATGGTTCATTTTATTCATATCATTATTATGAAAAACTCGTAAAAGATGTTGGGGGGATTATATATAATCCTGAAAACAATTCGATTGCAGATGTTCTTGATTATTATTATGGCGATCAATTGTATAAAAACGTCGTTTCATATGACTCGGAAGTGAATCTTACACCACATGATTATTTTATCAGGCTTTTTTTCAACGATACAAGAGAACAGCATGAAATCAGTATGAATTCTTCATTTTATAAAACTGTAAGGATTAATTCCGTAACCGCTACACCTTTTTTGATTAAACCCGGAGAGAGCATCACTCTAAAATGTATGACATCTCCGGTAGAAAATGTTGTTTTCGAATGGAGCAGTGATAATGGTGAATTTAATCGGGTTTCTGAAACGCATAATGAAATTCAATGGAAGGCTCCCCTTGAAGAGGGGGCTTATACCCTTAAGGTGAGATGTGCATTTATGGATTCTGTAGCGGAGTCTGAAACGGTAGTCATTGTCAAACGCTGATCATTAAGCTTCTTGCGAATAATCTGGTGTTTAACACTGTTGGAATCACATATTTTTTTGGAGGTAAGTGTATGAAAAAAAACAGTTTTTTGATCGTTGTCTTGATTTGTGTACTTTTTAGTTTTTCATTTGCTACTATTAACATCCTCAGCCCTTTAAAAACGGATTCGTTTAACGGGCTTCCGATTTATCTGGAATGGGAACAGACTGATCCGGCAATCCGAAAAATTCCGGTGATTTATTCTATTTATATCGGAAATTCGGAGGATACACTGGAATTGTATGAAAACAATCTCCTCGGTACTCAGAGGGCTATTTTCTTTTTACCGGATGATTACAGCGGCAGATTGTATTGGAAAATCGTTGCATCAAACAAGAACGGTATCGTTGATGAAAGTGAAATCAGTTCTTTCAGATATAAGAGATCTTATTATTATCAAAAACCCGAAGAAGTCAAAATTTTACTCTCCTGGGAAAAAGACAGGTTCGATCTCGATCTTCATTTGACGGGTAAGAACGTAAACGGTGGGGAATTTCATATGTTCGATCCGCTTTCTGATGAAAATAATGGAAGCCCCTGGCCTTCACAGATTAGAATGAGAGCCTACAGCAGAGGGAACCTTAATTATAAGGAGATAACCTTGTCAAAGAGCTTCATCAGTGATTATCTTGCTTCAGCTTTCAGAGTGAGTGTTGAAAGTGCCAATGGTAATATTTCCGGTTCTGAAGCAAAGGTGGAAATTTATTTTGATGGTGAATTGATGGAAGTTTATGAAGTGCCGGTGGAAGATTCGGATGCATTCTGGAATGTTTTTGATTTTACACAGGTTAACGCACAGGATTTGAGAATCGATATTGTCGACAAGCTTTCAAAAACATCTTCGAGTATTTGGGCTTATGATAAGGGACTTGACGGAAACGTTTTCGTGGATTCATGGTTGCCGGGATTACCGGAAGATCTTGATTTTGTGATTGAAGCCCCTGTCAAACTTGTTGATGTTGACGATTTTATCGATATCATCGACGATCTTGAAATAGAGGTTGATTTGGAAGATCTTGAAATTGCCAAAATCAACCTGCCTCAGGGTGTTGAACTGGATACGGAAAAGATGTCTGTATTTGTCAATGATGTTGCCTGTAAAGTCTTCATCAGAAAAGCCAAGACAATTCGAACAAGTGTAGATATCATGTTTGTCGTCGACAGATCGGGAAGTATGGATAGTGAAATATACGGTGTACAGAGCAGCCTTGAAAGATTTATTGATCATTTGAACGGTATTGGATTTAACGCAAGAGTTGGGATACTGGCATATGGTAGTTATGCTCCAAGTTCAGCCGGTTGGCAGGATCTTGGTGATTTTTCCGATACATTAACATTTATTTCAAATCGATTGATGAACAGTGCCGGTGGTACAGAGGTTCCATATACTGCTATTTATTATGTATTTAAGAATGCTGATTGGAATAAAGATGCTGAAAAACATATCATTTTGGTTACTGACGAAGATTCAGAGGAGAATGGGAGATATGAAAATATTTCTAAATCCAATCTTATCAGAAAGCTTGGTACTGAATATGCAGTGCATACCATTCTTTCAGATCAGGATGATTACAGCAGATACACTACAAATTATTCACCGGAATGGGATCCAAGAGAAATCGCTGAAAAGACAAATGGCGTTATTGAGTATACGGATGGTTCTGGAGTCGTCAATCTCGCCAACTCAGGTATTCTTAATTTTGCGGAAAATGCCTATTATGTCTTTATAGACGTACCTGAAGGTGTTTCAGGTGAGGTTAAGGTTCTCTATGAAACAAATCAGGGGACAGGTTTCTCATCATCAAAATGATTTAAACAAATCAAGAAGGGGCTTTTTAGAGCCCCTCTTGCTCTTTGTGGTTTGGAAATATAATTTGGAGGGGTATTATGAAAAAACTATTGTTTCTAATCATGATTGGTTTGATTGTTAGCCTTTCTTTTGGAAGTCTTACATTGTTGGAACCAATTGATGATGCGGAAGTTACTGATTTCCCCATCTTTTTAAAATGGGATTATGAAAAAGAGATAACCGGACAGATTCCTATTTATTTCAGTATTTATTTCGGGAGTTCAGAAGATGATCTGACATTGTATGAAAATAATTTGTTGGGGACTGAACGGGGAATCTTTTTTATGCCAAAAGTAAAAACGAGAAGAATATATTGGAAAATTGAGGCTTACACAAGAGAGGGAACGATTGATGAGAGTGAGGTTAACTCTTTCCTGTTTATGAAAAACAAGCTGATACTTCCAAAAAAGCCTTACAGTGAAAAGGTAAGAAGTATAGAATTGTTCCTGGAATGGGAAAATGAAGCGATAAAGTTGCGTTCACATTTAACCGGACCATTGTACAACTGTGAAACGTTTCATCTTTTTGAACAAACGATTGAATCAAACGATGGCAGTCCATGGCCCGGATATCTTGATTTGAGTGTTGGTACACAAACTGAAATGACATTGATTCAAAGGCCAAAACTGAATTCCATCTATCGTTACAGTGTAGAGGATTTTACAAACAATCAAAAGGTGCTTCCAGATGGGATTTCTAAGTCCAATGCGGTGATTTCGGTCTTTGTCAACGATGCGCCAACTGAGAAAGTTAAAGTTGATTTGGATGGAAAAGGGGTTTTCTGGAATGTCTTTGATATTCATATTGATCGTGAAGGTGATATCAAATTTGAATATCTGAATAATTTTACGGATGAATATAAATCTGTTATTGCTCCTGATTGTGAATATGATTTGGAAAATTTGGATCCTGGTGTACCTAATCCGGAACCAGAGCCAGAGCCAGAGCCAGAGCCGGAACCGGAACCAGAGCCACGTCCGGAACCTCCAAAGTGCAGTATTGGAGATTATGACAAGACGTTGGAAGGTGTGATGTTGTCGGACGAAGCATTTGAAAAAACTTTTAAAGGCAGTGAATACTCTTCTGCAAAACAAAATGCTGTGAAATTTGTTGTTCCTTATGGCGAAGCTTTTGATGAAGCTTCAGTACTTGCATGTGTAAAAGGTGAACAAAACAACTCATGGCTGAAGCAGGCTAATAAAGTACAAATCGCAACGGATATCCTGTTTATCCTGGATATCACAGGGAGTATGAGTGAAGAGATAGACGGTATAAGAAATAGTATCAAAAGCTTCATTGCTCATTTAAACAGAAGTGGGTTAGATGTTCAAATGAGTGTGATGCCTTTTGATGATAAGGTTCCGGCATCTACAATGAAACGAAACTGGCTTGATTTGTCAGGTCTCAAGGCAACGGGTGAATACCTTGACAAGTTGAAGGCCTATGGCGGGGATGATTTACCTGAAAATCCTTATTATGCAATTACATATGCTTGTAATAAAGTTAACTGGCGAAGAAACTCCAACAAGATGATTCTGTTGATCACTGATGCGCCTGCTCATGATCCGGATAATGCAGGAGATTCTGAATATATGGCGAAATCGTTTAAAACAGATGCAGTAGAACGCATTCAGAATGATTTTACCTTGCATGCCATCATCACACCGGGATACTTTGAAGAAACTGATATCGACTTTTCATCTTATGATGACCCAAGGGAGATAGCCGAAAAGTGTGGTGGAATTCTGAAATATACGGATAGCCGAGGGAATATCGATTTGACCAAGAGTGGTATTCTTGAGGTAGCAGAAAATTCCTACTATATCATCTTCGACAACCCCGAAAAGGTTACCTCGGAAGATTTTGCAATCTTGCTTCGCACCTCAAAGGGAAATTACAAGGTTGAGATAAAAGAATAATCAAATTAGTATTATTCTTCCAAACAGGAAGGATCTTTAAGATTCTTCCTGTTTCTGTATAAAATGTACCGATGAAACTTTATGATGTGATTTATACATAAAAAACAGATATTTTCAGGGAGAAGAACGATGAAAAAAAGAATGATTACGATATTATTTCTGCTGTTTATTATATCAACAGGGATAGCAGAAACCTACGCTTTGATTATGGGAGCTGGAAATTATCGTGATAGTGATATAGAAAATCTTCCGATGGCGATACGGGATGCTGAAAAGATAAAAAATGCAATGGTTGATAGTGGATTGGTAGTGAAGGAGAATTGTATTTGTCAAGCAGGAAACGGTTCTTTCCGGATTCAATAGAAACTGTAAATAAATCATGATAATAACAAAACTTTATTTCTAAGGGAATCGAAATGGCAACGCCCATACATTACACGTTTAATCGTTTTCAATTTATTGATTTTTCCTTCAGCCA
>ERZ795048.4249-NODE-4249-length-10039-cov-4.382111_pt1 | contig 10039 bp, 10 predicted proteins | sample MGYA00375132_ERZ795048 | MGnify/ENA primary metagenome ERZ795048 (study PRJEB30177, sample SAMN05720225) | activated sludge metagenome | isolation source: Anaerobic digester | place: Hong Kong | collected 2014-12-17 ...
CAAATAGCCGTGCTGACGCCGGTCCGGTCGTCTTGTCCTGGGTTCGCAGGGAAAGAATGCAAGAAATGAGAACCTTGAAAGGGTCTCCTTCGCGCTGGGAAACGATAGTTACCGCGGGGCTAGTCCAGCATTGAACCACGTCTTCAAGAATTTCAATGATTTCATGGATATCGTCGGCTTTCATGGATGCCTCCAGGCATTCGCCGCGGGGATGCAAAGTTTTGGATTGTAACGGAAGTGCTCACTAACGGCAATGGAAAAGAACCATGCTTAAGCGTTTCATCGGTTGAAGATTTCCCGGTTCTCCCCTATACTGAAGATAATTCAGCACTCGAGGAATTTTCATGAAAGAATATGTAGACCTCCATATTCATACCATTCATTCCGATGGAGTCTATACGCCGTCCCAGATCGTTGCCATGGCGGTGGAAAAAGGACTCAAGGCTATTGCGATCGCCGACCATGATTCCGTTTCCGGGATTGACGAAGCACTGAAGGAGGGACAGCAGAGCGGCGTGGAAGTAATCCCCGCCGTTGAGCTCTCCATCGGCTTCCGTGACTACCACGACATCCACCTCCTGGGATACTTCATCGATCACAAGGACAAATCATTTACCTCGAAACTTGCCGAGTTTCGCAGGGCGCGCGATTTGCGCGGCAAGGCAATCGTTGAAAAAATCAACGCCAAACTTGCCTCGGAAAGAAAAAACGGCATCTCGTACGATGAAGTGATCGACCTTGCCCAAGAGTCTCTCAGTCGGCTCCACATTGCCCGTTTGCTGGTGGCACGGGGGCTCGCCCGCCATGTCCAGGATGCTTTTGTCCGCTACCTGCTGCCGTGCAATGTACCGAAGCGCTACTTTCCCCTGCAGGAAGCGCTGGACGAAATTGCGAGGACAGGTGGAGTTTCCGTGCTGGCTCATCCGCACAGCATATCCGATAACCGTGAGACGCTGAACGCTCTTATCCGGCAAATGAAACAGATGGGACTTGATGGCCTGGAGGTATACAACAACCTGTGCTATCAAGATGACATGATATTTCTTGAGGGTCTCTGTCGTGAACTGAGCCTCGTAAAGACGGGTGGCTCGGACTTCCACGGCTATGAAGACGACGTACAGATTGGCATCGGAAGGGGAGCTCTTGCCGTTGCATACCATCTTCTTGAACCATTAAAGACGATTGCTGCGACACGGGCATCGTAACACGGCAGGAGTGTCGTCCGCCACCTTGGGCGAAATACCCTCTTTTCAAACAGCAAGCGCCGATCCACACAACCGGTTTTGTTAGCCGGCGCGAAACGGGAAGAAAAATGGCAGATGCACGCGAAGTACTCGAAACCATGAAAGAGGTCGCAAAGATCTGCATTGAAATGCTGAAAGAAGGTACGACCTTTCACAGCAAAAGCAAGCAGGCCTATTACCTGCGGGAATACGAGAACAAGCTGCGTGAAATCGAAGAACTGATCCGCCGGATCAATATTCGACTTGTGTACAGCAAGGGAGTTCAGGCTGATGAAAATCCCCCTGAAAGCTGATTCGGCAATTCCTACTCGATGCCCAGCGAAAGAGTAAGCGCCGTTCGTTTCTCCTTGTCCGCATAACGAATCACGAGAGGGAGCCGATATCGTCCTTCACCAAGAAACTCGAGATCCCCTTCCAGTGAGATCTCCGGCTCCGAGGCATCAAAATCAGGTTCAGCAGTTGCTGTTTCCAGTGAAAACGATTCACCGCACGGTTCCGGTTCCGGCATTTCGAAACTCTCTTCCTCGCTGACGGAAGGAGAAACGAGTTCCTCATCGGGCAATACATCCGCAACGCCCAGCGGCTCCGGTTCATCCGGCGTGATCCCTTCATCATCAGAAGCAGTCACGGGTTCTTCCGACAAAGATATTTCTTCTGCCGGTTCTTCATCTCTTACACGCTCCTCTTCCTCTGCGTATGACACCACGGTTTCCGTTTCTTCGGCAAATGCATACGGCGCTTCTGTTGTTTGAGCTGCCTCTTCCACAGGAGGAGCGTCCTGGCCCGCGGGTTCATCAACAATGACCGGGGAGACCGGCTCCTCGGTTACGGAAGCGGCGTCACGCAGTTTCTGGAGAATCATTTTTACCATTTCCGAAAGAGTCGGTAAAACACCTTCTCCGGAACCGGCAGCTGCCGGCATTACCGGGATATCGCCGGCATCAAGAAGGTTTTTCAAATCGTCTGGTGTCGAAGCGCCTTCAACGTCCTTCTTGTTGAACTGGAAAATACAGGGTACCTCGGCGAACTCCGTATCGAGAGCAACAAGATAGCCCGTGAGATCTTCAAAACTCCTGCGGTTTTCGAGGGTTCTCGACGAATCAAGGTCCGCTACGAAAACAATCCCGTCAGCACCTTTCAGGACATTCTTCCAGATCGCACCCTCCTCGACATCCCCTGGAACCGTATACAAATGAAAATGGATACTGTAATCTTTGACCCCGGCCAACTCCGGTCTCATGAAGTCAAAGAAAACCATTCTGCCGCTCGGAGTATTCAGGAACTTGAATTTCCCCCGATACTCAGGCTTCAGCTTATTGTAGATATACTCCAGATTGGTGGTCTTTCCGGCCCGACCGGGTCCGTAGTACACAATCTTGGCATGGATTTCTTTTTTAGCGTCATTTACCAGAGCCATGGGAACCCCCTATTTATCTTTCTCTTTATTCATCAGTATCCGCCGTGCCTGGGTCGAAATAATCGAAGAAACATTCTTGCTTCGAGCGATAAGAGCAATGTCCTTGTCCGTGAGCCCGGCGAGGAATCGCAGGGTAAAGTGAATGGGTGTCTTGGAATTTTCCACCAGTGACTTGCGAATCTGGTAGTTCTTGATCCATTCCTTGTTTATGCAGATATCACGGAGAATGTCGTCGTTGTTCAACTGGCACTTGGTGATGGTCAGAATTTCATTTTCCGTGATACGAGGATTCTTGATAACCGCTCCGGAAACCAGCTTGTTCTTGTCTTTGACGAGAAGCATCCGCCATTCCTTGTCACCGGTCAAAGCCATCTTGATCTTTTCGGACACCCCCATTTCCATGGCAAGCTGGTATGTGGACTTGGCTTCTTCCTCTTCTCCGACCTCGCTGCTCTCAGCAGGATCCTCATCGGAGCCCTGTTCGGTCTCGTCTTCCTCGCCTGATTGCACCTGACGCGCATCGGTGACGTTACCATCGGTAACGACCCGTGCCGCGGTGCACCGCGTCTTCTCACCGAGCATGCAAAGTGTCTGCTGATCAGCGGCAGGGTTGGCGGCAATCGTTTCCGCGACGGCCTTGTTCGTTCCGTGAAGCTTCGCAAGGAGCCGCAGAACCCTGGGATGAATCGCCTGATCGGAACAGATATCCAAAAGGAGTTGCCCTGAGAGGTTCCGCAGACCGGATACAGCCGCGGCCTTTACCGCCGGATCCGGATCCCGCGTCAGATAAAACAGGACCAGCGGTATCTCCGCCGGCGCAAATTGCACCTCGCCGCGGGCTGCTTTCAGTTTTTCTTCCCGGGGAGTGCTCTGCTGAACATACCGGGCAGCAGCCCGGGATATCTTGACTGTTATCTTACTGGACCCATCCATAACATAAAAACAGCTATTTGATTGGCGCGGGGTAAGGTTCAAACCCCAGTTTCTTCAAGGCATCCGCGTGTTTCAGGGCCGCTTCCCGAGTAGGATAGCCGCCCGCAGACAACGAATACGAGGAAACTGGAGCCTCCGACTTCTTCACTATCGACAGGACGCCCTGTTTTTGTAAACGCTCCTGCTCCTTCAGCGCCTTGGCGCCGTCAAAGTAGGAACCGGCATAAATCGCGTAACCGCCGTTTTTCCGGAGCAGGAAGGCATCCTTGCTGACTTTCTTCAGCTTGTCCAGTTCCTGCCGTGCCGCCACAGCTGTTGCAGCCTCGGCAACAAGCAACCTGTTCATGGTCGCAGTTTTGACATTTCCTTTTGCAACATGTGTTCGCAAACCGGCTTTCTCCAACTTTGCCTTATCGGCAAGCATTGAAGATTTCAGTATATAGCTACCGACAACCAGAGTGTACGCCTCGTCCGCTTTCTTAGCGACCGGTTGCTCAACCTTTACGACTTTTTTCGGTACTACGGATTTCACCTGGGGCTTGGCAACTGGAGTCACAGGCTTTTTGGCCACCTTGAGTGCAGCCGATGTCTTTTCGGCGGGCTCCTTTTTCTGTTTTGCCGGGGATTCGGCAGTTTTCGATTTTTTCTTGTCAGGCACCGAATCCGACTTTACCGGCGGATGCTTTTGCGTAACCGTTTTCACGCTGTCCGTCGCCGTCTTGGGAATTTTCCGAGCCGATGCCACATCACCACCCTTAACCGGTGAATCTTCACCTGTGGCTCCGGGCAAGGAAGGCTCAGCCGGTGGAGCGGAACCCGGAGGAGGCGAAACCGCCTCCTCCGCTGATGTTGCCGTGGTTTGCACCAGACGCTCCGGAAGGGGTTTTTTGACCTCGGAAGTATAAACGTCCGGTTGTCCGGGCGTTTCTTCTTTTGGCCGCAGAACATCGGTAAAAAAGTAAAAGTAGCCAAAGCAGACCGCAAGGGCGAAAAGGAAAAACAGTATACCTTTCATGCTGCTCCCCTTGGAGCCGGCCATACCGTTTTTGTTTCCGCGTACGGACAAACTTTTTTTCACCATCCGTTGTTCTCCCTTCCAAAATGCAGGCCGCCGTTTGCTGGCCGGACCGCTTTTACTGTTTCGCCGCTGCGGCATCGTTCATCACCTTTTGAGCCAGGTGACTCGGCACTTCTTCATAATGAGAGAATTCCGTAGTAAAAAGACCACGGTCACTGGTCATCGACCTGAGATCATTGGCATAGGAAAGGACCTCCGACATGGGTGCGACAGCCCTGATGATCTGCGAATTTGCTTTCGGTTCGACACCGACAACCTTGCCCCGGCGGGAGTTGAGATCACCTATGACGTCTCCCATATTGTCTTCGGGCACAGTAATTTCCAATTTCATGATCGGTTCGAGAAGCACCGGTTTCGCCATTTCCATTGCCTTCTTGAAAGCCATGGAGCCGGCGATTTTGAAAGCCATCTCAGAGGAATCGACGGTATGGAAGGAACCGTCGTACAGAACCGCCTTGAAGTCTACCACCGGGTAACCGGCCATCAAACCTTCCAGGGAAGCCTCCTGAATTCCCTTGTCAACCGCGGGAATATAGGTTTTCGGAATTACCCCGCCGACAATCTTGTCCTCGAACTGGTACCCCTCACCACGGGTAAGAGGAATGAACTCTACCCAGCAATCACCATACTGGCCGCGGCCACCGGATTGCTTCTTGTATTTGCCCTGCACTTTGACGGAGGCTTTGATGGTTTCAAGGTAGGGGACTTTCGGTGTCTTGAGTTCGACCTCGACGCTGAATTTGCGCTTCAGTTTCTCGATTGTTACTTCCAGGTGAACCTGGCCCATGCCGGAAATGATGAGCTCCTTGGTCTGTTCGTCGCGACGCAGGGTAATAGTCGGATCTTCTTCCATGAGCCGCTGCAAGGAACCGTGAATCTTGTCTTCGTCATTCTTGGTCTTGGGCTGGATCGCATAGGAAATGACCGGATCCAACGTTTTTGCCGGCTCGTAGATTATCGGCTTGTCGGCATCGCACAACGTGTCGCCGCTTACCGTTTCCTTCAACTTGGCAACCGCTACGACATCCCCTGCTACGGCCTGTTTTATCGGCTTCTGTTTTTTCCCCTCCAATTCATAGATCTGGCCGATACGTTCGGTGCAATCGCGGGAGGAGTTGTAAATGGTGGAATCGGAGTTCAGTACACCTGAGTATACACGGAAAATGGAGATTTTCCCAGTATACGGATCGGAGGTGGTTTTGAACACCAGGGCGGAAAATGGCTGTGACTCTTCCGGGGTACGCTCTTCAAGTTCGTTGGTTTTCGGATTGATACCGGTTACCGAACCACGATCGATAGGCGAAGGCAGGCAGATGCAGATATAATCGAGCAGCTGGGAAACCCCGATATTCATGGTCGCCGAGCCGCAGAAAACAGGCGTAAAGGTGTTGCGAAGCGTCCCGACCCTCAGGCCGTCGAGAATTTCTTCCTCGGTAAGCTCACCGACATCAAGGAACTTTTCCGTCAGGGCATCATACGCTTCGGCCACCGTTTCAACCATCTGATCCCGCATGTTCTCCGCATCAGCACGGTATTCGTCCGGGATTTCAATTTCGGTGAATTTACCGGAATGATCCGTGGTGAACCGATAGGCTTTCATTCTAACCAGGTCGATGACACCTTCAAAACTCTCTTCAGCTCCCAAGGGAAGCTGGACGGCAACCGCACGCGCCCCCAGGGCCTTTTCCATATCCCCCATGGCCCGGAGGAAATTGGCGCGCTCCCTGTCCATCTTGTTTACAAAGGCAATACGCGGTATCTCGGCTTCGTTGGCCCATCCCCAGACTTCTTCGGTCTGCACCTTGACCCCGGAAATGGCGGATATGATAACCACCGTTCCCCCGAGAACCCTGAGGCAGGAACGGGTGTCGGCTATGAAGTCACCATATCCCGGCGTATCGACGATATGGAGTGAATGACCATTCCACTCACCATGATTAATAGCGGACGAAACCGTAATTTTCCGTTTGACCTCTTCCGGCTCGAAGTCCGTCGATGTTGTTCCATCATCGACACGACCGAGGCGGTCGATCGTTCCCGTAGCATACAGGATGGCCTCTGTGAGGGACGTCTTACCCGCCCCTCCATGGGCCACAATTCCAACGTTTCTCACTTTCGCGGTGTCACACTTTGCCATAAAGCCCCCTTGTTTATGTAATAGGTAGTACGCCTCCTACATGTCCTCGAAGGAATATTCTCCTGTCACCTCCAACTCAATAGTGCAACGTGACCGACTGCCTGCAGTCAGTTCCCGGCCCGGCGCCAAGAAAGCATGACCGGTTCTTCTGCGCGACCAGCAACACTGCGGAACAGTATGTCCTAGGATGAAACCGTCTGTTTGTTCCTCTCGTACAGGATTTTCAACCCCTCCAGGGTGAGAAATTCATGGACCTCTTCAATGGTTTTCGATTCTTCGGCGATCATGCGGGCCAAACCGCCGGTAGCGATTACCCGGGGGTTTTCACGGCTCTCGACCTTCATTCTCGCGACGACCTCGTCAACGAGGCCCACGTACCCGTAAAATATGCCCGCCTGCATCGCTCCTACCGTATTCTTGGCGATAATCGAGGGTGGTTTGATGACATCGACTCTCGGCAGCTTGCTCGCCTTTTGAAACAGCGCTTCGGCGGAAATATTGATCCCGGGCGCTATGACTCCGCCACAGTAATGCCCCTTGGCATTAACCAGGTCGAACGTCGTGGCAGTACCGAAATCCACAATAACGAGCGCCGTTCCATACTTTTCAAACGCCGCCACGGCATTGACTATTCGATCCGCGCCGACTTCCTTGGGATTTTCATAATGTATCGGCATACCGGTCTTGATGCCAGGACCGACCACATACGGTTTCAGGCTGAAATAGCGAAGCGACATTCTCTCGAGCACTCCGGTAAGGGCAGGAACCACGGAAGAAAGAATAATGTCTTCCACGGAGGCACATTCAATCCCCGAAAAGAGAAAAAGCTCACGGATGAGAATGGCGTATTCATCAACAGTTTTCGCGGTATCCGTTGCAATCCGCCAATCCCTGACGAGACGGTCGCCTTCATACAGACCGAGAACCGTATTCGTATTACCAACATCTATAACAAATAACACGTCTGCACGCTCCCAATTCTGCAAAAAATCGAAAAAACCTGCATTCGGCCACAGCAACTCCTAGAGGATGGTTACATCTCCGGCAAGCACCCGCTCCGGATTCCCGCTTCCGCGGTCAAGTAGTAATGCTCCATCATTGTCGACACCAATGACGACTCCCTCCATGGCGCCATTTCCAAAAGACACCCGCACCGTTCGCCCCTGGACGGTGCTGCGAAAAAGCCATTCTTCCCGGATCGGGGCAAACCCGGCGCCCAAATACTCATCATAGAGCGTATCGAGTGTAGTGAAAAGACGGCGGGTAAAATCAACACGATTGACGGTTTCACCGCTTTCGAGCAGCAGCGAACTTGCCGGTTGCCGCAACTCCCGCGGAAACTGCTCCTTGCGCATATTGAGATTGACCCCGATACCGAGGACAACACAATGGATCGTATCCGTTTCCGCGCTCATTTCATTGAGGAGCCCTGCCACCTTCATCCCCTTGACCAGGACATCGTTAGGCCACTTGATCTTCGGCTGCAGGCAGTCAGTTCCTTCGATTGTCCTGGCGACCGCAACCGCCGACAGGAAGGTAAGCTGGGGAGCCCGGGCAGGCGACATGGGAGGTCGAAGAATTACCGAACAATAAAGATTAACTCCGGGAGGCGATTCCCAGTGTCTTCCCAAGCGGCCTTTGCCGCCGGTCTGAGCCTCGGCGATCACGACGGTGCCTTCCGGAGCCGCGTTTTCCGCGAGACGAAAAGCAAGGAGGTTAGTCGATTCGGTTTCTCGAACACAGGTTACCCGGCACCCGATCCGCTTCGTGCGGAGACCGGTTGTCAGCTCAAGGGTGGTGAGGGCATCTGGAGCCGCAAGGAAACGGTAACCACGCGATGGGACGGATTCGATCAGATACCCCTGTGCCATGAGATTCTTTACGTGCTTCCAGACAGCCGTACGTGACACGGAGAGTTCACACCCGAGTTCCTTTCCGGAAATAACCCGCCCTTCCGTATCCCGCAAGAGTTCCAGCAATCTTTGCTCGAGAAAAGGTTTCCCCCGGCCGGTCCCGGATGTGCCCGTACCCTTCACTATTCCTCCAACAACATGGAGATATCCATCGCGCGGGCCGAATGTGTCAACGCCCCGACGGAAATGATATCGACGCCGGTTTCAGCGATACCCGCGATGGTTTCGAGTGAAACCCCGCCGGAAGCTTCCGTCAGAGCCCTTTTGTCGACCATGGCAACCGCCTGTTTCATTGTTTTCAGGTCCATGTTGTCAAGCATGATGATATCGGCGCCCGCTTCGAGAGCTTCGGCGACCTGGTCCAGCGTTTCGGTCTCCACTTCTATCTTCATGGTATGGGAAACATATGCGCGAGCCCGCTGCACTGCAACGGTAATGCCGCCGACCGCGGCTATATGGTTCTCTTTTATCAGGACGCCGTCATAGAGTCCGGTGCGATGATTGCTGCCACCCCCGACTCGAACGGCGTATTTTTCCAGTTGACGTAAACCGGGTGTTGTCTTTCTGGTATCGACAACCTTCGCGCCGGTGCCGGAAACTGCCTGTGCAAAACGCGCGGTGAGCGTCGCTATGCCGCACATTCTCTGCAAGAGGTTTAAAGCCACCCGCTCCCCTTGGAGAAGGGATGCGGCGTCTCCGGTGATATCGGCAATATAGTCGCCGGCCGATACGTGTACGCCATCGACAAAGCGAGACGTAAAGGTTACGTCCCGATCAACCAGGGAAAAAACCCTGGCGGCGACCTGAATGCCGGCCAGAATCAACGGCTCTTTCGCAACCAGCCTCGCAACTGCGTTCCGACGCCCCGGAACCACGGCCAGCGTAGTGATATCGCCGGTATGGATATCTTCCAGCAAGGCGTTTTCGATAACTCTGTCAATTCCGATCATGAAAAGCTCCCCAACAGGTGCGACACTGACTATGTACTTTGTGCTTTCAGGAATCAATCGGGAGCGCCGCCCCTGCACCATTCTTCCCGGAGCCGACTCCGAACGATTCATTTACCGGAATCCAATTTCACGTGGGAAATCGCCAGAAAACCGCTCTTGAAAAGACTCTGCACAAGTTTCAATCTTTATAACATAGGTTCAAAATGACAGCAACCGCTAATCCTCCGTTTTTTCTTCGCAAAACCGCAGCAATGGCCGAAGACCGCCCTCTCGCCGACATGGAGGGAATTCCAGGAAACCTTCTGAAAGCCGGGAACTGCTGTACCGTGGAAAACGCATTCCTTGACACGCGGCAGAGAAACCGGAG
>ERZ795048.4253-NODE-4253-length-10029-cov-4.537999_pt1 | contig 10029 bp, 5 predicted proteins | sample MGYA00375132_ERZ795048 | MGnify/ENA primary metagenome ERZ795048 (study PRJEB30177, sample SAMN05720225) | activated sludge metagenome | isolation source: Anaerobic digester | place: Hong Kong | collected 2014-12-17 ...
GTCGGCCACCCGCGCGACGACGATCACGGTCGACCCGATCGTCGCCGAGCTGCCGATGCGCGTGGCGGACATCGGCATCACGTCGAAGGCGCTGAAGAACGGACGCGCCACCGCGACCGCGAGCATGACGATCCTGGGCGGCGACGGCCGTGCCGTGCCCGGTGCAACGGTGGCCGGCAGCTGGTCCGGGCTGGTCAAGGGCAGCGCCAGCGCGACCACCGGCAGCACCGGCGTCGCCACGCTGACCTCGCCGCAGATCCGCAGCAAGTCCGGCACCGTGACCTTCAGCGTCACCGGCGTCACCTTGGACGGCTACACCTACCGCGCCGACCTCAACACCGAGACCTCGGACTCGATCACGCGCTGATCCGCACGGGACGGTGCAGGCGGGCGCCGGCGGTGCCCGCCTTCTCGCATGCGCAGCGGAATCCCTGCGAAGCGACCACGGGCCACGGCACGCGGACCCGCGCGCAATACGGCGACCGGACCGGTCAGCCGGCGACGTCGCTGACCGCGTGGCGCGCGACCAGCGCCAGCAACTCGTCCTCGGCGAACGGCTTGCCGAGATAGTGCTCGACGCCCAGCGTGGCCGCGAGCTCACGGTGCTTGGACGCGATGCGCGACGTGATCATGATCACCGGCAGCGCCGCCAGCCGCTCGTCGGCGCGCACGTTGCGCACGAGGTCGAAGCCGTCCATGCGCGGCATCTCGATGTCGCTCAGCAGCACCGCCGGGCGCTCGCCGGCGAGCTTGTCGATCGCGTCCAGACCGTCCTTGGCGAGCACGACGCGGTAGCCCTCGCGCTGCAGCAGACGCTGCATCACGCGGCGCACCGTCAGCGAGTCGTCGACGACCATCACCAGCGGCGATCGCGGCGTCGACTCGGCGCCACCCGTAGGGGTCGCCGGCTCGACGGCATGCGCCGCCGGAACCGGCGCCGTGTCGGCATCGGCAACCGCGGCACTGGAAACCGCAGCCACCAGCCCCATGCGACGGCGCGCGTCGTCGCCGTAGACCGTCGCCAGCGCGACCGGGTTGTAGATCGTCGCCACCTGCCCCGACGGCAGCAGCGTGACGCCCGCCAACCCGGGCAGCCGCGCGAGCTGCGGCCCCAGCTTCTTGACCACGACCTCCTGCTGGCCGACGACCTCGTCGACGTGGACCGCAACGCGCTGGGCGGCGCTGCGCACGACGACGACCATGTGGCTGCGCAGCCCGGACTGCGCGCGGGCGTCGTCCTGCAGCAGCGCGCCGAGCCAGAAGAACGGCAGCGCCTGCCCGTCCTCGTCCCAGGTGCCCCTCGCGTAGGCGGCGTCGATCTGCGCCGGCGTGGCGCGACGTACGACCTCGACCAGCGTGGACGGCAGCGCGACCTGCGAGCGGCCGTAGCGCAGCATCACGACCTGCGTGACCGCGGTCGTCAGCGGCAGCAACAGCCTGAACGCCGTGCCGCGACCCGGCTCGCTGTGGGTGAGGATCCGACCGCCCACGGCCTGCACCTCGGCACGCACCACGTCCATGCCGACACCGCGACCCGCCAGCCCGCTGACCGACTCGGCGGTACTGAATCCGGGCTCGAAGATCATCGCCGCCAGCGTCTCGTCGTCGTCCGCAGCGTCGGACGCGAGCAGGCCGCGCTCGACGCCACGTGCGCGGATGCGCGCCAGATCCAGCCCGGCACCGTCGTCGCGCACCTCGACCGCAACCTCGTTGCCCTCCTGGACGACGGTCATCGTGATGCGGCCGGTGTCGGGCTTGCCGGCGGCGCGGCGCGCGTCGGCCGGCTCGATGCCGTGCGCGACGGCGTTGCGCAGCAGGTGCTCGAACGGGCCGACCATGCGCTCCAGCACGCCGCGATCGATCTCGATGCCGCCGCCGATCAGGTCCATGCGCACCGACTTGCCGGACTCGCCGGCAGCCAGCCGCACGACGCGATACAGACGGTCGGCCAGGCTCTCGAACTCGACCATGCGCGTGCGCAACAGGTCGTCCTGCAACGCGCGCGTCAGCCGCGCCTGCGCCGCCAGATCGTCCTCCGACGACTGCAGCGTGCGCTGCAGGCTGCGCTGGACGGTGGCGACGTCGGCAACCGACTCGGCCATCATGCGCGTGATCTCCTGAAAGCGCGTGAAGCGGTCGAGCTCGAGCGGGTCGAAGGCCTCGGCCGCCGCCTTGGCCGCCTCCAGCCGCGACGCCATCTGCGTCTCGGCCTGCAGTTCGAGGTCGCGCAACTGGCTGCGCAGCCGCTCCAGGTTGTCGGTCAGGTCCAGCATCGATGCCTGCAGCGCGCGCACGTCGGCCTCGAGCCGTGCACGCGTGATGCTGACCTCGCCCGCCTCGCCGACCAGCCGGTCCAGCAGCGCCGCGCGCACGCGCACGGTCGCTGCGGCCGCTCCCGCGCCGGCCGTGCTGCCGTCGGGCTCGGATGCCGGTCCGGCCGCCGGTGCAGCCTCGCCGGCATCGTTGAAGCGCGTCCAGTCGATGAAGGCGAGCGACGACGCCCCGGCCTGCACTCGCGCCGCCTGCGCGATCGTCTCGGGCTGGCGGCCCGCGGTCTTCACCGTCGCCGAGTCGGGCGAGGCGGTGCCGTCGCCCGGCGACATGCAGGACGCCTCGGTGTACTCGCCTTCGGGCACCCGGACCCCGTCTTGGCCCGCCCCGGCGTCGACGTCGAAGCCTCCGCCTCGCGCGGGCACGGATGCGGCGCGCAGCCGTTCGAAGTCGGTCGCCATCGCGTCGGCGCGGCCGAGCAACTGCGCGATCGCCGTCGGGGCCGCATCGCCCGTCCCGGCGAGCCGCTCGATGCCCGATTCGAGCCGGTGGGCCTGCTCGCCCAGGTGCATCGCACCGGCGAGTCGCGCCCCCCCCTTGAAGGTGTGCAAGGTGCGCAGCGCCGCGGCAGGCGCACCGCGATCGGCCGGCTGACGCAGCCAGTCCGCGAGCCGCGCGTGCAATTGCGGCAGCAGTTCCTCGGCCTCTTCCTCGAAGATCGGGAACAACTCGGCGTCGATCGAGTCGACGACGTCGATCGCCTCCTCATCGACGGCGTCCTGGGGCGGTGCGGCGGCAGGGCTGTCAGCGACGACGCCGACTGCGTCACGGGGCTCGGCCATCGTCCGTGCATGGTCCTCATCGAGCGCCGCGTCGTCCGCCGCGAAGCTGTCGACGGCGGCATCGACCGGCATCGGCCAGCGCTCGTGCTCCTGCAATCGTCGGACCAATTCAGCCGATGCGGCCTTGTGGAAGCCGGCGGCGAACTGATGCAACAGGCCGCGGATCTCGTCGGCTGTCTGGACGAACAGCGCCGCCTCGTCACCGCGAGCACGGCCGACGGCACGGCTGCGCATCAGCGCATGCTCGAGCTGACGCGCCAGCGACGACAGCTCGCCATGGCCGACCGTCGCCGAGTTGCCCGCCAGCGAGTGCGCCATTGCGATCGCGACCTCACCCACCGGCCTCGCGGGCTCCAGCGCCCACTCGGCCAGTTCGGTGCCCAGCCGGCGTGACTGCTCGTCCGCTTCGGCAACGAAGATGTTGAACAGCGGAATCGGGATGCGCAGCGGCCCGACGAGCTTGACCTGCTCGTCCGTCTCGCTGCCACGGTCCGCGGCCGCGCCGGCCGGTGCCTGGGCAGGCTGATCCGCCCATCGCCCGGCCTCGTCGGGCGGCGCTTCGGGCGCCCCCTCGGCGACCACCTCGTCCGTCCATGTGCCGGCGCGTGCCCCGGCACCCGCCTCGATCTCGGTCTCGCCATCGGCCCGGCACTCTTCGACGTCCGTCGGACCGATGCCGACGATGCCGAATTCGGGCCAGTCGGTCAGCGGGATCTCCGCCACCTCGATCTCGTTTGCCAAGCTTCGCGTCGGCGTCGTCCCGTCCTCGGGGAATCCGGCTTGCGTGACCGCGAAATCGCGGACCTCTTCGTCGGCGGACCCCAGGATCCCCGCCTCGACCGCGTGCCGCTCGTCGGCGACGGGTTCGAATCGCTCCGTCACCAGCTCGGCTGGCGGGACGTCGTCCGCGCGCATCAGCGATGGCGCGAGCTCGATCGGCATCGGCTGTGTCTCGGCGTCGATCGACGGCTCGCCGTCCAGCCGCAGCACGAGGACCGCCTCGTCGCAGCGCCCGCCCGAGGGCTCGGCGAGGTCGACAGCCGGGGCTGCGGCGATGTCCGCCGGAGCGAGGCCGGGCGCCAGACCCGGTTCAGCCTGCGCCTGCTCGGCATCGAGCGCACCCAGGTCGAGCTCGATGCCCAGGCACTCGACATCCAGCCGTTGCACGCCTCCAGCCGTGACGGCGGGTTGCTCGGGCCGAGACGTGGAGACGGTCAAGTCGAGATCGGCAGCGCTGGGCAGGTCCGGAACCATCGAGGCCAGCGTCGACGGCTCGACGGGCGCCGCATCGGCCTCGACGGGCGCGCAGGATTGCGGCCGTCCGCCTGCATCCGGCGCGACCGCGTTCTCGATCGCCTCGGCCGCCACGTTCCGCGACGAGGCAGCCGGCTCGGTGACGACGCCATCGCCGACCGGCCCTGCTGCCGGACTGTCCGCCGCGCGCCCATCGCGCAGCGCATCGGCAGCGGGTGCCACGCCCAGGCTGGCCTCCGGGCGCGGCCCGCCGGCGGCAATCGCATCGACCCACTCGGCCAGACGCCGCAGCGCGTCGTCGCTGAACTGCGCCAGCGCGCCGTCCATCCTAGGAACCCCCGCCAGCCTTGCGTTGTACAGCCGCTCGCAAGCCCACGCGGTATCGCCGAAGTCGGTCAGGCCGACCATTCTCGAACTGCCCTTGAGGGTATGAAAGGCGCGCCGCACGGTGGTCAGCTCCGACACGTCGTCCGGCGCCTCGGCCAGCGCCGCCAGCGCGACACGGGCACTCTCGATGACCTCTCGCGCCTCCTCCAGGAAGACCTGACGCACTTCGGCATCCTCGTCCGTCGACGCGGTCGAATCAACCGAAGGCCCGCCGGCGGCGGTATGCGGCGTTGGCCCCATCTGGCCCCTGACCTCGGCCCGCGCAGCAGCGGTGGCGGTGGCGGCCGCGGCCTCGGCAGCGGCCACGCGCGTCGCGGCATCGGAAGGCGCAGCATCGCGAGTGGCACGCGCGGTCGCAGGCATGTCGCCCGCCGTGACGACCGCCGCGGCGCGGTCGACGACCGACTTCAGCCGGCCACTGGCCTCGTCGAAACGGAACAAGGCCTTGGCCGCGTGCGGCTGCACGCCGAGCATGTCGACCAGGAAGCCGAGCGCACCCAGGTTGTCGGCCAGGCGCTGGAAGACCGCATCGACATCGGCGACGTCGCCCGCGCCGTTGCGCACGAGCCGGTCGACCTCCTCGCGAAGGCGGACGACCGCCTGCGCCGCATGATCGATACCCAGCACCGACAGCACACCGCGCATCGACGCCAACGCTGCCGGCACCGGGATCAGCACGGCGGTCTGCGCGGGATCGCGGAAGAAGAGGTCGACCTGCTTCTCGACCTCGGCCATCGAGGCGCGAAGCTCCTGCACCACGCTGCCCATGGTCTGGCGGTCGGAGACGCGCCGGAAGAGCTCTTCCATCCAGCTCTCGAGCGCATGGGGCTCGGCGCCCCGGGCCACCGATCGAACCCGCGCGGCCAGGCGCCGGACGCGGTCGGGCAGCTCCGGCGCGTCGAGCTCGCCATCGTCGAGCACCGCCTCCAGATACAGCATGCCGGTGGCGACTTCCATCGCCAGCGCCGCCGGCAACGCCTCCCCGGGCACGCAAAGTGCAGCTGCCTCCTGCAGCGCGCTGCCGAGACCATCACCGTCGGGGAACAACCGCTGCACCGAGTCGGCCAGCAGCGTCATCGACTCCGCGACGCCGGTCCCCGGGACGGTCTCACCGCCGGCAGCGGCCGACCATGCCTCCTTGGCGGCCGTCACCCGCCGGCGCGCCTGCGCGATGCGCGCCGGATCGAACAGCCCCAGGCGCGGCTGGTCGTAGCCCGCGGCCAACTCGTCGTCGGGTGGCCACGTGCTTTGCACCGCGGCCAGCCTAGGCGTCGCCGAGGCGTCGCCGCGCAGGCGCGCGCGCAGGCAGAAGAACAGCAGCTCGCGCGCGAGTCGGTCCGGCCACTCGGGGCGGCCACGCCCGGCTGCACGGGCGAGCGCGTGCAGCCGCGACGCGATGCGCTTGACGTGGACATCGGGCTCGATCAGTCCGGCGGCCTGGCCCTCGTACAGGGCGGCAGCCAGCTGCCACAGCGTGCGCGCGCGGCCTTCGCCACCGGCGGCCAACCCGGCGCACAGGGCGCCCATGCGGACGCAGGCCTCGGGGCCCGGCTGGCGCATCAGCACGAGTACCAGCGCCTCCATCTCGGCGCGCGCGGAATCGTCGGGTTCTCGCGCCACGGCGCCCGGGTCGGGTTCCAGCGCCTGCCAATGCCAGTCGCGGCTCCAGAGCTCGCTCGGGTGGACGCGCTCGACACCGGCCAGTGCCTGCGCGGCCGCGTACTGCGGGAACATCGCCAGGGCACCGACCGGCTTGCCGGCGACACGACGCGCGACATAGTCGAGCACCGCGAACGCGGCGCGTTCGATCGTCTGCACCGCATCGGCCATGTCGCCGCGCGGTCGCGCGCCGAGCCGCTGCAGCGCCGCCTCGGCAGCGCGCAGCACCTCCGCAGCCACCGGCTGGCCGACGAGCTCGAGCGCCCCGACCGCCTGGTGCAGCGGCGCACGCGCGCTGCGCAACAGCGCCGGGTCGACGGCGTCGACGTCGGAGGCGCCGTGCTGGGACGATTCCTTGAGCCAGCGGCGCAGCGCCTTGACGCACTGATCCAGGCTGCGCCGCAGCTCGCCCTCGACCCAGGCCAGGGTGCTGAGGTCCTCGCCCGCGCGGATCTCGGCGGGGCCCTGGCCGGCACGTCGCCCCACGGGCGCGGACGGGACAGGATCGGCAAGCCCGAGCGGCATGAGAGGCCCCTTCGTGCGCAGCGGCGCTCAGCCGACCTTGAAGCGCGACACCGACTGACGCAGCTCCTCGGCGATATGCGACAGCTCGCGCACCATCTGCGCGGTCGAACGCGTGCCCTCGCCGGTCTGCTCGGTGACGGCGAAGATGTGCTGGATGTTGCCGGCGACGACGTTGGCCTCCGTGGCCTCGCTCGACGACTGCTCGGCAATGCGGGCGATCAGCGTCGACAGCTCGCGCGTGACACGGTCGATATCGGACAGCGCAGCGCCGGCGCCGTCGGACAGCCGTGCGCCCTCGACCACCCCCTGCGTGCTGCGCTCCATCGCCGCCACCGCATCCTGGGTGTCGGTCTGGATCGTCCGCACGATGGCGGCGATCTGGCGCGTCGCGTCGGCCGAGCGTTCGGCCAACCGCTGCACCTCCTCGGCCACGACCGAGAAGCCACGCCCGGCCTCGCCGGCGCTGGCAGCCTGGATCGCGGCGTTGAGCGCCAGGACGTTCGTCTGGTCGGTGATGTCGCTGATCAGCTCGGTGATCTCGCCGATCTCCTGGCTGCTCTCGCCCAGGCGCTTGATGCGCTTGGACGTCTCCTGGATCTGCTCGCGGATCGCGTTCATGCCGCCGATCGTGTCTTGCACCGCGCGCATCCCGGTCTCGGCCGCGTGCAGCGACTGGTGCGCGACCTGCACCGTCTGCTGCGCCTGCCCGGAGACCTCGTTGATGCGCCCCGCCATCTGCAGCACCGCCTCGCCGGTCTCGCGGATCTCGCGCAGCTGCTCGGTCGACGCCGCGAGCAGTTCGGTCGAGGTCTGCTCGACCTCCTGCGTCGTGTCGGTCACGCGCGCGACCGTCTGCTGCACCGCCGACACCAGCGCGCGCAGCTCCTCGACCGTGTAGTTGACCGAGTCGGCGATCGCCCCGGTGATGTCCTCGGTGACCGTCGCCTGCTGCGTCAGGTCGCCCTCGGCCACCGTCTGGAGCTCGTTCATCAGACGCAGGATCGCCGCCTGGTTGCCATCGTTGACCCGCTTGGCCTCGTGCTCCTGGCGCTCGGCCTCCTGCCGCAACGCCTCGGCGGCATGGGCGCGCGTCGTCTGGTCGATCACGAACACGCGCAGCAGCCCACCGCCGCCCAGCAGCATCGCCAGCAGCGCACCCAGCGCGCCGGCCAGGTGCGGCCAGCCCAGCCCGGCGAGGCCGGGTCGCGCTGCGGCGGCAGCGTCGGCGACCGTCCAGAGCGCCCACAGCGTTACCGCGACCAGCCCCGCCAGCCCGAGAAGGAAGACGGCGGCCAGCAGCCGCTGCTGCCGTGCCACCGGCAATTGCCCGATCAACGGCAGCGCGCCAGCGTCGTGCGGCACGGACGCATCACCGCCGGCGATCGGCTGCGACAGCGAGCCCTCGTCCAGCATCGAGCTGTCTGCCTGCGTGCCGGGCACGACGCTGGCGACACCGCCCGTCGACGGGTCCAGCCGCACGGTGCGCGACATCGGTCCCTCGGGTTGCTGCGCGTCGTCGAAGCGGGGCATCGGCAAATCGGAGTCGATGGTGCTGTCCTCGGACCGGCGGCCCTTGATCCTGTCCAAAACGTTCATCGGGTTTCTCGTCGGGAGGGGTGCGGCGGTCCGGGTTCTCAGCGCGCGACGCCGAGAAACCTCGGGTGCGCGGCGAGTGCGGTCAGGTCGATCTCCTGCCATGCGCGGCCGGCCGCGTCACGCCAGCAGGTGCCGGCGAAAGCCGGGCGCTCGCCCGCGACATCGGGCAGCGCCTGCAGCGAGCCGGCGCTCCGAAGGCCCGCCAGCCGGTCGACGAGCAGCGCGGCCTGACTGCCGTGCGCGGCGTTGAGCGCGACCAGGCGCGCCGTCTCGGGCAGCGAATCGACCGCCATTGGGACGCGCAGCCCCAGGAAGCCACCGAGCTCGACCACGCCGTGCAGCCGACCACGCAGGTTGGTGACACCCAGGAACCAAGCCTGCGTGTGCGGCACCGGCTGTATCGGCGGCAGTGCGACGATTTCGCCCGCGCTGGCGAGCGGGAACAGCAGGCCGTGTCCTGCGCATTCGACCGCCAGCCAACCCACCGCTTGCACCTGCGACGGCGCCGCCTGCAGCCGCTCGGCGAGCCGGGCCTGCAGGGCATGCAGCGCGTCGCGTCGGGCCATCGCGTCTGGACCTCAGGCGACCTGCCGGCTCAAGCCCGATCGAAAGCGCGGATCTTGGCCAGCAGCTGGTCGGCGTCGACCGGCTTGACGACGTAGTCGCGCGCGCCCTGGCGCAGACCCCAGACCTTGTCGGTCTCCTGGCCCTTGCTGCTGCACATGATGACCGGCACGCCGGCCCAGCGCGGGTCGCGCGTGATGGTGCGCGTGAGCTGGAAGCCGTTGGTGCCGGGCATGACGACATCCATCAGGATCAGATCCGGCGTTTCTTCGGCGAGCCGTCGCATCGCCTCGTCGCCGTTCTCGGCCGTGGACACGCTGTAGCCGCTACGACGAAGCAGATCCTTGAGGTGGTAAAGCTCGGTCTTCGAGTCGTCGACGACCAGGATCTTCTGGATGGGCATGGCCTCGGTCCCCGCCGGTAGTGCATTCAGGCCGCGACGCGGCGGAAGACCTCCACCGCACGCAGCAGCTGGTCCTTGGTGAAGGGCTTGGTCAGGTACTCCTCCGAGCCGACCATGCGCCCACGCGCCTTGTCGAACAACCCGTCCTTGGACGACAGCATGATCACCGGCACGCCGCTGAAGCGAGGATTGCGCTTGATGATGGCGCAGGTCTGGTAGCCATCCAGGCGCGGCATCAGGATGTCGCAGAAGATCAGGTCGGGTGCGTGGTCGCTGATCTTGGCCAGGGCGTCGAATCCGTCCTCGGCCAGCACCACCTCGTGCCCGCCCTGGCGCAGGAAGATCTCCGCGCTGCGGCGGATCGTGTTGCTGTCGTCGATCACGAGTACGCGCGCACCTGCGGCCGGCGCGGCGTCGGCCAGGCTAGGCAGATCGTTGACTGCAGACTCCACGCGGCCCCTCCTGCGGTATCGTCGGTGGCACGTTCGGGTTCGAACGCGGCCCGCCCGAGGCAGTATCGATGCGGCC
>ERZ795048.4260-NODE-4260-length-10018-cov-6.580347_pt1 | contig 10018 bp, 7 predicted proteins | sample MGYA00375132_ERZ795048 | MGnify/ENA primary metagenome ERZ795048 (study PRJEB30177, sample SAMN05720225) | activated sludge metagenome | isolation source: Anaerobic digester | place: Hong Kong | collected 2014-12-17 ...
ACGCGCCGGCGGCGGAACGGGCCTTGGCGGGCCTGCCGGCGGCGGTCTGGAACACAGTGCCTGCCAGCCTGCAGGCGGAACGGGCGGAAATGGAGGCGCGGATTTCGGCGATGCTGGAATCGCCCGGCGGGGCATGGGAATGGCAGGACCGCGCCGCGGTTCTCTGGCGCGAGGCGGGCCGCCTGCCGGACATGGCCCGGGCGCTGGCCGGGGCCGGGCGCCATGCCCGTGCCGCGGGGGATTCCGCGGCGGCAGGCGACCGCTTCTGGCGTTCGGCCCGCAGTCTCTGGGCGCAGGGGCTTTGCGACGAGGCCGTGCGGGTCCTGGAGGAAGGCGTGGCCTGCGCCGCCGAGGCCCGGGACGAAGCCGCCGGCCGGCGCATGGCGGAGCTGCTGGTAACTTTTCAGGAGCAAACGCGACCTATGGATGGCAAGACAGAGGAGCACAGGAATGAATAAATGGATCCTGATGGCGGGGGTGGCGCTGGCGGGGACTTGCGTCTGGGCTGGAGAGATGAGCGTGCAGGTGCGCGAGGGACAATTGCGCAACCGGGCGTCGTTTCTGGGCGCGGTGAGCGGCACGGTGGCATACGGCGACCGGGTGACGGTCGGCCAGCGGCAGGCGGGCTGGTTCGAGGTGACCGGTTCGCCGTCGGGCGCGACCGGGTGGCTTCATGAATCGGCGCTGACGCCCAAGCGGATCGTGACGGGCTCGGGCGTGGACGACGCGCGCATCGGCGCCAGCGGCGAGGAAGTGGCGCTGGCCGGCAAGGGATTCAGCAAGGAGGTCGAGGCGGAATACAAGAAGCAGAATGCCAAGCTGGATTACGTCTGGGTGGACCGCATGCTGCTGTTCAAGATTCCGGAAGCCCAGCTGGTGGAATTCCTGCAGCAGGGGGGGCTGGTCCAATGAGCGGGCGCATCATGAAAATCCGTTCCTGGCGGACTGCAACGGCGGCGGCGCTGGGACTGTCGCTGGCCTGGGCCCTGTCGGGCTGCGAGACTCTGAACCAGCTGTCGGAGGGCATCACGTCCCTGGCGGTGGCCTCCGGGGATCTGACCGAGGAGCAGGCGGCCAGCATCAACCGCAGCACCAAGGCGGTGACGAAGACGTTCGAGGACATCACTCCGGAGCAGGAGTACTACATCGGCCGCACGGTGGCGGCCACGGTGCTGCTGGGCTACCAGGCCCTGCCGTCGCCGAAACTGAACGACTACGTGAACCGCGTGGGACAGGCCCTGGCGCAGTTTTCGCTGCGGCCGGAAACCTTCGGCGGCTACCGCTTCCTGGTGCTGGATTCCGACGAGATCAACGCGTTTGCGGCGCCGGGCGGCCTGATCCTGGTGACGCGCGGCCTGCTGAAGTGCTGCGACACCGAAGACGAGCTGGCCGCGGTGCTGGCGCACGAAATCGGGCATGTCGAGAAGCAGCACGGATTGCGGGCCATCAAAACGGGGCGCCTCGGGTCGGCCCTGAGCACGCTGGCGGTCGAAAGCGTCAAAACGCTCGGCGGCGAGCAGCTGGCCGAGGTGACGAAGGCCTTTGACGAGTCCATCAACGACATCACCGGCACCCTGATGAACAGCGGCTATTCGCGGCGGCTGGAGTTCGAGGCGGACGGCTGCGCCGTGGACATTCTCCGCAAGGCGGGCTACCACCCGGGCGCGCTGGTCTCCATGCTGGAGAACATGCAGGCGAACTGGGTGGCGACCCGCATGGATTTCGCGGCGACGCACCCGCCGCCGGGCGACCGCATCCTCCAGCTCAAGCGCCGGGGGCTGGCGGCGAGCCAGGAGACGTCCGCCGCGCGGCAGAAGCGGTTTGACGCCATGCTCCAATCGCTGTAGGGCCGGTCCGGGATGAACAAAAAGCTGGCCTATGGTCTTCTGGCGGGCGCCGTGGCGGCGGCCGCGGCGGGATGGCTGGAACGGACCGGGCTCGCGGCGCGCGGGGACTATGTGTTGTCGGACTGGCGTGCGCGCCTGCTGGCGGAGCCGTCGCCGGCGACGCCCCGGGTCAAGCTGGTGCTGGTGGACCAGGCCAGCCTGGACTGGGCCAGCCGGAATCTGGGCTGGTCGTGGCCGTGGCCGCGCGAAGCCTATGCGGCGGTCCTGAACTACCTGAAACGAAACGGGGCGAAAACCGCGGTCTGGGATGTGCTGTTCACCGAACCGTCGGCGTACGGGGTGCCGGACGACGAAGCGCTGGGCGCGGCGGCCGGGGACTTCGGTCCGTTTGTCGGCGCGGTGTTTCTGGGGCGCCAGGCGGACCAGGCCGCCGTCTGGCCGGAGTTTGCCCGGCCCAATCCCCTGGAGGTCGAGGGATGGGAGGCCTGGCTGGCGGCGCGGCCGGACAGGGCGGCGGACCTGGTTTCGCCGGGGGCGGCCTTTCCGGTGCCGGAACTGGCGTCGAAGGCGGCCTGGCTGGGCAACGTGCGCGAAACGCCGGACGGCGACGGCGTGTTTCGGCGGACCGCCCCGTTCCGGATGTTCGACGGCCGCGTACTGCCTTCGCTGGGCGTGGCCGGCTGGCTGGCGGGGATCGGGGAGCAGCCCGTGGCGGCACGGATGGAACCGCGCGTCCTGATCGTGGCCGGGCGGCGCATTCCGCTGGATCGCGCCGGGCGGATGATCGTGAAATTCCGGGGACCCTCCGGCACACACGAGGCCTATTCGGCGGCGGCGGTGATCCAGTCGGAGCTGCGTCTGCTGGAGGGCGGCGAGCCGCCGATCCGGGACGGCGGCGTGTTCCGGGAGGCCCATGTGGTCTTCGGGTTCAGCGCGCCGGGGTTGAAGGATTTGCGGGCCACGCCCATGGGCGGGGACTATCCGGGGCCGGAGATCTACGCAACGGTGCTCGACAATCTGCTGGCGGGCGATTTCCTGCGGGATGCGCCGCGCGCCGCGGTCTGGCTGTGGGTCCTGGTGCTGGCGCTGGCGGCGGGGGCGGCGGCCGCCTCGGCCCGCAGCGGCTGGCACAGCGCGGCGGCGGCGGTGATCCTGATTCCCCTGCCGGCGCTGGCGGGGCTGGCGGCGTGGCAGGCGGACATCGTGATGCCGGTGGCGGGTGCGTCGGCCGGGGTTGTCGCGGGGCTGCTCGGCGGCGCCATGGTCAACTTTGTCCTCGAAGGCCGCCAGAAGCTGTTCCTCAAGGGCGCCTTCAGACATTATCTCAGCTCGGACGTGATCGAGCAGATCCTGCGCGATCCCAACAGCCTGAAACTGGGCGGCGAAAAACGCGAACTGACGATTTTCTTCTCGGACCTGCAGGGGTTCTCGACCATCTCGGAACGGCTGGGGCCCGAAGACCTGACGAAGCTGCTCAACGACTACCTGACCGACATGACCGACCTCATTCTTGAAGAAGGCGGCACGCTGGACAAGTACGAGGGCGATGCGATCATCGCGTTCTGGAACGCCCCGCTGTCTCAGCCGGACCACGCGGTGCGCGCGGTCCGCGCCGCGGTCCGTTGCCAGCGGAAACTGGCGGAGCGCCGCGCGGAGTTCGAGCAGCGCACGGGGGCGGTGCTGAAAATGCGCATCGGGCTGAACACGGGCGCGGTGGTGGTGGGCAACATGGGCTCGCGCGAGCGGTTCGACTACACGGTGCTGGGCGACGCCGCGAACCTGGCGTCGCGCCTCGAGGGCGCCAACAAGGCGCTCGGCACGTACCTGATGATTTCCGAGTCCACCTGGGCGCTGACGAACGGGGCGTTTCCCGGGCGCGAACTGGGACAGCTGACGGTGGTGGGGCGGAAGACTCCGGTACGGGTGTACGAGGCGACGGGACTGGAAGGCGAGCCGGCCCGCGCGGGGGACCGCTCGTTTGAAGACGCCCTGGCGCGGACGCGGGCCGGAAAATGGACCGAGGCCGCCTCGGCGTTCGAGACCCTGAACGACGATCCCGCGGCGCAGACCTATGCGCGGAAGTGCCGGGAACTGGCTGCGGCGGGTTCCGGCGCGGCCTGGGACGGCATATGGAACCTGACGGAGAAATGAGGCGAACGGCATGAAGGTGTTTCTGGGCGGGGCGCGGGGCAGCTGGCCGGTGTCGGGCACCGACAAGGTCCAATATGGCGGTGATACATTCGCGCTGCTGGCGGAAGGCACGGACGGCGTGCAGGTACTGGTGGATGCGGGAAGCGGCGTGCGCAATCTGCGGGGCCGCCTGCGGCCCGGCGCCACCTTGTTCTTCACCCATACGCATCTGGATCATCTGATCGGCCTGCCGATGCTGGCCGAGGTGTGGCCCCGGGCGCTGGTCTCGCCGCGCGGCGGCCTGCCGGACATTCTCGCGCGGGTGTTTTCCCCTCCGGTCTGGCCCGTGGCCCTGCCGGAAGCCGAAACCCCCGTGCCGCGCGCGCCGTGGACGATCGGCGGCCTGCGCCTGAGCTGGCGGGAGGTGCCGCATCCGGACGGCTGCCTGGCCTGCCGGGTGGACGAACCGTCCACCGGGGCCGCCGTCGTCGTGGCGACCGATATCGAATGGCAGGCGATGACCCCGGCTGACCGGGAGTCGTTTGCCGATTTCGCCCGCACCGCGGATCTGCTGGTGTTCGATGCCCATTTCAAGCCGGAAGAATATGCCGGCCACACGGGATGGGGGCACAGCACCTGGGCCGATGCCATTGATGCGGCGCGCCGCTGCGGAGCGAAACAACTCTGGCTGATGCACCATGCGCCCGAACGGACCGACGCCGAACTGGATGACATGGCGACGCGGGCGGCGGCGGAATTTCCGGGAGCGGTGTTTGCCCGGGCGGGCGCCGGAAGGGAGAGCTTGCATGAATAGCGCATTGGGGTTCCGGTTCATCGAAGCGGGCCTGCTGGCCGGTGCCCTGCTGCTGGCCGCGGTGCTTTCCCTGTGGCCCCGCCGCCGATGGAAGGAGCAGGCGGATGCCGCCCGCGGGCCGCTGGCCGCCTGGATTCAGACCCTCCTGGCCACCCTGGCGTTTCCGCTGCTGGCGCTGGGCATCGGCTGGCTGGCGCTGTGGCTGCCGCACGGCGCGGCCTGCTCCTGGGCCGGGCACCTGCCGGCTCTCCACCGCACGGCCTGGAGCCTGTTCTGGCTGATCCTGCTGGCCTATCTGGCGGGAGAGGTCACGGTGATGCGGATCGCGGCCGCGGCGGGCCGCCTTCCGATGCCGGCGCTGCTGCGGGGTGTCCTGCGCCTCGCCGCGGCGGCCCTGGCGGCGTTTTTCGTGCTGCGCCTGGAACTGGGCTGGAACATCACGCCGCTGCTGGCTTCGACCGCCCTGGTCACGGCTGTCGTGGGCTTTGCCCTGCAGGGCGTGCTGGGCAACCTGCTGGCCGGCATGTCGCTGAATCTCACCGGGGCGCTGGCGCACCGCGATTGGGTGGTCCTGGACGACCTCGAAGGGCAGGTCGGCGAAATGAACTGGCGGGAAACCTGGATCGTCACCCGCGAGAACATTCCCGTGCGCATTCCCAACAGCAAGGTGGCGGATGCGCGGATCCGCAATCTCAGCCGCCCCTCCGGCCCCCGGCGCTGCTCCGTGTTCGTGGATGCCAGTTACGACGATCCGCCGGACCGGGTGCTCCGGGAGCTGCTGGCGGCGGCGGAGGCCGTCAAGGAGGTGCGCAAAACGCCCGCGCCCCTGGCCATGGTGCTGGAATACAAGAGCTACGGCATCGGCTATGAACTGCAGATCTGGCTGGACCACTACCCGTTCCGCCGTCCGATCATGGGCGAGGTGCGCCGCCACGTCTGGTACCGGTTCCGCCGCGCCGGCATCCAGATTCCCTATCCGGTGACGGATCAGGTGCTCAACGATTTCATGGAACGGGCCATCGTGCCGGCGGAGCCGAAGGCGGCGGAGGCCGCCGCCTGCTGCCGCGCCGCCGACCTGCTGCACAGCGATTTCGCCCGGCAGGTGCTGAGCGCTTCCGATGGGCGCCTGCTGCTGCCGGAGGAAGAGCTGGCGGCGTGGGCCGCCCGGCTGGAGAGCGTGCCCTTCGGGCGCGGCGAAACCGTGTTCCGGCAGGGGGACGAAGGCGACTGCTGCTATGTGGTGCTCTCGGGCCGGCTGAAAGGACGCATCCGGCACGGCGACGGGGAAAAGGAAACCACCTTTGAAACGGGGCCCGGCGCCGTGGTGGGCGAAATGAGCCTGATGACCGGCCTGCCCCGGACGGCGGACGTCACCGTGGCGGAATCCGCCGAACTGCTGCGGATCCCGGCGGCGGAATTCGCGGAACTGCTGGCCCGGCAGGAAGGGCTGGCGGAACAGATGAGCCGGCTGATCGCCGACCGGGTGCAGAAGAACCGCCGGCAGTTCGAAGACCTGCTGGCGGCGGATGAGGCCGGAGCCCGGCAGGCGCTGTCGCCCGAGGGCCTTCTCCGGCGTTTCTGGCGGCTGCTGAAGGGTGCGTGAGGCCGGTGAAATTTCAGTAAAATCCGGCAGCCGATTCCGCCGGGTTTGCGGTTGATTTGACCGGGGCGAATGCCTACAGTTCCAGTGGCGGCAGGAGACGTTTCCGCCGCGAAACGAGGTGACCGATGAATGTGGCGGGCGTGATTCTGGGCGGAGGCGAAGGCAAGCGGCTGCAACCCCTGACGCGGGACCGCTGCAAGCCGGCGGTGCCGCTGGCGGGCAAGTACCGGCTGGTGGACATTCCCGTCAGCAACTGCATCAACAGCGGCATCCGGCGCATCAACATCCTCACGCAGTTCAACAGCGTGTCGCTGCACCAGCACGTGCAGAACACCTATGTGTTCGATCCGTTCCACCACGGCTACGTGCGCATTCTGGCCGCCCAGCAGACGCCGGGTCACGAGGCCTGGTTCCAGGGCACGGCCGACGCCGTCCGCCAGAGCCTGCGCTACATCCTCGACTACAAGCCGGATCACATCCTGATCCTCTCCGGCGATCAGCTCTACCGGATGGATTTCCGCCCGGTGCTGGAGGAGCATGTCCGCAACCGCGCGGACGTGACGATCTGCACCAAGCCCGTGCCGCGCCAGGAAGCCGGCGCCCTCGGCATCATGCAGGCCGATGCCCTGGGGCGCATCGTGCGCTTTGTCGAGAAGCCCGGCGACAGCCCGGTGCTGGACGAACTGCGCGAGCCGGCGGCCGGCCCGGAGCGGTTTCTCGCCAGCATGGGCATCTATGTGTTCAATACCGATGTCCTGCTGGACCTGCTGGACGGCGACGGCAAGGATTTCGGGAAGAACATCATTCCCTGGGCCATCGACCACCGCTCGGTCTTCCGCTATCAGTTTGGCGGCTACTGGCGCGACATCGGGACCATCCGCGCCTTCTGGGAAGCCAACCTGGAACTGGCGGAACCCCTGCCGGCCTTCAACCTCTATCAGCCCGGGGCGCCGATCTACACCCACATGCGCTACCTGCCGCCGTCCAAGATCAACTGCTGCGATCTCAACCGCGCCTTGCTCAGCGAAGGCTGCATCATTTCCGGCCACCGCATCCTGAACTCCATCGTCGGCATCCGCGCCAAGGTCGGCGAAGGCACCGTCATCGAACATGCCGTCCTCATGGGCGCGGATTACTACGATCCCGCGGAGCTGCCGGACGGCCAGGTGCCGATGGGCATCGGCCGCGACTGCTTCATCCGCAACGCCATCGTGGACAAGAACGCGCGGATCGGCGACGGCTGCTACCTCACCCCCGACGGCAAGGCCGATATCGTCACCGAGTCCTACACCATTTCCGACGGCGTGATCGTCATTCCCAAAAACGCCGTGATCCCCCCCGGCACGCGAATCTGATCCGGAATCACGGAACCGGCTGGTAGGCGGGCAGGGCCGGGCGGCGCCGGGGGCCGGTCGTGCCGCGATCGAACGACGGCGTCTCCGTTGCGGTGCCGTCGCCCCCGCTCAGGCGCGCCCCCCGGCAGGCCGATACCAGGCCGTAGCATTGATGAATCAGGCGGTCCAGGGCGGCGTGGTCCGCTGCCGCCGCCTGGCGTTTCACGGCTTCGAATTTCTGTCCGGCCTGCCGCGCAAGATCCTCGGCCGGATCCAGCCGGTCCGGCCGGTCGGGGTGGGCCTTGAAGTGGTTGAAATGCTCCAGGGCCTGATTGAACAGGCGGGCGCCTTCGCGATAGTCCGGCAGCGACTTGTACGAGCCGTCCGACGGCGGGGTTTCCGCGGGCCTGGAGTCCGCGGCGGCGCGCGCGGTTTGTTCGGACAACTGCCGGCGGATTTCCTCTGTCAGGCGACGGGCGGCCGCAACATAGCCGTCCAGCGGCACGCCGGCGGGCGCGCCGGGTTTCAGCGCTTCAAACTGCCGGCCCGCCGCTGCGGCATCGCGTCCGATGGCGATCAGTTCTTCGGGAGAAACCGGCGCCCCCGTAGATGCCCGCTGGCGGTCCAGCGTCCGGTTAAACAGCCGGACGGCCTGCACGAAGTCCGGATGGTCCCACAGCGCCACCGACAGATAGGTCAATTCCCCGCTCGCGGCCGGACCGGGCGCCGCGGAAGAAGAGGGTGCCGGCTGCAATGCGGGGGCGGGCGCGGGCGCACCGGGAGGCACGGCGGTTTCGGCGGCCGGCGTATCCGTTGTCTGGCTCTCCGGCAGCCACCAGGGCAGCCACCAGTCCTGAAACAGCCAGAGCACCGAACCCAGAATGACGGCCAGCAGCAGGCCGGCGACCAGAAACGTCGCCGATCGTTTTCGCGGGCGCGCCAGTTTCAGGGCATAGGCCTCGGCCCGGGTCAGCCGGATGGTCTTGGGCCCGGCAGCCGGGCGTTCGACGTCGGAAGGATGATCCATTCGTTCACCATGCGGAATCCCGCCATGAAAAACAAGCGGCTTTGGCGGGCACACGAGGCTCCGCCGGCATGCGCGGCCGATGCTTCCGGTCCCGGGAACAGGGTTTCGGGGATTATGGTTGTTATAACAACCATAGTATGGATGTTATAACAACCATAATCATGTCCGGCGGGCGTATTTGATTTTGTGGCGCAAAACACCGGCTTTGTTTTTCGGAGCGGGGGGGCTATAAGGAGGGACGATGAAGGTGTGCATGGACATCCAGGCGGCGCTGGGGCAGCGGGCGGGCGTGGGGCGCTATGTCCGCGAACTGCTGGGGCATCTGGGACCGCTGGCCGGCCGCGATGAACTGTCGGCGTTTTTCTTTGACTTCAAGCGCACGGGACTGGAGTCGCCGCCGCCGGGCGTTTCGCTGCGCGCATGCCGCTGGCTGCCGGGACGGGTGGCGCAGGCGGCCTGGAAGCACCTGCATTTTCCGCCCTGCGACTGGTTCGCCGGAGAGGCTGATCTCTACCACTTTCCCAATTTCATCCGTCCGCCGCTGTCGCGCGGGAAAAAGTCGGTGGTGACGATTCATGACGTGTCCTTTCTGCGCCTGCCGGAAACGACGGAGGAAAAGAACCTGGCCTGGCTGTCGGCGGAAATCCGCCGCACGGCGGAACGAGCCGACGCGATCCTGACCGACAGCCGGTTCTCCGCCGGCGAGATTGTCGAGCTCCTGCGCGTGCCGGAAGAGAAGGTGTTTCCGGTCTGGCTGGGGCTGCCGCCGCTGGCGCCGCCGCCCGCGCCCGGCGACGCGGCGCGCCGCCGCCGGGAACTGGGGCTGGAGAAATCCTATCTGCTGACCGTGGGCACCATCGAGCCGCGCAAGAACCTTCCGTTTCTGGTGAAGGTGTATGAAGCGCTGCGGGACTTTGACGGCGACCTGGTGGTGGCGGGCGGCTGGGGATGGAAAACCGAAGCGACGCGCCGGGCGATCGCGGAGTCGCCGCGCGCGTCCGGCATCCGGGTGCTGAACCGGGTGGACGACGCCGGGCTGGCGGCGCTCTATGCCGGGGCGTCGGCGTTTGTGTTCCCGACCCTGTACGAAGGGTTCGGGTTTCCGCCGCTGGAGGCGATGAGCCGCGGGGCGCCGGTGGTATCGGCGCGCCACAGCTCGCTGCCCGAAGTGCTCGGCGACGCCGCCGTCTGGGTGGACGGCTACGACGTGGACGAATGGACTGCCGCCCTTCGCTCGGTGCTGGGCGATGCGGCCCGCGCGGC
>ERZ795048.4263-NODE-4263-length-10015-cov-8.617871_pt1 | contig 10015 bp, 5 predicted proteins | sample MGYA00375132_ERZ795048 | MGnify/ENA primary metagenome ERZ795048 (study PRJEB30177, sample SAMN05720225) | activated sludge metagenome | isolation source: Anaerobic digester | place: Hong Kong | collected 2014-12-17 ...
TTGAACGGGGTGGAGATCTGTCATCGGCTGCTCGACTACAAGGGTCTGCAACGGGTACGCGGCACGCTGCTAGTGGTTCCGATCGTCAACGTGTACGGGATCATCCACCAGACCCGCTACCTGCCGGACCGTCGCGATCTCAACCGCTCTTTCCCTGGCTCGGAAAAGGGCTCGCTGGCGAGCCGCGTCGCCAACCTCTTCATGCGCGAGATCGTGGCACGCTGCACCCACGGTATCGATCTGCATACCGGTGCTGTTCTGCGATCCAACCTGCCGCAGATCCGCGCCAATCTCGAGGATCCGGCGACCGCGGATATGGCACGTGCCTTCGGCGTACCGGTACTGCTGAATTCACCACTGCGCGATGGTTCGTTGCGTGAGGCCGCAGCCGGGCACGACGTTTCCATGTTGCTGTACGAAGCCGGCGAGGCCTTGCGTTACGACGAGGTGTCGATCCGTGCCGGTTACCACGGGGTGATCAACGTGATGCGCAGCATTGGCATGTTGCGCGCGTCGAAAAAGACGAAGCCGGGGCTCGATCCCTTCATCGCCAAGACCAGCGCCTGGGTACGTGCGCCCGAGAGTGGCCTGGTCAGGGACACCATTCCGCTCGGTCGCCAGGTTACCAAGGGCGATGTGCTGGGCCACATCGGCGACCCCTACAGCAGCTATAAAATGCCGGTGCACAGTCCTTTCACCGGCATCATCATCGGTCGCAGCGAAAGCCCGGTAACCCACGAAGGTGATGCCCTGTTTCACATTGCGCGTTTCCACGACGATATCGACGATGTCGAGGAAAGCGTCGACAGCTTCCACCAGGCCCACACTGAAGAAGAGAGCTGGATCGAAGGCTGAACCACGACGGGGCTGGCGGCAGAGAGAATAGGCCCTTCATGTCGCCTATCCGTGGTCCTCTCCCGACACATGCGCATCTGCAGGGTCCGGGTCACAGTGAAACAGCGAGTAAACCGCCGGTATCAGCACCAGTGTAATCAGCGTCGACGCGGCGAGCCCGCCGAGCACTACGCGTGCCAGTGGTGCCTGGGCGTCGGCACCTTCGCCGATGCCAAATGCCAGTGGCAGCAGTGCCAGGATGGTGGTCAGCGTGGTCATCAGGATCGGTCGCAGGCGGCGTCGGCCGGCCTCGCTCAAGGCCTCTGCCAGTGGCATGCCGTCGCGCCGCAGGCGGCCGGCCTGGTCGACCAGCAGGATCGCGTTGTTGACCGCGATACCGCCGAGCATGATGCAGCCGATGGCCGACTGCAGGTTGAGCGTGGTGTCGGTCAGAAACAACGTCAGCAACACGCCGACTGCCGCGACCGGGACCGACAGCATCACCACCAGAGGGTCGCGCAGCGATTCGTACTGGGATGCCAGCACCATGTAGACAAGCACCAGCGCCAGGATCAACGACTGCGTGAGTTCCGCGAACGCCTTTTCCTGTTCCTCGTAGTTGCCCGCTATCGTCAGGTCGTAACCGACCGGACGCGGGATCCCGAGCAGGCGCTCGCGCACGTCACGTACCACCGAGCCCATGTCGCGCCCGGCGATATTCGCGGTCACGGTCACCAGTCGCTGCTGGTCCTTGCGCTCGACGATCACCTGGCCGCGCCCACTTTCGGTCGTGACCAGGTTGCGCAGCGCGACCTGTTCGCCAGCCGGTGTGCGCAGCGTCAGGTCGAGCACCTCGTCGATAGAACGCTTCTCGGCGTCTTCCAACTGCACCAGGATTCGGTAGGAGTTGCCGGCGACGCGGTACTCGCCGGCCTTGGATCCGGCCACTGCAGTCTCGATCACCTCGGTGACGTCGCGCACGTGCAGCCCCAGGTCGGCGATCTTGTCGCGCAGCACGTGAATCTGCTGCTGCGGGATGCCGGACTCGCGGCTGACGACGACGTCGGTGACGCCGGGCACATCACCGATCGCATCGGCGGCCTGGCGTGCCAGTACCGCCAGCGTGTCGAGGTCGAAGCCACGCACCTCGACCTTGATGCCCTCTTCGCTGGCCAGGATGCGTTCGAGCAGGAACTGCCCCTGTGGTGCGCGGGTGCGGATCGTCATGCCGGGGATCTGGCCGTCCAGTCGACGGCGCAGGTCGTTTGCGATCTCGTCGTTTGAGCGTATGCGTTCGGTGGCCGGCGTCAGCGAAAGACGGATCTCGCTCTTTGCCTTGGCGCTGCCGCGCGTGCCCGAGGTGACGATGGTCGCGACCGATGACACCGCCTCGGGCACGGCGGCATAGACGATGTCTTCCATCAGCCGGCTTTGCCTGTCGATCAGGTCGAGCCGCGTGCCGACCTCCATCTCGCCGGTGACCCGTACCTCGCCCTCGTCGCTCGGCGGAAGGAATTCGCTGCCGATATGCGGCACCAGCAACAGGCTGGCGCCAAACAGCGCTGCCGACACCAGGATGGCGACCCAACGGTGGCGCAGGGTGCTGCGCAGCAGATCGCGGTAGCCATTCTCGAGCGCGGTCAGGCCGGCACCGGCGCCGGCGCTCAGTAACACCAGCCAGCCACTGCGCGCGTTGTCATCGCCGTGGGACAGCAAACGGGATGCGAGCATCGGCACCAGGCTGAGTGACACCAGCAGCGAGCATGCCAGCGAGAACATGATCACGTACGCCAGCTCCTTGAACAGCACGCCGGGTACGCCGCGCACGAACACCAACGGCAGGAAGATGGTCAGCGTGGTGACGGTGCCGGCGATGACGGCGGCCGATACCTCGCGTGTGCCCGAGACCGCCGCCCGTGCCGGAGGCTCGTGATGTTCCTGGAAACGGCGGTAGATGTTTTCCAGCACCACCACCGAGCTGTCGACCATCATGCCGACGCCCAGCGCCAGTCCGCCGAGGGTCATCAGATTCAGCGTGAAGCCACCGAAATACAGCAGTGCGAAGGTGGCGACCACCGAGATCGGGATCGCCAGTGAGATCACCAGCGTGCTGCGCAGATTGCGCAGGAAGAACAGCAACACCAGTACCGCCAGTGCGCCACCGTACAATACGGATTGGGCGACGTTGGCGATCGAGCGCTCGATGAAGCCGCCCTGGTTGATCACCGGCACGATGCTTAACTGCGGGAAAAGCTGGTTGAGTTCCTCGACCTCGGCCAGCACTCGTCGTGTCACTTCGACCGTGTTTGCCGAGGCCTGTTTGCGGATCGCGATGCGCAAGCCACGCTCGCCATTGATGCGGATCACGCGGCTCAGTTTCTCGTAGGTGTCGCGCACCTTTGCGATCTGGCCGAGTGAGATCTGCGCGCCGTCGCGCTTGCTGATCACCGTGTTGCGGATCTCGTCCAGGCTGGTGAATTCGGCCGGGGCGCGCAACGTGATCTCATAGGCGCCCTGTTCGATCTTGCCCGCCGGCAGGTCGAGGTTTGCGTCGCGCAGCGCCTCCAGCACGTCGTTGAGTGGCAGTCCGAGCGCATTTACCTTGGCCGGGTCGAGTTCGATCCGCACCTCGCGGGTAAAGCCACCCCACGGGTCGACCTGGGCCACCCCGGGGATGCGTGCGAAGCGGTAGCGGATCTGGTCTTCGAGGATCTGGGTCAGTTCGACGGGGTCGAGTTTGCTCGAGATGCCCAGCAGCACGACAGGAAAACTGTCGACGTCGAACTTGGTCACCCGCGGACCGACGATGTCGTCCGGCAACTCGCTGATCTCATCCTGCAGTGTCGCCTGAACGTCGACGGCGACCGCGTCGATGTCCGAACCCCAGCCGAAGCTGACCCGCACGCTACTGTTGCCCTCGTATGACGATGAGACCAGCTCCTCGACCCCGGGCACGGTGGCGATGATCTCCTCGACAATCTGCGTGACCAGGCGCTCGACCACGACCGGGTCAGCGCCGGCATACTGGGTGCGCACGGTGAGGGTCGGCAGTTCGATGCTCGGCAGCAGGTCGATCTGCAGCCGACTCAGTGAAACCGTGCCGAGCACCAGCACGATCAGCGTCGCCATCAGCGTGAGTACGGGTCGACGGACGCTGGCACGTGCCAGGTTCATGGTTTCGCGATGGCTCCGCCGCTGGTGATGCGGATGCGTGATCCATCACCGAGCAGCTGTTGGCCGAGCACCACGATGCGGCCATCCAGATCGGCACCGCGCAACTGTGTGCGCTCGCCCTGCTGGATGCCGGGCCGGACCTCGCGCCAGGTGACGGTCTCACCATTCGCACTGACCAGGAACACCCCGACCTGACCATCACGGGTCGTCAGCGCCAGCTGAGGCACGATCACTGCGCGGTCGACGCGTTCGAGCGTCACTGTCGCGCGTGCGAACATGCCCGGCTTCAGTCGCAGGTCCGGGTTGCTGACCTCGAGTTCGACGCGTGCCTGGCGGGTCGACTCGCGGAACACGGGCGCGATACGGACGATACGGCCGGCAAACGATTCGCCGGGGTAGGCGTCGGTGGCCAGGCTGGCCGATTGTCCGGGTGAGAGCCGCGCGTAGTCGCGCTCGGTGACAAAGAACACCGCGGTGATCGGGTCGAGCTCGACGATGCGCAGCAGGGGCGCATTGGCGGACAGCGTCTCGCCCTCGTCGACGAAGCGCTCGGCGACCACGCGCTGCTCGTTGCCGCCGTGCCAGTCGGCATTCACCTGGGTGTAGCCGAGGCGGATACGCGCTGCCTCGAGGTCGGCCGCGGCACTGGCGATGCGCGCGGTGGTGACTTTCACCTGGGCCTGCTTGGCCAGCTGCTCCGCCATGGCGACATCGCGCTGGGATTCCGAGCTGACACCGCGACCCCGCAGGTCGTCGACGCGCTTGAGTTCACGCTCTGCGATCTTGAGCAGGCTGTCTGCCTCGGCATTGCTCGCGCGCGCGACCTCCATATCGGCCTCGGCGCGCGCCACCGCCTGCACGTATTCGGCGGCGTCGAGAACCGCAACGACCTGGCCACGCCGCACCTCGTCGGCGAGGTCGAGGTGGATCTGCTCGACCCGACCGCTGACCTTGGGCGCCACCACGAACTCGGCGCGTGCCTCCAGCGTCCCGGTGAAGGTCCGCTGCAACTCGATTGGTCCGTGCTCGATCGCGGCGACCTCGACCGGAACCGGTCCCTTTGGACCTTTCTTCGTCAAGCCGGACTCGGCGGTCTGCAGGCGTTCGTGGATCGCCCAACCGAGCCAGGCAGCCGCGGCGAGCAGGACCAGGGTCAGCAGCAGATGCTTCGGGCGCGGGCTGTTCATTGACGACAGGAGGGTCTCTCGGCCGGAACGATGACGTTGCACGCCAGATTAGCAGGTAACGGATGGCGCCATCATGCTGTCAGCCGGTCGACCGCTATTGGACGAACCCGGACATGAACGGTTCGCGGGCGCCAGGTTTCGCTGCCAGTCCCCGGGGGAATCGGTCTCGTATTTTCGATTGTCGCGGTCCCGCGATTGCCGCATCTGCATTGCCGCCGAGGGAGCTGCTTTGCTGATCGCCGCCCTCATGTCGCCATGTCACTTGAAGCGGGCGGGTTCCAAAAAACAAGCACCGTGGTCGGCGCCCGGCGTGCACGACAGGATTTCTGTCGATTTTTTTTACAGTCACGTTTCTCGCGCAATTCCGCGATTTCGATAAGTACCGGAGTTTCGGTGTGATTTTGTCGTTTTTCGGCAATCCGGCTTGGGACTTGCTTTCTGGTTAGCGACGGCATGGTGTCCGCAACAGACTGCCTATTGCCCGGAGCACGGGTGGCTGGCAAGAACAATCAACAAAGAAGTACAGACCATGAGGTATCAGCTCAATGCATAGCATCTTCCGATCTTTGTCCACGCGCCCATCCAGTGCGTTCGGCGTCGTTCTGGTTTGCGCACTGTGTGCCGGGACGGCCCAGGCGACCTACATCGCTGAAACCGAATCCAATGATTCGTTCGCCACGGCGCAGAATCTGGACGGCGCCTTCTCGCTCGATTCCGACAGTGACATCGGCGACCTTTCGGGTGCCGATACGTCGACCACGATCGCCCATGCCTCGGTCCGCGCGACCGGCGACGATTCCCTCGATATCTACAGCTTCACCGTGGCTGCAGCCAACACCCGGGTGATCCTGGATATCGACTACGGCGCGCCGAACTTTGACAGTGCCCTCTGGTTGTTCCATGACACCGGCGTGGTCAATGAAATCAGGAACGACTACGACACCACCGCAGTGGCAGGTGCCGCCGGTTCGGTCGCCAATCTCATGAACGGGAATTCCGATGACTCCTTCATCGAGCAGGTCGTCGTTGCCGCCGGCCTGTACTACGTGCTGGTAGGTGAACAGGCGACCGGCAGCCCAGGGTATGCCGCGGTGCCTGATGATGCTTCTTACACGCTGCATGTCTCGGTTGATCAGGCCATCAGCGTGCCGGTTCCCGCAGCGCTGCCGCTGTTCGCCGCGGGTCTACTGGGACTGACTTGGGCGCGTCGCCGCCGGGTCTGAGCAACACCCCACCTGCAGCGGTCCGGTTCGCCTTTCCAGGACGAATTGCGAATCGGGCCAACCTGTGGATGTCGCAGTGCCGAAGTCACCGGACACAGCGCCGGTGTCCCGGACAGCCGCGTTGCACCTATCGCGGAGTTCTCCGTTCCTTGCCCCGGCGATGGGCCAGTCGGACCCCCGAGAGGCCGGCGACCAGCAGGATCACCGTCGATGGTTCGGGCACCTGGTCCGCGCCGTCTCTGAGCAGCGAGACATCATCCAGGTACACAATCGAATTACTTGTGCCATCGAAAAGGAATTCAATCGGTACATTGATCAGGGCGAACAGGTTCTGGTCGGTGACTTCGATGCTGAAGTTGGTGAATGTACCCAGAAGCGTGCCTGGTGCGTCAATCGTGCCCAGCAGGATGGCATTCAGGAACACCTTCAACTCGCCCGTGGTCGTGCCGAACAGGAAATCGAAGCTCAGTGAAAAAGGACCGCTTGGCGTGTCGATATCCTGGACGATCGATACCGGTGAGCCCGTGGTGAGTTTGACCACCTGATCATCTTCCCCGTCGACCGGGGATTGGACGACCTCTGCGGTCCCCTGGTTTTGACCGACCAGCCAGCCAGATCCGAGCGCGCCTGGCCCGAAGGTGCCCAGCGGCGCAGGGTCCGTGTTGTCGACCACGATAGGGGTCAGCAGGACTTGCTTGCGTTCACCACTGGCGTCATATGCCGTACCCACGATGTGGCCTGTGTTGCTGATGCCTGCTGCCGTGTCCAGGTAGCTCCATCCGGTCAGGTCGGCGACCAGACTGTTGAGGTCCTGCAGGCCGTCAGTCGCGTCCCACAGGAAGGCATGGTAGGTGTCACCAGCGATCTGGGCGTTGCCGACAACCTCGCCATTGTTGTTGATTCCTAGCGCCCGGCTGTGGGTCCCGCCCAGTGTGCCCAGGTCCTGCAGCAAGCCCGGCGCTGATCCGATGAATGCATGCTCGGTGTTGCTGCCGCTGGTCGTTTGCGACCAGCCCGCCACCACGCCGCTGTCGTTGATGTCCCATCCGTGGCTGCGCAGCCCGCCGAGCGTGCCAAGGTCGAGCATGCCGCCGGCACTGCTCCAGATGAAGGCGGAGGCCGCGGTGTTGCCCGTGTGGTTCGATTGGCCGGTGGCCTGCCCGCTGTTGTTGATTGCAAGGGCGCGTGTCGTGTTGCCGCCAAAGCCGCCGATATCGGTCAGGCCGCTGGCGTCGCCAACGAAGGCATGGGTGTCGCACGTGGCCTGCTGGCAGGAAACCGTTGAATAGCCGGCGATCAATCCACTGTCGTTGATCCCGTAGGCATAACTACCGGTGCCGCCCAAGGTGCCAAGGTCGGTCAACGCATACGAGGCATTCGCGCCAGAGGCATTCGCGACAAAGGCGTGTCGCTCGCTGCCGGTATAGGAGGTCCCCACGACCTGGCCCGGGTTGTTGATACTGAAGGCCTCGCTGCCGGCGCCACTCAACGAGCCGAGGTTGATCAGATCGGTGCCGTCGTAGAGCACGGCACTTCGCACGTATGTCTGACTGTCACGCTGGCTCCCCACGACATGTCCGCTGTCGTTGACACTCCAGGCCGCGTACATGCCGAGCGCCGACAGGTCAGTAATGGAAAACTGGGTGGCGGTGGCCGCGGTTGTGGTGATGCAAAGCGCAAGCGTCGCGCAAGTGCGGAAAAGGGACGTGCTCATGCAAGGATTTCCTTCTTTTTTCGGTTCAGCGATCAGGGATCGGGCAGAGATCCCGCAGGTTTTTTATCAGCGGGAAGCAGGAAACGCGCCACGCAATAAGAAGTACTTAAAATACAGCTGGTTATGGTTCTGATCGCCAATGGGATGTTGAGATCATTACTATTTTCTTACTTACCTGTAAAAAAACCAGACAAATATCAGGGCTGATGTTCCCGGGGCTGGTTGCGCCAAATAGAGTCGGGCCCTTTGGTCCTTACAGGTGGCCACTCGGGCGCTGTTGGCCTTCAGGATGCACCGGTCGCGTGTCTTGGCTGCTGCGCACCGTTGAAGGACCCGATGTGCCAGTGTGGTGCGGCCTGGCTGACGCTATGCTGTCATGAACGCCAGTCCGCTGGCACTGTGCAGGTAATGCATGATGTCCACTGTTATCCGTTCCGTCGCGTTTATCTTTTGGTTGTGCACGATCTGCCTGGCCTCGCATGCGGCTGAACTCGATCGGCTGCTGTCGGCGGATCAGGCCCCGGCCGGCGTGGTCATAGAAATCGTCAAAGGTGATACCGAGGGTTTGCGTTCGGCACTGCCTCAGGTGCGCGACATCAGTGAGCAGTTGCGGGCGCGGTTTCCCGGCCTGCCGATCGTCGTGGTTACCCATGGAGCGGAGCAATTCGGGTTGCTGACAGCGAAGCAGGAACGGCTGGCGCCAATCCATGCCGAGGCCAGGGCGCTGGTAGACGCGGATATCGGCCTGCACGTGTGCGGGGCGCATGCCGGCCGTTACGGCCACACGCCGGAGGACTTCCCCGATTACGTCGATGTATCGCCGTCGGGACCCGCGCAGATCAACGACTATATTGCCCTCGGTTACACCCGGCTACGCCTCTAGCCGGCATTTCGCCTCGTCACTCGTAACGCAGCGCCTCGATGGGCCGCAGCTGCGCCGCCTTGCGCGCCGGGTGCAGACCGAAGAACACGCCGACCAGGCCGGCGAACAGGAACGCGATCAGCACCGAGCCTGTGGTGATGCTGACCGGCAGCTCTGAAAAGCGTGCCACCGCCAGTGCGCCGCCGAGCCCGACCAGGATACCCAGCACACCGCCGGCGGTACTGAGTAGCAGCGCCTCGAGCAGGAACTGCCACAGGATGTCACGGCGACGCGCGCCCAGTGCCATGCGGATGCCGATCTCGCGGGTGCGCTCGGTGACGGATACCAGCATGATATTCATGATGCCGATGCCGCCGACCAGCAGCGACACCGATGCGATGCTGCCGAGCAGCCAGCTGAATACGCGTGCGCTTTCCTCCGACGACTTCGCCAGCTCGGCGCGGTTGTAACTGCGAAAGTCATCCGCGTCGTCGCCGCTCAGCCGGTGACGGCTGCGCAGCAGTTGGGTGATGTCCTTGAGCACTCGGAACGAGGCATCGCGGCCGCTGGTGGCGATTTCGATCCGGTGGATGTGGGTGATGCCCTCCAGCTTGCGCTGTACCGTGGTGATCGGCATGAACACCGCGTCGTCCTGGTCGGTACCCCACGCGGTCGCGCCTTTCTCTTCCAGGACCCCGATCACCTTGCAGGCGGTGCCCTTGACGACGAGCGTCTCGCCGAGCGGGCTGGCCAGGCCGAACAGTTCCCGTGCGACGGTCTGTCCGAGCACGCAGACGTGCGCCGCGCCGACCACGTGCGATTCGGTAATGAAGGCGCCGGCGGCCAGCGGCCAGCTGCGCACGTCGACATGGGCCGGCGTGACACCTTCGACGCTGGTGCCCCAGTTGGTGCCTCTATAGCGGATCTGCGCACTGCTGCGAACGCTCGGCGCCACTGCGACCACATCGCGCAGATCCGCTATTGCGATGGCGTCTTCGCGGGTCAGGCTGGTCTGGCCGCC
>ERZ795048.4264-NODE-4264-length-10015-cov-4.143675_pt1 | contig 10015 bp, 6 predicted proteins | sample MGYA00375132_ERZ795048 | MGnify/ENA primary metagenome ERZ795048 (study PRJEB30177, sample SAMN05720225) | activated sludge metagenome | isolation source: Anaerobic digester | place: Hong Kong | collected 2014-12-17 ...
AATCAATATCTTCCGAAAATCGTTCTATTAAATTCCAAGCCTTGCTTAACGATGTTCCTCCTTTAAAAACTAGGTGTTTAGCAACCTCCATTTCGAAAATAATGGATAGTGTTTGCACAACCCACCAGTCCTTTTCAACGGCAAAAGAAGACAAATTGGATTTATTGCTTACCGTTTGGAAAGCAGCAAGTTTATCTTTTTCGGATAATTTGAAGAACTTCATACTATTCAACTATTGCCTTTTTCATTATTTTCTTTATCCAAACCGGAGCTAACTTTATGTCAAAAAGCAGACTGTCAATGTCTTCTCTTTTTAGAAGTTCAATAATTTTTTTTTCTTCCTCTGCAGTTTGATTATCTTTCCCTATCTCTTTTAGAGCTTGTATGACTAATCGGCTAATATTACCTTTTGCCTGTAAATTCTTTGATGTTGTTTTTTTAAATTTAATGGTGCGCTTACCAACTTTTACTGTTCTCGATGATCCATCTGTTAATAAAACTATTTTCATGGGTATTTGAGTGCTTAACCCCAATGCATTTAAGGCGTAGCTTCCTGTAGGAAGTGTTTTTATCCGATCTCGCTTTGCCAAAGCAGATGCTACTTCTTCTGCCGTTGGCAACAATGGACCCATAAGCCCCCCAGTTTTGGGCCGAACATAAATTCCATGCGCCACCCTTACTATTGCATCGGCTTTTACCAAACGGTGCAAAGCTAACCTAACTGCTTCAAACGATCCAAAATCTTCGAAGTCTTCCGGAAAAAAAATTACACCTCGTTTCGCTTTCTTTATCTTATCAAAAACCTTATCTTCAACGCTTTTCACAAACCTTAGTTGTTTTATTTTGTAACAAATATAGTAAACATTTGTTACAAAATAGTTGGTTGATAAAATGATTTAAGATGTTTTAGTACCCATACCTCCCCTCCAAATACCCCAACCAGTTATTAAACTGTCCATTCTGCTGATTTGCTCTTACGAATTTTACCCACTCCTGATGTGTCCAGGTTTTGAAGGTGGCTTTGCCATCGAATATGTTGGCCCAGTCGGTTTAGAAATCTGAATAAGGATTATATTCTACTGTCATGCAGAGATTTCAAAAGCGAAGTAATTGGATAAACAACAACTAATCAACAACTTTCAAAATTCTGCTTGACAACTCTTTAACCTCATCAAAAACTTCTTCAGACTTTTGGCGATTAAATACAGGGTTAATTAACTTAAATGTTTCTTTACGAGAGAAATCATTAAAATGAATATTATTATCAAAAATCTTATACAATAACATTCTTTTCTGATTATTTACCTCATACTCATCGTATATGTCTATCAATTTATCTGCAATCTCTTTAGATGTCTCATTATCATCTATTGGAATACCAAAATAAAAAGTGTCAGTAATTGCTGAGTACTTAATTTTCAACTTAATATTCTGCTTTAAGTTGAAAAGCATTTCACATTTTTGTTTTTCCCTTTGTCCTTTTCTGTATACTTCGTAGTGGGTTATATCCCTTATACATTCATTCGGTTTTTTACTATCAATAGTGTCCTTGTCAAAAGGTTTTATTAGTTGAAAAGAACTATCGTTGATAATCAAATTTTGCAAATTATTCCAAAAGTCGAAAACTGTATGCCATTTTATGTGAATGAAGTTATCAATAAGTTTTTTTGCCGACATCAAATTCTCTTCCGAACTCCCAATAAGATCTTTATAGGCTATACGCTCCTCTATACTCGAACTATTTGTTGTCATCTTTTGAACAAGTTTAATGTACTGATTTATTGATTCTCTTAAAAAAGGTTGATTTACAACTTCCTTTAAGCTTTCTTCTAACCAAGGCAATATTATCTCTTCGTAACTATAAACTAAAACATTCTGAAAATCCTCATATCCTTTTACACTTTCTTTAGTGGGCTCGTGTCCATCAAGAGTTAGATATATAACATAAATATTCTCTAAAGGAATTGACTCATTATCAATAGCGTGATTTATATAACGTTCTATCTGTCCACCACTGTTCAAGTTACTATCGCCGGCATATATCTTATTCTCAATTATTATACATTGCTTTTCATTTCTATTAATAATTAGAATATCAATATTGCTATTTTCCTTCTTATCATCTTCTTTAGGATAAACTAAAGTAGAGTCATTTAAAACAAACCCCTCAAACTCTTTAACCTGATCTATAAATAATTTTAAAAACAAACGACCTTTACCATGTTTACCTTTAGGCTGAAGTAACACAGAAATAAAACGAGAATGCAAGCGCCTCTCATCATTCTCTTTGTGCAATGCTGAGAAGATATTAAAGCGCTCCTCCCGGTTTCGCAACATTTCAAATTCTTTTCTGATTACATTTAATTCTTTTAATAGAAACTCCATTACACAAGTATTTCTTTAAAACACACAATGAAGATTGAACTCTCTTAATTAGTTTTTGCTCCTTTTGACTGATTATGAAAAGCACAAAGCAACTCTGCATTTTCAATATCTGTTTTACCACCCTTGGAATGGGGGATTACGTGATCGGCTTGATACTTTGACCAACTTACCCTTGCTTCAAGTTCAGGCTTCCCTTCTCTTAAACATTGTTGGCAAAGCCCCTTATCTCTTCTGTAGATAATGATTCTTTCCAATTCAGAAAATGCTCTATTCTGATCCTTCTCAATAATTACCAACCCTTTTGTTTTTAAATATTGGAAGAAAATCTGACGTAATATCCTATCCCTAACTTCTAGGTCGTTTCCACCTTGCTGCCTATGATTACTAAACGATAGCATATCATTATCAACTGACTCATCGTACGTTTTCCATCTTTGGAAAAAGTCATAAATAAAATTTCTAAGAGTTGTTCTCATTGACTCATCGAATACATAATAATTTCGAAGGTGCCTTACTAGTGAATAGCAAGAAATTATAAAATACTCAATTGATAATTCTTTAATCCCGTTATTTTCATCAAGAATAGGATCGTTCCTAAAGATTTCGTAGAACGCTCTAAGGTTTTTCAAAACCTCTTGAGCAGCAGGAGCCTTCTCGAAAGAATAGTCACCAATACCATTGTCGGTTTTGGCACTGTTTATAAACTCTTCAATTTTTCTATCACTCAAATCTGCATAGCCATTACCCAACTCAATTAAAACAAAGCGAGCCATAAACTGCAAATGCTTCATACGGTTATTGTCAACATTTAGCAGGTTAAAAAAGGGTAACTTATCGGGATTGTTGTCTATTGGTTCATAAGTATTATAATCAAAGGTTTGGTCATCGGCATACTTTACAATGAAATTCCGGGTAAGGCTTGAGAGTTGAGCGTGGGCAACCTCCATATAGTTGAGTGTTTCGCCTTGCTGTAGTCGCCAAAATATTTCGGTAGCAATAATTTGGTGCTTAACATCATCGGGCTTTTCTATGTTTTTAATAACATCTGCCTGATACTTAAGCGACTTATCTATAAACTTTCTAACATCAGTATCCAAATCTTTGTAGTACTTACCAGGCAGATCCGCCGATACTTCCTCCAAAGACTTAGGCAGTGGATATTGATTATTGAAGAACTCCTGAACTGTAGTTATTCGCTGTTGTCCATCAATAATTTCGTTTACTGTTCGGTCATCTGAAAGACGAACCTCTCTAACTACCAACTTGGGAATGTAATATCTACGAAAAAGGCTATCCATTAAAGATTGCTTCTTAATCCTTGACCAAACAACCTTTCGTTGGTAGGGTGGACGTGTTACAAAGTCCTCCTTGTACTCGTGGAAATCTTTGATACTAAATTCCGTTGGCACAATGGTGTATTCCGATTTTGGGTTAAATGGCATATTATTAAGTTTTTATAATTCTTAATAGTTTAGTTGTCGCTTCATACCCACCTGTTCTATTTGAACCTATATAAACTATAGCACCTAATTGCTTTAACACTCCAATATGACGCTCTAAGGTTTTATAAGGCTTATTCAACTTTTCGGCTATTTCAGAAGCCCTTATGCTTTTTTCAGTCAGAATAAGAGAAACTATTTGAATTATAGATTCTTTTACGCCCTCAGTTATTCCCTCAATTACTCCCTCAGTTATTCCCTCATCAATCAGTTTGGTTATTCCCTCAGTTATTCCCTCAGTTATTCCCTCAGTTATTCCCTCATTGAAGTTGAAAGGAACAGCCACATCAGGAAATGTAACCGAAACAGTATTGTCCTTTACTTTCCATATTGGCGGCTTGAAACCAAGGTCTTTGCAGTGCGTAATCATTTTTACAGTTCCAATGCCAATTTTTTCAATCCAACCCCTTAAAAAGAAGATGTGGGCAATATCAGGATTGACTGGAATGGATAAATGGTCTTCGGACAAAGATTTAACGCTAATTCCCTTAGGCAAACTTCCGTAGCTATTTACTTGCAGTTTTTCAGGATAGATATTGATGGCTATACTACTCGAAAAAGAAGAGTAGTCCCTGTGAACAAAAGCATTCAGAATGGCTTCTCTAATGGCAAGTCTTGGAAATGAAACCTTGTCCGTTCTGGTCCATTTTGTGGACTGAAAAGAACTGGAAACGCCATAAGCTAAATCAAAGAAATCTGTTATTTGACGAATGGACTTAAATAAATTATGGTCGAAAATTTTATCGTACAAAAGTTTTTCCCCCGACTTATCAGTTTTAAAAACAGATAAACGTACCCGAACTTGCGGAAAAAACTTCTGTGGATTTTTTCCAAACAGCACCACAGCTGCGTTAGTGAAATCGCCATTCTTATATAGTCCGTATTTGTTTAAAAATTGAAGCGGGTTGTCTGGCAAACTTTGTTCACGACCAGTATTGTTGGCATCTTTGATGCACTCAAAAACTTCATTTAGGTCAATATCCTCAACTTCTACTTCTATAGCTGATTTAGTCTCCCAACGCTGATTGCGATCAGTTTCTTTATGTATTAATTCAGCAAGTTGTTTTGAATTTGCCTGAACGGTGGAAGAACCTACACGGTAGTAAACACCACCATTGAATATGTAGGGTTGATTTGTTCCTTTCCATACAGAAATGACCAAAACATCATTTTTCTCTACTTTTTGAATATCAACCGAAATGGCTGGTTCGGGTACAATTTCAGAAATCAGGTAATTTTGAAATTCAACTGCTAATTTCTTAGCGTTTTGAATTCCTGATATTTTTTGAGATTCTTCAACACCTATCACTAAATGTCCGCCATCACGATTAAGGAATGAACAAATCACCTTAGCACAAATTTCTTTGTCGAAGCGAGCCTTAAAATCCAAAGTGGCAGATTCTTTTTTCTGCAATAAGTCTTGAATATAGTTTACATCACCTGTTCTCATAACGTTTTCATTTTTTCGATGATGTCAAAAATTCTATCCATTTTGCCAAACTGTGTTTCGATGACCTTTTCAATGTCTTTAATATTGAAGTATTCATCAGCCCAATGTCCAACCCGTTCTTCGGGTGGAACATCATTCAAAATCGTATCGTTGTACATATCAATTACACGAATATCATCCAGTAATTTTGTCTCTTTGTAAGTAAATGCAGGGTTTAGTTTACCATCAGGCAAGTATCTATATTGCTTAAAAAGCACACGAGCTACCCGAATGTCACGATGGGCAACAAACCATCTAGGCTTTTTCAGCTCAATGGCTTTTTTCATTTCTAGGTGGGTTATAGATGTATCACCAATTACACCAGTGCCATAAAACGGTCGGATAATCCCAAAAAACACGTCACAATTTTCAACGGCAGTAAGGCAATTTTCAAGGTTAGATTTGGACGGATCAACCGGCATTGTTTTGTAATGGGAGCTGATAGGATGATAGCCCATTTGCTCAAACAGACCGCAGACACGTTCTACTTGGTCTTCGTAACCAATGACCGAGGACGCTACCATTACTTCTATCTTTCCATCTGCTTTCATACCTTCAATCACTTCAACGCCTCCCTAATTATCCTTACCTCCTCAACGCTATCCAACGTATCAATGGCAATGCGTACCGGGTGGTTGGGGTTGTGTAAGCGCTCAAACTCGCTTTGTATTATGGCCAGCTTCTCCTCCTCGCTCATCTTATCTGTAATGGGCTTTAGGTCTCCCAAATGCTTTAGAATTTCTTTGCCTGCCGATTTGATTTCTGCGGGGAAATAGAGTTCGAAGACGATGCAGTTTGATAATGAATAAAAAAACTTACCTACTAGATCAAGTTCAGTGTCAAATTGATTTATGAAAAGTAAATATGATATTACATACTCTAGTTCTAACTGATTATAACTACAAATAATTGGCAAGTCTTTTATGAAGATCTTTTGGTATCTATAAAAGCCATTATCTTGTGGGATTGTATTTTTAATATGATAATAAGTTAATATGTCAGAATTTAGAACCCCTAAAAGTGTAAGAATGTTTATGCCCTCTTTGGGTATTAATGAATATGTCGTTGTTGTACCCATGAAACCACTAGTATCTAATGCAAATGAATTTTTGGAAGCATTATCTAGAGTAATTAACTTATTTCCGCTGAAATTCTTTTTAGAACGCTGATTCCATAACTCAAACCACAACTTATTCGAATTTTCAAAATAATCTCTTCCGCTTAGCTTTTCTCTATTTTCATCTAAATAAGTATAAAGATTCGGAGCCTTTTTTTTCAACTCGCTTTCAGTGACAACCGAGCCTTCCATATCATATGGATATATGCAGTATTTATTCTTCCAGTTAATTTTAAATGGAGAAATATCTTTTCCCATTAAAAACTTCACCAAAAACTCTTTTTCGATTTTGCATTCATTTACAAATTCTTCATTAACAATAAATACTTCATCTTTTCCAGTTGCGATTCCTTGTAAAATCCCATAGAGAAAGCTGTCCAAAGGTTTTGAATATTTCTTGATTTTCTCAATGAGATTCTGAACTATGGGAGGATTAAAATACCAAACTTCATCAGCTAACTTTGTCGATTTATAATACTCAGCCTTTTCACTTATTGAGGTCCTAAATTTGATTTCATAGTCTTTTGATACTTCCTTTATAAAACTAAAAATCCCAGTATAAGTGGTAGCTGTGTCGAATTTTTGAACGTTACCGAAATCAATAATTTCTCTTATTCTAAATAGTCTATTTACGAATATTCTCAAGTCTTTTCCATAATCTCTATGCATAAACCTTGTGGGGTTGATAAAAATCATCATACCATTATTCGTTAAAATTTGGTGAGATTTTTCAATAAAGGGTATGTAAATATCAAACTTGCCTTTAGTGCTAGTATAAATTCGTTTCAATTTATTTTTTAACTCACCGTCCAAGTTCTTGAACTCTACATAAGGCGGATTTCCAATCAACACATCAAAGCCACCTTTATCCCCCCAAACCTCTGAGAAAAAGAGTTTAAAATCGAAATCTATTTTGTAACCTGCAAACTGTTCGGCAGAGTCCAATAGCTCCCTTATCTTAGTATTAATTTTTTGGCGTACGGCTCTCTTTTCCTTCTCGTTTGTTAGATCGTAAAATTTATCTTTCAGGGTTTCCAACTCGGCTTCCACCTGCAAGTTTCGCATTGCCCCATCGGGTAAGCCAATCAACGAGTTGCCGCACACAATTTTATAATCGAGGTTTGGCAGGGTTTCAATGGGGTCGAGGTCGTCTTCGTCCACCACAAGCGATAGCCATAAGCGCAGGCGGGCAATATCAATGGCGCTGGCATCAATATCAACCCCGTAAATGCTCTCCTGGATAATATGGCGTTTTAGGCGGTATACGTATCGGCTTTCGTTTACGCTTTCGCGGTGCTCAAAACCAAAGCTTTTTAACTTTTGGGTTAGGTAGCTATAGCTTAAGTGTGGCTTTAGCACCAGCATTGCGCTTACCAGCTCGTGCATTAGCCCCACGGGGAAAGCACCTGAGCCTATGGCTGGGTCGCAAATTTTAATATCGCTAAGTTTTTGGTCAATTAAATCGGCATTTTGCCGTATGCTTTCGGGTAGCTGGTATTGGTAGGTTTTGCTTTCGCCCATTGTGGCCACTCGCTGGTCGTTCTCCAGCGCAAGATGTCCATTGCGTATAAATGCCTCAATTTCATTTTTAGGAACGGCCGATTTGCTTTTGTGCTCAAATTCTAGCTTTAAGTTCCCTTTTTTACCCGTGCTGCCTGCATACATACTTAGCTGGTCGGTATCAATAGGTTGATAGGCAGAGGGATCGCTATTTAGAACATTATCTAGGTAGTGTATTAAACTCTCCTGGCACATATAGTGCACAATTTCTCGGGGTGTGTAAAAGGCACCCTTGCTTTTTCGCTCGGTAATATCGAGCATATTCTCAAACACCTTACCCAGCATCTCGGGGTCAACGGCTACCTCCTTATCTAAAGGTTCATCCTCCTTTATGGTAAAGTTGTAGCGGTCAAAAACATCGAGTATGCCTGTGCCTATGTCGCCCGATTTGTTTTTCTCATCGTTGCGAAACAGACCTTCGGGGATTGTAATATTTGCAGCTTGCCAATTGTAATCGGCCTCGAACAAACCACCATTAAGGAACGGGATACGGCAACCGAAACGCTCGTAGTAAGAGTTTTCATTGTCGCGCTCCTTGGCCAGAGCCTCGTAAAACAGGTATTGCAATTTATCTTTAAAAAAGTTTCGCCCCTCGGCTTGTGCTTGATCAAAAAGTTCCTGCACAAAACGCTTTTTACCTGAACCCCAGCGTTCGTTCTGAGGCACTCCCAGCCAACCCTTCTTCTGCAAAAAGTATAGGAATACAATTTGCCCTAGAAGTTTCTTAGTAAAACGGGTGTTATCGATATCCGCCTTTTCTAATTCGGACTTAACGTGAGTATCGTTCTCGAAATGCTCGAAAACTTTAATGTAAAGATCTTTGTACTGCTGGAAGAACTCGTCGGTAACCTTTTCGATACTAAAGGCACTCTCAATTTCGTGAATTGTGGGGTTGTTGGAAATATTCTGCAAAAGGGGCAGAAGCTGGTTCTTTGCAGTGTGCGATTTTTCGTGTTTCCCCACCAGGAAAGAGTAGCGTTTTGCTGGGGTAAATTCCTTTTTGGTTTTAACCTTACCTTTCTCCTCATCGAGCTCTGAACGGTACTCAAACTTTATGAAGGAGAATCGCCAGTCGGCACCATCATCCTCTTTCGAATAAAAAGCTACAAGGGCATAATCCTTCTCAAACTTGCTGAGATGCTTAATAATAAAATTTCGTAGTGTGGTTCTAGCCCTTTCAAGCTTAGCAACACTTTTTACCTCCACAATAAGCACATCAAGCGCTTCTCCATCGGGATCGATATACTTGCCAATTCGTTTATAGGTGTTGATATGATCCTTATAATCGTCCCAAATGTAATTGCCAGAATATGAATTACTTTTAGGTTCAAGGTCGTTCAAAAGGTTTTTGGCAAAAATTGTGAACTGCTCATCGTTAAACTTCTCACTAAAAGTATCTTCGATAAGTTGTTGGGCTGTTTTTTTATCCATTTTAAATTACTTGATTAAATAAGCCGAAAGGATTACTTCACGCTTCTGAAACTTTTTTGCATTTTGTGCACCTTCGGCCGCTACAAAACGAATATGCTTTTCTAAAATATGTAATATTTGTAACGGATCAACAGTTTTTTCCAATTCGTTTTTAATAAGTTGGGCGGTTTTTTTAGCAATGGTTCCCTGCGCAAGCATTTCACGCACTCCGTTCAAAAACTCATCATTTGAATCGGTAAAACCCTTAAAGTTTTTGAAAGATTTGTCTTTCAATCGGTTTTCTATATACTTAACGTTTGAACGTCCGCCACTTCCCTTGGTGGGTTCATCGCCAATGGTAGTATCAAGTTCAAATCGCTTCTTGTTTGTTTCCAAAAGGTGATAATACTCGTTGGGAATTTTAGCGCGTTTAGTGTTGGGTTTACATTCCAACTCCTTTACAGCATCGAAGAAAGTAATCTCACTAGATTTGCCACTCAGGTTTGCATAGAACTTTTTGAGCTTACCAATTCGGAAAAACGTTAGCAGCTGATC
>ERZ795048.4265-NODE-4265-length-10014-cov-5.895471_pt1 | contig 10014 bp, 9 predicted proteins | sample MGYA00375132_ERZ795048 | MGnify/ENA primary metagenome ERZ795048 (study PRJEB30177, sample SAMN05720225) | activated sludge metagenome | isolation source: Anaerobic digester | place: Hong Kong | collected 2014-12-17 ...
TCCTTCCCAAACGCAGCAGGTTGTCTTCAGAACTCCCCAGTTATCCTCAGTGGCTGGCTCGGCTAAACAGGTTGGACTCCAACCCGAATCCATGATGTAAATTACATCTTTCACTCTTAATATCCGCCAATTCTCCGGAATCTCCCCTATCTCAGTCTTCTTGAATCTGGTATGCCCAATCCCTCTCGTCAGAAGCTCCTGCATGAGTCCCTGCTTGAGCTTCTTGGTCTGCTCGATGGTTTCCCTGGTGGCTTGGATGGTTTCGTCTACGCTGGAGAGGATGGCGGCGATCTTCTTCTGCTCGGGGAGGGGGGGAAAGGGTATTCTCGCAGCGAAGAAGTCGTCTTTGCCGATGTTAAGCAGGCCATTATGCCTAACGCTGGATGTTATCACCCTCCGCAACTGCGCATTCAAGCCACCACTCATGAAGAAATGCTCAAAGAACTCATTGCAAATCTCGGTATGAGGAGTGAAGCAGATATATACGTGTGGAACGGCGGCTTCCCTATACTCGTTCAATCGGTATACACATCCCTGAGGATAGGTCTTCGAGTTCCCCTTGTTGTACGCGTACTCCCCTTGATGTAACTCGACATAGTTCGCGAGACTCTTGCCAGCCATAAACCGCCGATATCGATCCTCTTGTCGCAGAAAACCCACTCCAGCAGAAATGGATAGAATGTTTTCGGGATCATGTGTGAGTCTTCTGTGAACTGGACGGAAGATGTCCCTAAGTCTTTTCGAGGCCCACCCCTCAGGAACGGTCATATCCCAACTCCTTCAGGTAGGCTTCCATCTTGGCCTCTGCTTCGTTCCGTTTGGCAGTGAGTTCCTTGAGCTTCTTGTATTCTGCCGCAACGTCTATCTGTTCTTCAGGCTCGGTGGTGTCCACATACCTGGCGATGTTAAGGTTCCAGTCGTTTCCTTCGATCTCATCAAGGTAAACGATTCGGGAGAATCGATCCTCATCCCTGTATGTCTTGAATGCTTCCACCAGCCTGGCCACATTCTCATCGGACAGGCTGTTCTGGTTCTTTCCTGGAACCATCTCTTCAGCTCCATGAACGAAGAGGACCTTGCCCTTTCTATCTGCAGGCTTGTCTCTGTTGATGATGATGACACAGGCTGGAATGCCTGTTCCGTAGAAGAGGTTCGGTGCTAGTCCTATTATGGCTTCAACAAGGTCGTCCTTAAGTACTCCCTCTCTGATCCTGCCTTCAGCTCCACCTCTGAAGAGAATACCATGGGGGAGGACTACACCAAGCTTACCCTCAGGCTTCAGGCTGGCGATCATGTGCTGTACGAATGCCAGGTCTCCATAGCTCTTGGGCGGGCATCCGTACTTGTCTCTGCTGTATGGATCCCCAGTCTTCCAAACATCGATTCCCCAGCTCTTCAGGGAGAATGGAGGATTGGCCAGTACCCGGTCGAACCTCTTGATGCTCTTGCTGCCTTCTTTCTGGAGATGCCTTGGATTCCTGAGCGTGTCCCCCTTGAGGATTTCCGCATCATCTATCCCATGGAGGAACAGGTTCATCTTGCAGATGGCCCAGGTATTAAGGTTGATCTCTTGGCCATACAGACTGACCGATCTGGGATTAAGGCCATTCCGTTCCATGTAGTGGACTGATTCCAGGAGCATACCTCCAGAGCCGCAGGTGGGGTCGTAGATGCTCATGTTGTTCTCCGGCTGCAGACATTCCACGATTAGACGCACGACCATCTTGGGAGTATAGAACTCCCCGCCCTTCTTGCCTGCATCATCAGCGAACTGCGCGATCAGGTACTCATAGGCATTCCCCAGCATATCAGGTTCGACATCGCTGTTCCGGAGACGATGCTTCTCGAAATGCTGTAGGAGAAGCTCCAGGGTGGCATCAGGGAAGCGTTCCTTGTTATTGAAGTCCACATCCTGGAAAATACCCTGAAGGCGAGAGTTGGCATCCTCAATGGCATGGAATGCCGCATTAAGGTGTTCACCGATATTGGTTGTGTGCTCCCGGACATTTTTCCAGAATGCACCCTCCGGGATATGGAAACGGTGCTCGTCGGGCAATGCTGCCAGGTCCGCATTGTTGTATTTGACAAGCCTATCCTCATACTCCTCTTCCCAGACATCACAGATGCGCTTAAAGAAAAGAAGTCCGAAGATGTAGTGCTTGTAGTCGGATGAGTCTATCTTGCCCCGGAGGATGTCCGCTGCGCCCCAGAGATGGGATTCGAGCTGTTGGAGGGTTAACATCAATGCTCCTTGCAGTGAATGGTTGACCGAACAAGATGCTTCAAGAATATTGATAGAAAAATAAGCTAACAAGAGGGACAAGAGAAAGATCAAGGATGGCGAGATTCACTCAACAAGAGATGGAGTACAGGCTCGAATCTGCAATCCGATGGTTAGAGGAACTAGGAGTTAATGCAAATAATTCTCGGCTAACAGAATACATGAAACTCCTTTCAGTGGCACCTTCCGACGAAGAAGGGTTCGTTGGGTTGTTCAACGCGATCTTGGAGACGAACGAAATATGTGATATTCATGAAGGGTTTCGGGAAGTCCAGCTGAATGATGCATTCATAAGAAAACTACATGAGTATTGCACTGGTCCTGTAGAGTACCTGAAAGAACCGAAGCGAAAGCATAACCAGTCAAGGGACATCGGATTCGAACTTGCAGTTGCTTCTCAGTTCTCTAGACACGGATTTCTTGTTGAGATGCCACTTGATGGTGTTGATGTAGCAACGAGCCATGGAGGGTACAAGTGGTTGATTGAATGTAAGCGACCTCGATATGATCATTCGGTACGAAGTAATGTTATGGGTGCGTACAAGCAGTTACAAAGAAGATCTGAGAAGACATCTAAACCTAACTACGGTGTGGTTGCTGTATCCTTTACCAAAGTAATTATGCAGGATTCACTTCTCGGTGTTAATGGGGCAAAGACGGTCACCGAAGCAATAGCTGTTTCCCTAATGAGCAAGGTTGTGGAAAGGTTCGGGAGGGAGCTGCGGTCAGTTAGCAGCAGACCTAACATGGTGATAGGTCTTTTGTTCAGGCTGATCCTGCCGTACTGGGAGATCGAGAATAATGAAAGGGGGACCTTCGCTCTGTATAGCTCAGTGTCCTTTTACGGCGATGGGACAAGGGAAATTGAATCATTCAAGCAGCTTACCCAGGCAATCAGCGAAAACGATGTATCAGTATTCACTTACAGATAAGGCAAAAAAACCTGCATGTACTTCAGCGGTCCAGCAGATACACTGAGAGTCTCGCCGAGGCCAGGATGATACCTCGGTGGAAAGCCGGGGCGATTCCTATGACGATGCTCCCACTGAGACCATCAACGGATTGATCAAGACAGAGGTGATTTGGCATAAAGGTCCATGGAAAGGGATTGGCCAGGTTGAGTTCGAAACACTGGACTGAGTTAACTGAATGAACTTAACTGGTTTCTCAAGGCAGGGACTCATCAAGCAGGTCGAGAAGATAAGACATTCACACAAAGCCGGAAGGTATGTGGCGTGGCGGTTGTTGGGTTCTAGCGAACAGAAACCTTGGGCAACGTAAACTCTGAAGTAAGATAGGTACGTTACCAATGAAATGAGGTACCAAAATGCCACAAAAAGTTGTCTATCTCTCTTTACTCTTGTTTGTTTGCATTGGGTGCTACTCGGAACCACCAGCACCTGTTACTCCTAGCGTAGAAGCCTTAACTCAGGAGGCAAACGAAGATTCATCTTCAGACAACCAGATTTCAGTCACTCTTCATCAGATTTCAGCTACAGTTCTTGAAACAGTAGTAGAGGACCATGATGTATCACAATGGGCATTTGCCACTGTTAGCATTGAAGCTGATAGTGCTCCTGATAACGAAATCTTTGTTGAGCTATCGGATCATCTCTACAGCAATCACTTCTCACAGTATAGCTTTGTATCATTAAGCTTTTTCTCACCATTTGAAAACCCCCATGACTTACCCTATTGTACTGTTGAGTATCTCTCCGACGGACATCGGAAAAGGACCGACATCGCGGATCCTGCTGCATGGAACCCGAGCGAGTTTGATACTCAGGAAACGGATAGGTTTTTTCCGGCTGATGGTGAAGCATCATCCTCTCAGTATTGGCTTGATGCAGCAGTTTCACGATGCGGTTATCGCCAATTTGAGGTTATCATTGACTCAAACCTTAGAGGACTTACCACGATTTCAACATCCCTTGCTAGGAAAGGATTAAGACCGAACGATACGTTCGTAGGGACTGAGTTTCAAAGGGTCCAGATGTGGGGAGGAAGGGTTACCACACTTGTCGACGGAACCTTTGCGACATTCCCATACCAGGAGAACTTACCACCTGGTGAGTATTGGCTTGAAATCAGGTTTTTTCCTAACTGGACCGAAAATCGAGAGATTGCGGATCTGTTGAGAGTTAGTGATATAATCGAGGAGGACATATCTGTGATCATTGAATAAGCTCAGCATCCTTGATCATCGAGATTTGCTGAGGATTCCCTTCTGAACTCTTTGATCTGATTCTTAAAGAGAAGCTATAAACCGCCCCAGATCAGTGTCCTCCAATTCAGATCTACTCATTGACTGAGCAATCTTGTGATTCTTCTCTTTGGGCCAATGAGTTCCATTGTCCAACTTATCGAACTCTCCCAATGCTTTACGATCGCCAGCCATAACCGCATTAACGGCTGTCTGGGATAGATAGTTCTCGGTTGCCCTTCTTTCAAGAACGCAGCATCTGAAACCCAACCGTTTAACAATGTTGATGAAGTCATGTCGATCTCTTCCAAGCTTCATGTTGGATGAAGTACGTTCACTATCGATGATAACCACGATCTCCTCAGCTAATCTTTGCAGTTCTTCAAGCTCGAAAGTGCGTTTGCCGTTAATCATTGACCCGCCGCCAAGATTCAAGATGATGAACTCGTGATCCTTGTCGTACAACTTTAGAAAGCGCTTGAACACTTTCACATCTGTAGGGCCTTCGACAAGCAGAACTTTTTTCGCATCGTAGTCAAAATAGCCTGAGTAAGTTAAAGCCTGGTAGATTTCCGCAAGGTATGGGTGATTTTCATAGGGATGAATGAACGGGGCAGTTGTTGGAGATTGTCTAGTCACACAGTTGATTCTGTCAGCACACCTTCTTGCTAACCCAAGATTATGCGTAGAGAAAATGATACCATACCTAGTGTAACCGAGAAGAGCCTGAAGAAGTTTCATCTGAGCATTATGATGTAAGTTTAGCTCAGGCTCATCGACTAGGACGAAAGAAGGCTCTTCGACCATGCAGTACGTAAGGAGCATAATTGCTTGTGTGATCCCTGCACCAACTTCATCCAGTCTCGCGGGGGAATCGTTGATTGAAACTCTTAAATGCTCATCATCAGTTCCAGCAACCAAATCGAAATCATCAAAATCGAATATCTCTGAAATCTTTTTTGTAACAGCACTCGCCTTTCTATTATCCTCCTTACTTGGTCCATTCTTCAGTCTTTTCCATTGCCGAATAAACGATGTTCCAACACTTGAGTCGTAATACTGACCGTCAGTTGTGGCACCCTCAGCAAAGCGGAATGCAGGGAAGTAAGAAGCTTGAAACAGGATTCGGAGGGCAGTACAGATTGCACTGATACCTAGGGGATTGCCATTATGGCCTTCCTCTGAGATTATTCCGTTTTCCCGGTCCACTACATGCTTCTTGGAGAAAGTGAAGCTCTGTGATTGGATTTGCCCGAACATCATGCACTGGACTTGGTTGTCACGCCTAATGATGAAGCGTACCCTGCTAACCTCATCATCTAAGTCATCTATATGCCCTTCCGGAACTACCGCTATCTCTATCTCGACAGGAAGCTGTTTTTCGTCATTATCATTGAACATTTCCTTTGGAGGTTGATTTGTTTCTGGCCAGGTCACCTCTAGAAAACTATCGCTACCTCTCAGGAACTTCTGTAGACTATAGTCTCGAAGGAATGCTTCAAACAACGGCCTTATCTCCCATAACAACTTCAGGATAGTTGACTTACCAGTATTATTCTGACCTACAAATGCGGTTGTGCCTCTATGGAGTTTGATCTGCATTGGTCTCTGATATGTGAAGCAGCGGTAATTCTTAGCCGAAATGTAGATAGGGCGACCGTTTAGATAGTTTCCCTCCCATTGCTTCGATGCTGCCACATGCATACTGTCATGAAGTCGTCGAGTCATGATGATTCCTCCAAAGCTGTCGATAAGTTGTTTCAGATACAGTATTCTATACCCGCAGTAAAAGCAAGATGGGAAATCTTCATCTTGTAGGAAATACATACTGAAAAGGGGAAGTAGATGACTGGAGACCCACACTACGCAAAAGGTGTTTTGTCTGACATTGTTTTTACGCTGGCGACAGGAGAAGGAAACGTAAAGGAAAGGCTGAGTGAAGCATTTCTACCCTCAACTCCCATATTCCGTGGAGATTTTCCTGATCACCTTGTGGCTCAATGGGATGAGATATATGAAGCGTTGTTAAAGCCTAAACAGGAATCTCCATATCGACATGCCATCAATGGCAATCTGTTTGGTAAGCACAAGAAAACTGCTGCTCGATATGCAGTCAAGATCTGGGAGCTTTGGCGAATGCTTGAATACTACTGCAGTGAGGACACCATTGGGAGGAATGAGAACACAGATCCTGTTTTCGATTTGGAGCATACAGATAAGTCTCCCTTTGAGCTTTTCCAGGAGCAGGAAGAAGATGAGAAGGAGGCTTCAGGGGGATCTCCCGAGTGAAACTGTACACAACCGCGCTCGGTTATGTACAGACACTGAATCCTGAAATAGACCTCTTGAGGTTGTTCTAGTAAGGATGGTACTGCTGGATAGCGTCAATGCAATCGTTTTTCAGATCTATGTGAGTCTTTGGGATATAGACATAGAAGAAGAAGCTACTTCTAGGATCTGATCTTCTTAGCTCTGGTACAGCAGTCGAGAAGCTCATTTTTGTCCCTCTCACATTTATATAGAGGTCGTCCAAAGCGAAGAACTGCATCGTGTGGGTTGCCTCAACTTTGCAGACATGATCCATGGCCTCTTCAGGAAGCACATCTCCAAGAATTCTCTCAATACTTGAGAAGACGCGAGCTCGTTGGGAGGCGTTTTTATCGCGAAGCATGTTCTCGTACTCAGCTCGTGTTTTCCATAGTGGAATCCTCCTGGGAGACCTGGAAAGCAACTCGATTATCTCGTCATCATCCTTCGCCATCTTCTTCAGCAGACTTAGAACATCACCGTCTGTGGGTAAGAAAAAGGTATGTCCATTCGCAGTAACTGGCTCAGAAAAACATTCTTCCGAGAATATGGTTTGCTCCAGAAGAGTCGGATTGTCTTCAGGGGAGAAGTGGTGCAGCATCTCCTTGATTTTCTTCTTGAGAAGAGTGTTGAAGTAGGCTACCGTATGGTGTGTGTGTATCCAATATGACAAGAAGTTCCTGCCATTTACGACACTTTGAATACAGGACAAAGCAGATTTATTGTAAACAGCTTCAAGGTGATGGTCATACTTCTGTAATGTTAAAGATGACAGTAGACGATTAGCATCTATATTGACTCCATTAACGCCGGATACAAAGACATCACGCATTATGTAATCTAGCTTATCTACATCAATAGTGCTTCCATTAATCAACGAAATCAGGCAGTTCTCTATTTGCTTTTCAATGGTGGACGCATAGTTATGGACACATCCGGTAATCATTCTTGCTACTAGGACGGGTGACTTCGATGTGAGAGTAGCGAACTCTCCGGAGAAATGCTTCAGGAAGATGGCTGAACTGAAGATCTCATGGGGTTTTGGGACTTTCAGAGCTAACTTCAGCGCAGCGTAGTCTGCTCTGAAGCTAGGATCAGAGCTAGCGAGCGAAAGAAGTAGGTTTGTAGCATGTTCATGATCAACATGTGTAGCAGGTGTAGCAGGGGCTGCCCCGTCAGTTCTTTCACTAAAATCCTTGACCTGCTTTCCTTCGTAGTAATTCTCACAGGTATGCGAAAAAGGGGCATGAGCACAGTCATGCATCAGTGCAGCAATTTCAAAGGGGATTCTATAATGATTGAGATCGACGCCCTCTAGAATATCTGGGGTTGTATTTTTCACGATATTATCGAATGCAATTCGCGCTAGATGGAAAACTCCAATTGAGTGAACAAACCTGTTGTGATGTGCTGATGGGTATAAAGATTGTATGGAGGTCTGCTCGATATATCTCAGTCGCTGAAAAATGGCAGTGTCAAGGAAATTAGAAACGTAATCAACAGGTATAGTAATGTAGCCGTGTACGGGACACTGGAAAATCTTTTCTCGACTTTGATGCATTGAAGGCCAGCCAGGCTAAACAGCGATAGATTCAGATTCAGCAAGCAACGCGCTGACAACGAATGGCGGCAATTGCGAGAGGTATCTATCCTTGATGTACTCCTCAGTGAATAGTCCCTCGGTATCGCCTGAGGTTACCCGAACTAGGTAACCGTTCTCGATGGAGTACATGGGCGGCGAAAGGTGTATTGCATAATTGACAGAAGTGCGGTCCATTTCAACGTAGATATCGTAGGACTCAAGAAGCTTGCTCCTTACATCCCAAACATCGTTGATTAAGGCCCTATTCCTTCTGAGTAGAAGGGTGCCGAAGAATGCCTCGGTACTCACTTCAGTGCACATCTTATCCTCCCATGAAAGCTGAGTTGGTCTCTATTCCCCCTGGGTCTTCGTCCAGCTCTATACTCCAATTACACAACTTCGTAAGTTGGACTATTGACAGCTTTAGCTTTGAATATATAGCATCAATTCTTCCCGGCTGCAACAAGACTGTAATTTGCCCTTTCATCTGAAGATGTGTTTTCTGCTAATTCACCTTGCAGCAAGCGTATGAATGCTCTGTAAACGAGTGAGTAGAAGACTTGATCCACAGACATCCGCCTTGCATCTATGTATATCGAGATTTTCACATCCTATTCCAATGACACCCTGCATGCCCCTGTTGTTTCCCATGGCCAAAATCATTTTGGGCCAGTATTTGGCAGTTGTCCCGTAGCCTCCCCCGTTTAAGCGACAGTTGTCAGGATTAGACAAAATGACGCAAGTGACGCTCACAAGTGGCAATCCTTCAAGAACTGCCTAGTTATGCATCGAGCCTTATCAGCGTCTTAGTCCCATGGAAAACCCCACGATAGATCCAGTGTGAAGTGAATGTGGAATTCGTACGCTCATCGGGTATGAACCCGGTCCCCGCTACCAGTCGATTGACGAACCCGTCTCATTCGACAAGCATATGAAACAGCGAATTCAGGCCGTCCAGATTCCAGAAGTGAGTTAAACTCACATCTGATTTTCCCCGGATCTGGGGAAAATGCTATGTAGTCCTCTCCTTGAATACATCAGCCAGGATTCTAGTTCTCGGTAAAGGCACTCCTCCCTCCTGAGGACAGGGCCTTTTTACCATCAGCCTCTTGTAGTTTCGCCTAAAAATGAGCGAAAGTCCCTGTGGCTTTAGAGAGTCCAACTGCGTAAGTTGTTGCGGCTCATGCTCCCCAAATCTGGGGAATGAGTTATATAGCCCTTTCCTGCAATAAATCTATAACGCTTTGTTGCGTAATCCTGTACCAAAAAAATGAGTAGGCAAGGGGGACAACAACATAGGCTAAATTGGCCTTCTATCCTTCCTTATTGATCGGAGTTCTCGCTCTGTAATCACTTGCCTCTCCCAGTTGTCCCCCAGCGATAGCACTCTCGCCTTTTCGTGGTCCGGGAGCTTCAGCAGACACAGCCACTGGGTCACCCTGTCGGATGTGATCCCATGTCTTTCAGCGAGCTGTTTTCTGGTTAAATTGTCACGGACCAGTTCCTCCTGCAGTTCCATCGCAACGATCAAAGGGTTACGGAATCTCTTTCCGGGAATTATGATAGGAAGGTCAGGACGCCTGAACCGAAGGATATCCGGCGCTTCTTCAATGGTTCGACTGTAGTGACACTCGGCGTACC
>ERZ795048.4272-NODE-4272-length-10003-cov-5.258243_pt1 | contig 10003 bp, 6 predicted proteins | sample MGYA00375132_ERZ795048 | MGnify/ENA primary metagenome ERZ795048 (study PRJEB30177, sample SAMN05720225) | activated sludge metagenome | isolation source: Anaerobic digester | place: Hong Kong | collected 2014-12-17 ...
TTATAAACTTCCTTTATAGTAGCATTAAAAGATAAAAATTCATCTGCTCTTTTTAAAGTAGGAGCATATGTAGCTTTACTATTATCTTGTTTTATTCTTTCTACTTTATTATTTTTAATACTATTTATTACTTCTACTACTAATTTAGCTCCTAATAAAGATAATTTATCAAATAAAATACCGACATTATCTGTTTCTTTTATTTCTATTTTAGAAGACTTAATAATATCACCAGTATCCATTGTTTCATCCATATACATAATAGTTACACCAGTTTCTTTTTCACCATTTATAATAGCCCAATGAATAGGAGCTCCTCCACGATATTTTGGTAGTAACGAAGCATGAACATTAATACATCCATATTTAGGACAATCTAATACTTCTTTAGGAATTATTTGTCCATAAGCACAAGTTACAATTAAATCTGGTTGTAAATTAATTATTTTTTGATAGTCTGCTTTTATTTTTATTGGTTGAAAAAGAGGAATATTATTTTCTAAAGCCACCTTTTTTACTGGTGAATAAGATAATTCTTGATGTCTACCTACTTTTTGATCTATTTTAGTAACAACTAAAATTACTTGAAAGCTTTCTATTAAAGCTTTTAAAACCGGAACACTAAAATCAGGAGTTCCCATAAATACTATTTTCATTATTATCATTCCTATCTATTTTATTATATCAAATTTATATTCTAGAAGGGTTTAAATCAATTTCTAAGTAAACTTTTCTATTTAGTTTGTATAATTCTTCTAGTTCTTTTAAAACAACTAATAATTTTTGTTCATCTTTATACTTAATAGTAATTTGAAAACGGTAATTATCTCCATTTTTAAACATTGTAGCTGTAGTTGGACCAAGAACTATTTCCTTATTAGTTAAATTTTTTCTTAAAAAACCAGTAACTTTAGTAGCTTCTTTAGAAGCTAAATCATAATCTTTACTAACTACTTTTAAAGATGCTAAGTAAACATAAGGAGGATATTTTAAAGTCTTTCTAATATTCATTTCATAATTAAAATATTTTAAATAATTATTCTCTTCAACACACTCTAAAGTAAAATTATCCGGATTAAAGGTTTGTAAAATAACTTCACCAGCTATCTTACTCCTTCCCGCTCTTCCTGATACTTGATTAAGCAAAGAAAAAGTATTCTCATTACTTTTATAATCTGGAATATTTAAAGTAGTATCAGCATTAATAACTCCTACCAAACTAACATTAGGAAAATCCAATCCTTTAGATATCATTTGCGTACCTAATAAAATATCATACTTTAAATCTTTAAAATCATTAATAATTTTTTCATGCATACCTTTATTAGCGGTAGTATCAGCATCCATTCTTACTATTTTAGCTTCTTTAAAAATGTTTTTTAATTCTTGTTCTAATTTTTCCGTACCTAAACCTAAATAATTTAAAGATTTTTGATGACAACTAGGACATACATCATCTTTTAATACTGTATAACCACAATAATGACAACGCATATTATTAGAACTTTTATGGTACGTTAAAGATATCTCACAATGCGGACACTTATAAGTATAACCACAGTTTTGACAAGTTATAAAAGTAGAATATCCTCTTCTATTTAAAAGTAATATTACTTGTTCTTTTTGGGTTAGCCTTTCTTTTATTTTACCTAAAAGTATTTGACTGAATATTCTATTACCTTTTTTTATTTCTTCCGCCATAGATATAATTTCTACTTTAGGATACTTTGCTTCCCCTATTCTGTTTTCCATTGTTAATAACTTATAAACATTCTTTAAAGCTCTAGCCATACTTTCTAAACTAGGAGTAGCTGAACCTAAAAGCAAAGGGCAATTATGGTGTTTAGAACGCCATAAAGCCATATCACGAGCATGATAACGAGGATTATTATCTTGTTTATAATTATCAGAATGCTCTTCATCAATTATAATAATACCAATATCCTTTATTGGGGTAAAAATAGCACTTCTAGTTCCAATAACCACTTTCACTTCACCACGAGCTATTTTTAAATATTCATCATACTTTTCCCCAACTGATAAACCACTATGAAAAATAGCTACATCATTACCAAAATGGTCATAAAATATTTGACTAGTTTGAGCTGTTAAACTAATTTCCGGAACTAACATAATAGCTGTTTTATTATTTTTAATAACTTCTTTAATTAAATTTATATAGACTAAAGTCTTACCACTACCAGTTATACCATATAATAAAAAAGTATCTGGTTTATTAAAACTCTTTTTAACTTCCCTAAAAGCTTTTTCTTGTTCAACAGTAAACTTAAAATCACATATATCTTTTTTACTTTTATTTAAACGATACTCTTGTTCTAATACTTCTTTTATTATTCCTTTTTTTAGTAAAGTATTAATACTTGATATATTGTAATCTTTTTTTAATATTTTATTTTTTACTAATAAATCATTTAAGATTATTACTTGATTTAAATATCTTTGATTATTTTTAATATATTCTTTAACAACATTTTGGTTGCTATTTAAAACTAAATATTTAACATAACTACTATAATCACTTTTTTGGTTACGAGCTTTTAATCCTTTAGGAAGCATTGTTTCATAAGCAGTCATTAAAGAACATAAAGTTTTTTCTTTTAGATATTTACCTAATTCTAATAATTCTTTATTTAAATAAAATTCTTTATTAACAACTTCAATTATTTCTTTAACTTCATAATTACCATCATATTTATTAGTTACATCTAATACAAAGCCATTTATTTTTTTACTACCAAAAGGAACCTTTACTTTCATTCCTATTTTAATATCTAAATTAATAGGAATTTTATAAGTAAAAGTCTTATCCAAAGTTTTAGATTCATAACTAATTAAAACTGCTGCAAACATAAGCTTCTCCTTAAGGTAATTATAACATAAAAAAAGAACAACTAAGTTGTTCTTATACTTTTTCTACTAATAAACTTACTTGGTTTTCATTTATGTTATAAGCTTCAGTTAGATCTTCTTTAAGGATTATTTCTTTAGCTAGAGTTTCTTTTTTAATATATTCTTCATAATCAGCAAATACTTCTTTTATTTTATCGTTACCAAAGTAATATATTTTTATTCTATCAACAACATTTAAATCAATGTTTTTTCTTATTTGTTGAATTTTGCTTACTAATTCTCTAGCTATTCCTTCATTAAGTAAATCATCAGTTAAAGTAGTATTTAAAATAATAAAGTTATCATTTTCCATACCAGCATTGTAGCCTTCTTTAGAACTAATTTTAAATTCTACCATATCTTTAGTTATTTCATAATCAGTTCCTGATAAATTTAAAACTATGTTTTCATTGTTTTGTAATTTAGTTATATCTTCTTTAGACAAAGTTTCTAATTTAAATTGAAATTCTTTCATTAAAGATCCTAAAGTTTTACCAACTTCTTTAAAGTTTGGTTTTAAAGTAACATTCATATAATCATTTAAGTTATCTACAAAGATAACTTCTTTAATATTTAGTTCTTCTTTAATTAATAATGTTAAATCACCAATAATATCTTTGTTTTTACCATCAATTAAACAACTATTTAAAGGCTGTCTTACTTTAATTTTAGCTTCTTCTCTAACCATTCTCCCAATACTTATTAAGTTTCTTACTAAGTCCATTTTAGTTTCTAATTTTAAATCTATATAAGATTCATTATATTTAGGAAAGTCTGCTAAATGGACTGATTCTTCCCCAGTTAGTTTACGATACATTTCTTCTGATAAGAATGGTATTATAGGTGCTATTATTTTACATAAACCAACTAAAACTTCATAAGTAGTTATATAAACAGACTTTTTGCTATTATCAAACTGATTAGTCCAAAATCTATCTCTATTTCTTCTAATATACCAATTAGATAGATCTTCATTAACAAAGTTAGTTACTCCTCTTACTACTTTGTTAGGATCATATTCTTCATAGCTATTTGTAACATATTTTAATAAGTTATGATACTTAGAAATTAACCATTTATCTATTTCTTCTCTATTTTTATAATCTATATTACATTCATCAATATCAATATTATCAGTATTAGCATATAAAACAAAGAAATTATAAGTATTTTTTAAAGTATTAAAGAATTTAGAATAAACTTCTTTTAAACCATCAACATCAAATTTTATAGGAGTCCATACTGGTGATACATAAGGCATGTACCAACGAATAGCATCAGCCCCATATTCTTCTATTAAAGCAAATGGCATTATAGCATTACCTTTACTTTTATGCATTTTTTGGCCATTTTTATCAAGTAGCATATCATTAACTAAAACATTCTTATAAGGACTAATGCCTTTAATAAAAGTAGATATTAATATTAAAGTATAGAACCAACCTCTAGTTTGGTCTACTCCTTCACAAATAAAGTCCGCCGGAAATTGATTATCAAATAGTTCTTCATTTTCAAATGGATAATGGTATTGAGCAAAAGGCATAGCTCCTGAATCAAACCAACAATCCATAACCTCTTTTACCCTGGTCATTGATTTACCACATTTCGGGCATTTAAGATGAATATCATCAACATAAGGACGATGAAGTTCAATAGTATCATCTATTTTTTCAATAGATTTTTCAATTAATTCCTTTTTAGAACCAATCATTTCTTCATAACCACAAGAACATTTCCATAAAGGAATTGGAGTTCCCCAATATCTATTTCTAGATATTGCCCAATCATTCATGTTTTCTAACCAATTACCAAATCTTTTTTCACCCACATAAGGCGGAAACCAATTAACTTTATTGTTTTGCTCTATGACCTTTTCTTTATATTTAGTTGTTGCTATATATAAACTTGGTTTAGAATAATATAAAAGTGGTGTCCCACATCTCCAACAATGAGGATAATTATGAGTCATTTTCTCTTTTTTAAATAATTTATCATTTTCTTTTAAGTATTTAATAATTTCAATTTCTAACTCTGAATCAATTACTGATCTACCTTTCCATGGTCCATCAGTATATTTACCATCTTCACCTACCGGATTTAATACCGGTAAATTATATTTTTTAGCTACTTCGTAATCATCTTGACCAAAAGCTGGAGCTATATGAACTATACCAGTTCCATCTTCCATAGTGACATAATTATCACAAGTTACATAAAAACCTTTTTTATCAACCGTTAAAAAGGGCATTAATTGTTCATATTCTTGATATTCTAAATCTTTACCTTGATATGTTTCTAAAACTTGATAATCATCACCTAATATTTTATTAGCTAATTTTTTAGCAACTATAAAGTTATAACCAATTGATTTAACTTTTAAATATTCTTCATTAGGATTTACACAAACTGCTGTATTAGCTAAAAGTGTCCATGGGGTTGTCGTCCATACTAATAAATAAGTATCTTCATTTTTTAATTTAAAAGGTACTATAACAGTATTAACAGTTATATCTTTGTAACCTTGAGCAACTTCATGAGAAGCAAGGCCTGTACCACATCTAGGACAATATGGCAAAACTTTATAACCTTCATAAATTAATCCTTCATCAAAGAATTTTTTTAATATCCACCAACCAGTTTCAATATAATTATTATCATAAGTAACATAGGGATTTTCCAAATCAATAAATTGACCCATTTTTTCCGTCAATTCCCTAAATGCTGATTCGTTTTCCCAAACACATTCACGACATTTGTTATTAAATTCTTTAATACCATATTTTTCAATATCAGCTTTGGATTTAAACCCTAATTCTTTTTCAACTTGTAATTCCACTGGTAATCCATGAGTATCCCAACCTACTTTTCTTAGAACCTTAAACCCTTGCATAGTTTTATATTTACAAAAGATATCTTTTAATTCTTTGGCTAACATATGGTGAACACCAGGCATCCCATTAGCAGTAGCTGGGCCATCATAAAAAACAAAACTTTTAGCATTTTTTCTGTTTTCAATAGTTTTATTTAGAATATTGTTTATGCCACCCCAAGAATCTAAAATAGATTTTTCTACTTCTGATACTTTTCTGTTATCCAAACTTTTAAAATTTTTCATATATCCTCCAACAAAAAAAGGTAGCCCAAAGGACGAAGTTATTCGTGGTACCACCTTATTTTATACTCTAAACTTTTTAACGTTAGTTAAACGGAATTTCTTACTTAATTTCCAAAATTCAATCCGAAGGGATAATTATTTAAGATTTATTTTGAGTTTTCACTATCCTCAAATCACTATTATAAATTTCTTAAATAACCTTGTCTTCATCAGCTCTTTACTAGGTAATTATATTAAAAATACAATGTTTTGTCAATTTACTTTTTATTTTCTGCGGAATTAAACATAGCAACAATATTTTGTCCTATCTCATAACCTTTTTTATAAAAAGCAAGAGGACTCATACTAGTATATTTATGCCAGTATATTAATTCTAAAGTAACGGGGCCATTATACCCATTTTCTTTTAAATTTCTAATACTATTACGCCAATTTATTGTTCCATCAAATGGTAGCAAGTGCTCATCTTCCTTACCAAAATTATCATGTAAATGGACAGCTATAATCCGATCTTTAAATTTTGCTAAATCCAACGTATCATTAAAATGAGCATGATCGTGACCAATATCATAACACAAACCAACATTTTTATTTTTTATATTACCTAAAACATACTCTAAATAACCTTTTATTTTGGTGTTTTCAAATGCCACTTTGATATTTAAATTGTCAGCATAATCGACTATTTTTTGTAATCTTTTTAGTCCTAATTCATTATACATTGGAGCAGTAAAATAAGAAGTTAAATGCATTATTACCAAATTAATATTGTTTTTCTTCATAGCAGCTAAATCTTTTTGATAATAATCCACTAAAGATTCTCCTAATTCATTATCTTCCCATATTGAATTAATATCTTTATATCCTAAATGAGCAAACACAACATCCAAGCCCAAAGCTCTAATATGTTTTAATTGTTCCTCTTGAGATATTTTCCAATCCCTATTATACCATTGAATAAAAACTTTACTAAATCCAGCTGCTTTTATACACTCTATGGTTTCAATTGGGTTTATATTTTCATTATCATTACTTACACAAGCAACTATTTCTTTCATAATTACTCCTTTTCACCATCTAAGCTAAAACTCTTAGCAGTAGTTATTTTTACATCAACTATTTTACCTATTAAATCTTTTGTGCCAGAAAAGTTTACTAATTTCATCGTATCAGTATAACCACTTACTTTAGTTTTATCTTTATCACTTAAACTAGTTACTAATACTTTAACAGTTTTGTTAAGTAGTTTTTTATTACTTGCTAAAGCATATTTAGTTATTAATACATTTAATTCTTTTAATCTATCTTCTTTTTCTTTCCTAGTAATAGTATCTTTTATTAAAGCAGCTGGGGTTCCTTCTCTTGGCGAATAAACAAATGTATAGGCATGGTCAAATTTACATTCGTTTACCACATCCAAAGTATCTTGGAAATCTTTCTTACTTTCATTAGGAAATCCTACAATTATATCAGTGGAAATAGTTACATTAGGAATCTTCTTTTTAATTTTTTTATATAAAGTAATATATTCTTCTTTAGAATATCTTCTCCCCATCTTCTTTAAGATATCATTTGATCCTGCTTGTAATGGTAGATGAATATAAGGCATTATATTTTCTTTAGCACTAATTACCTCAATCATTTCATCAGTAAAATCCCAAGGATGACTTGTTACAAATCTAATTCTTGCTATTTTAGTAGCACTAACTAATTCTAATAATTTACTAAAATCTATCTCTCCAGCTATATCTTTACCATAAGCATTAACATTTTGGCCAAGTAAAGTTACTTCTTTATAGCCTTCTTTAACTAAATTATTTATTTCTTTAATTATATCCTCGTGATGGCGACTTCTTTGAGTTCCTCTTGTATAAGGAACAATACAATAAGTACAAAACTTATCACAACCATACATAATATTAACCCAAGCCGTATATTTAGAATCACGGTTATATTTTCTATTTTCAAAAACACTACCAACATAACTTAAAACATTAATATCTTTTTCTTTATTTACTAACATATTATAAAATTCATGAATATTATGAGTCCCAAAAACAATATCAATATAAGGATGATTATTTAGTATTTCTTTTACCACCACTTCTTCTTGAGCCATACAACCACAAACAGCTATTATTAAATCTTTTTTAGTTTTCTTTAAATGTTTTAATCTACCTAAAAAACCAAATACTTTATCGTGGACATTTTCTCTAATAGCACAAGTATTTAAAATAATTAAATCACTTTCTAAGTAATTAGTAGTTTCTGTAAAACCTAAAGAAGTACAAATATTTCTTATCTGCTCACTATCATGGACATTCATCTGACATCCATAAGTTCTTAAATAAAATTTTTTACCTTTATATAAAGTATTATCTTTAATATCTTTTAAATATATATATTCTGTTATTTCATCTCTTCTTCGAGCTTCTTTTATACTTGGTAGTTTCATAATATCACATCCGTTAATTGATTATACTATGTTTTTAATAATAAATCTAGGCAGTCCAATTAGCAGTTAAAGTGACATTTTCACTACCCATAATAAATTCAGTTCCATTTATTTGGCTATCTTCTCCATTTACTGTCCAGCCGGTAAATGTATAGCCATCTTTAGTTGGTTCTTCAATAGTAATTACTTCTAAATAATATAATTCTTGAGGAGAAGTCCCACTCCATACTCCACCATTAACATCAACTGTTAAAGTATGATAACGAAGAGGACAAGTTATACTTGAAGCTTCAAAAGTAGTTGGTTTTGTTACTGTAATATTACCTATCATACCTTCAGTCACCACATAAGGATCTTTTGATACCCAAATAATAAATTTATTATTATAAGAAACAAAAACCGAACCAGAATAACCAGTTAAATCTTTTTCGACATAATCTGCCAAATCAGAAATAGAATAACAAAGTCCACTTTTAGTAACTACAGTTTCAGCCGACTTCATTTTAGCCGCATTAATAAAATTAGCTGCTTCTTCAGCAAAAACCTTTTGTTTGTTTTTATCTAACATACTTAAAACAGAAGTAGTAGCAATAACAGTTAAAACACCTAAAATTGCTACAACAACCAGTAATTCAATAAGTGTAAAGCCCTTTTTATTCCCCAAAATCGTTTTGGTAGTTGACCAAACTGGCATTATTAACTCCTTTTAAATTAGCAAACTTATGAACTATATTACCTTTTATATCATCTTTTAAATCTACTTCATAAGTAGCTTCAACTTGATTTTCAAAAATAGTTTTGGTTCTTAATTTACATTTAGGTAAATCTTTAATCCTTTGTTCTATTTTAGAATTTACTTTGGCATCATATTTTAAAATTAATAAATATCTATTAGTAGGTTTAAAAATATAAGAATAAGATAAGAAAAACAATAATCCTAGTACTATTGAAGCTATTATAGAAGGAATATATAACCCAGCTCCTACCATAATACCGGTGGCTATTGCCCAGAACATAAATATTGTATCTAATGGTTCTTTTATAGCTGTTCTAAACCTGACAATAGATAAAGCTCCAACCATACCTAAAGATAAAGCTAAATTAGAATTAATAGTTTTGATAATTATAGAAGTTACCATGGATAATAAAATTAATGATAAAGAAAATGATTTAGAATAAATAACTCCACTATAAGTTTTTTTATAAATAAAAATTATAAATATAGCAATTCCAAAACTAATAACCAAAGAAATTAACAATGATGATATGGATAAAGTTTCATTAAACTGCCCCAATACACTTGATTTAATAGCATCTATAATACTCATTTTAATCCTCCTACCTCTTTACTTCTTTGAAATTTAGAAACTGATTCTCTTACTTCACTTATTGTACCAATTATATCACTTATTACTTTTGGTAGTATATCATATTTTACTTCTAATACTACTTCATTTTCATCTAAAACATTAATATTAGTAGCGTTTTTTGTAAATAAATCATAATTAAATCCTTGTGATACG
>ERZ795048.4273-NODE-4273-length-10002-cov-5.949231_pt1 | contig 10002 bp, 6 predicted proteins | sample MGYA00375132_ERZ795048 | MGnify/ENA primary metagenome ERZ795048 (study PRJEB30177, sample SAMN05720225) | activated sludge metagenome | isolation source: Anaerobic digester | place: Hong Kong | collected 2014-12-17 ...
AATACATCTAATGGGGCATCAACCCTACAAACAACTGTTCCTAATTCCGATTTCATTGTTTTAGCCATTCACCCAAGCATTATTCCTGTGCCAGTTTCAATTTGGGTGGTATTAAGCTTGTTTGTATTAGTAATTGCCGGCTTTGTTGCTAAACGAAAATTTTTCTAAGTTGTACAACCAGATACAAAAAGCCACTAATACTGCAAAACAATTTTGCGTATTAGTGGCTTTTTTTATGCTTGAGCACAATATTCCATCAATATTTTAACCCTCGCCACAAAATCCCAAACAACTGTACTTCTATTACTTACCAACTAAAGCCACAAAAAATCGTCTATATTTTATCTGAAAAAATTTACAAGCCTGTTTTGCTGCGGTAATTTTGTTTAGTGCTTTAATAAAGCGCAAAAATGCGTTTAAAAGAATCAATTCAATAATTTACTAAACAAACTTATTTATGAAACGAACAGTGTTTATTTTGTGCTGTATGGTTGTAATGCAATTTTTTTTGGCTTGCAACAAAACCAACGACGGCACCTTTACCGAGCCCATCAGCATTTACGAAAAATTGGGTGGCACATGGGTACTCACACGGCTTAACATGATCGACGAGGTTGCAGCAGCCAACTCGCTAAAGCCCGATGCAATGAACCTTACCGGCAAATTTAATTTCAAAACATTTGCCATTACCCTGCAACTTAGCGAGCAGTTTGAGCCGGGCACCTTCGAAGTAAGCGGCGACGCACCTGCTTTGTTCATCAAAAGCGGTTTCTGGAAACTGAGCAACCCCTACCCCAATACCGACGGCACTGCTGTTCAGCTCGAACTTTATACCGACGAGGCAAAAACCAACCTGGCCGATGTACTCAGCATCACCTCACTACCGGGCAACAGGGCAGTCATGGACTTCTCTTTAACCCGCCAATCGAACAACGTTCCGTTTATCACCTATCAGTATTCATTAAAACTTCAATAACGAAACATTATGAGCAACAAAACATTATATACTTTCGTTTTGGCAGTGCTTGTGCCCGTTTTTTCAATTGCGGCCGGACGCATTGCCGAAATATGGACCCAACCCGCGGTTTTTGTAGCCAACGAAGAAGTAAGCATCTTTTTTGATGTTTCCGGCACCGATTTGGCCGATTCCGAAGAAGACATCTTCTTGTGGAGCTGGTATCCAAGCGAGCCCGATGCCGGCAATGGCGCCAGTTCGAGCGATTTTGCCAAGTTAACACGCGTTGAAGGCAATATTTGGAAAATCACCATGATTCCGACCGAATATTTCGGAGTTGAAGCCGACAAAGTGGACTTCATTTACGGTTTATTAAAAAACAAAGATTTTAGCAAAGCCACCGATGCTTTTGCACCCGACTCCGACCCGCCAAACCACATCAGTGTTTACAGTTTGGCAACAATCAAAGGCGATTTAATTATCGATCATTTTCCAAAGCAAATTAAAGCCGATCGTCCGTTTTCGGTACTGCTCAATGCGGCCAATACCTGGCCCGACCAATGCGGCGAAAACCCCGTACAAGGCCAATTGGCCAATGCACCAAATGTGCATGTTCACTCAGGCATCAACAATTGGAGTACTGTAGTTGAAAACAATCCAAGCAATGTAAATAAAACACAGCTAAGCAATTTAGGCGATAACATTTACCGTTGGGACTTTATCCCTAACGAGTATTTTGGTGTTGAAAAAGGAACAGTTATTCAAAATTTCAACATGGTTTTTGCCAGCAACGATTGGTCTTTTATTGGCAAAGGCGAAAATTGCTCCGACTTTTACATTGAAGTTCCGGCAGCACCGGTAACACCCGAGGAAAAGATTCCGCAACTATCGTTTTTCCCATCAAAATTCAGTGCAAAAGATATTTTTTGCATCATACGAAAGGACAACGAAACCAATGTTAATGCTCTCAACTACAACATTTCGGCCGATGGAAAAAGCATTAACGGAAAATTTGAGGGAAGCAACTCCGAATTTGTAGCCTACATTAACCTGACCGATGTTTTCAACGATGGCACTTCGCCCGAAAAAATAAAGGTAGTAATTACCGATAACAACGGGCGCAAGGTTTTAGACAGCGATATTCCATTGGTACAATTAAACGACTAAGAAAACCGCATAATTATGAATAAAGGAAATTTTAAAAATATAGCACGCACCATTCAAGCTGCATTTTTGCTCATTGGTTTTATGGTGCTTACAAACGGTGCATGGTCGCAGCAAACCTTCAACGCTAAAGGTACTGTTGTCGATCAGCAAAACAATCCGCTGCCCGGAGCAACTGTAGTGGTTGAGGGCACTACCAAAGGTGTAATTACCGATATCGACGGCAATTTTGAAATTAATTGTTCAAAAGGAAATACTTTGCTCATTTCGTTTATTGGCTACAAAAACCAACAAATAATCGTACAAAGCGAACAATTGGGCAGCATTGTACTTACTGAAGATTTTGTTACCCTTAACGAAGCAGTTGTGGTTGGTGTTGGGTACGGCACCATGCGCAAATCGGACTTAACAGGCGCCATTGCTTCGGTCGATTCCGACGAACTGAAGCAAGGCGTTGTTTCATCAACCGAGCAACTGCTGCAAGGACGCGTTGCCGGATTAACGGTAATACAAGGAACAGGCGACCCGGCCAGTGGCGCTTCGTTAAGGCTTCGTGGCGGCACATCACTTTCGGCCAGCAACGGTCCATTGGTGGTTGTAGATGGTATTCCCGGTGTCGATTTCAACGCCATTCACCCTTCCGAAATTGTTTCGATTGACGTGTTGAAAGACGCCTCGGCAGCTGCCATTTACGGTTCACGTGGTGCCAACGGGGTAATTATTGTTACCACCAACAGGGCCAACAAGGGCAAAAGCATGCAATACCAGGGCTATGTTGCTGTTGGTACGGTTTCGAACCATATCGACATGCTTTCGGCTAACCAATGGCGTGCTTGGGTACGCGAAAACGAAGTAACCAGTGCCATCGATTACGGCGGCAATACCGACTGGCAAAAAGAGCTCGAACAAACATCTATTTCGCAATCGCACGTGCTTACGTTCAACAGCTCAACCGAAACGAGCGGTTACAGGGTATCGGTCAATTACCTGAACAATCAAGGGATAATCAAAAACACACAGCTCGAACGCTTGGGAGCCAGCTTGTCGGCCTTCCAATACGGATTCGACAATAAGCTTAAGGTTGAAGCCGGTATCAACACCAATTTTGACAAGTGGAACCCATACGACGGGCGCATTTTCGAACGCATGCTCAACTTGAGCCCAACCATTCCGGTTTATAACCCCGACGGTAGTTTTACCCGCATTGGCGGCACCAAATACGACAACCCTGTTGAATTGCACACCAACCGTTTTGCCGACAATACCCGTCACCGTTTGCTGGCTTACACCAAGGCCGAACTCGAAATCATTGAAGGCCTTAAAGCAGTTGCAAACGCTTCATACGAATACAATTCTCAACAGTCGCGCTTGTATAAACCTTCGTATGCTGTTATGGAAGGCATTTCGGACAAAGGTTTTGGCCAACGCACCTTAGGTGATTACACCACTATGCAACTCGAAACCTATCTCACTTACAACAAACAACTTACCGACAATCATCGCATCAACCTTTTAGGCGGATATTCGTATCTCGACAATACCTATGAAGGTTTTGGTGCCATGCGACGTGGTTTCGATTCCGATCTTTTCCTTTACAATAACCTTGGTGCAGGACAAGACTACCGCGCCGGAGATGTTTATTCGTACAAAGGACAGGCAAAGTTGATTTCGTTTTTTGCACGTGCCAACTACAACTACATGGGCAGGTACATGTTTACTGCTACTGTTCGTCGCGATGGCTCTTCGCGTTTTGGTGCCAATAACAAATGGGGTGTTTTCCCCTCGGCATCGGTGGCATGGCGCATTTCCGACGAAAGCTTTATGGCCGGCACATCGGCTTGGCTCGATAACCTTAAACTGCGCGCCGGTTATGGCGTAACAGGCAACCAGGACGGCATTGGCGAGTACAAATCCTTATCGCTATTGGGGGCAGGCTCCGACACCTATTACGATGCAGTAACCCAAAGTTGGAAACAATCGTATGGTCCAATCCAAAACCCCAACCCTAACCTCCGATGGGAAACAACGGCACAAGCCAACATTGGCCTCGACTTTTCGTTAATCGGGCGAATAAATGGTACCGTCGAGTTATATAACAAGAACACTTACGACTTGCTTTATACTTATCGTGTATCTTCAGCCGATTATGCTTTCCCTACCATTATGGCCAACGTGGGCAGCCTTAACAACAAAGGCATTGAGCTTACACTGAACGGCAACTTAATGAATACCAACAATTTTAATTGGGACGCCAACATCACTTTGGCCAAAAATATGCAAAAAGTCACCCAACTGTCCGACGAACAATTCCAAACCGACGATGTTCCAAGCGGTTCGCTGCATGGCATCGATGGCATGTCGGGGCAATTCTCGCAAATCATTGCCGAAGGTTATCCGGTAGGAACCTTTTGGGGGCCATTGTGCACCGGTATCGACTCGTTGGGCAAATTTATGATGGCCGACGATGGAGCCTTGCAGGATATTGGCAACGTTCAACCCAAGTTGAGTTATGGCTTTGGCACTTCGCTCAGCTACAAAAATTTCGATCTCGATGTTTCGATGTACGGCATGTACGGTCAAAAAGTATTGAACGCTACTGCAATGATATTGCACAATCCTGCGCGCCTACCGTCGCTGAACGTTACCGATAGTTTTCTCGAATCGGGCATAACCGACAAAGTGACCTATTCGAGCTACTGGGTTGAAGATGCCTCGTTCCTGAGACTGCAAACACTTACCCTTGCCTACAACATCGACGGCAAGAAATTTGGACTCGGAAAAGTACGTTTGTATGTAACCGGCGAAAACCTGTTTGTACTTACCAACTACACCGGCACCGATCCCGAAGTGAGCATCGAAGGGCTCGACAACCCCGGTTTCGATTGGTTCAATGTGTATCCTAAACCACGTACATTCTCGTTTGGGGCTAACATTTCATTTTAAATTATTAAATAGATATAACAATGAAGATACGAAACATATTTTTGGGCATAGTAAGCCTTTTGATGGCTGCCTCGTGCACCAATCTCGACGAAAAACTGTACGATAAAGTATCGTCGTCGGACTATGGAAAAACACCTTCCGAAATCGAAACCATTGTAGGCCGCGCTTATGCATCACTTAGGGGCTTCAGCGACGAAATTAGCAATGCTTTTCCAACTTGCGAGTTCGTTCTGTTTTTGAGCGAAACCACTTCCGACGAAGCCTGTATTCCTACCCGCGGAGCCGACTGGTATGACGAAGGCCGCTATCAGGAAGCACAATTTCACACTTGGTCGCCACAAAACCTTTTGGTATTAAGTGCCTGGCGATACAGCTACACCGGCATCAACAAAATCAACCTCATTATCGATCAGGTAAATAAATCGGAATTGAGCGACGACGAAAAAGCAGTAGTAAATGCCGAACTACGTGGTGTACGGGCTTATTATTACTACATGTTGCTCGACTTATACGGTAACGTGCCCATAACCACCAGCGTAAGCAACACCGAAGGCATTTCCAACTCGCCACGTTCGGAAGTTTATGCATTTGTTGAATCCGAACTGCTTGAAATTCTCGATCTGCTGCCTGCCGAAAAGCTTTACGGGCGCTTTACCCAAAACGTAGCCAACACACTGCTGGCCCGCTTGTACATCAACTCCGAAGTGTACATTGGGCAAGCCCGCTGGGACGATTGCATCGAAGCATGCGACCGTGTTAAAGGCTACCAGCTTGAACCCAATTATTTTACCAATTTCCTTACCGAGAACGAAAACTCGCAAGAAAATATTTGGGTTATTCCGTACGACAGCAAAGAAGGCACTGTTGGCAACTTTTTCGCTTCGCTATCGTTTCACTACAAACAAAAACAAGCCTTTTCGGCAACCAGTAATTATACCGACTGTGTAAACGGCATTTGCCTTCAACCAGGTGTTTATTCAGCATTCGACGATACCGACATCCGAAAGCAAGGTTTCCTCGAGGGTGACCAAATATCGTTAGCAACCGGATCGGTTATTCTAATGGACAATGGGACACCATTGACCTATACCGAAGCTATTATCGATTATACCGCTGCATCGCAAAACGAGGGCGTTCGAATAAAAAAATACGAAGTAAAAGAAGGCGAAACGTGGGAACGCGACCACGATTTTGTATTGATGCGATATGCCGAAATACTAATGATGAAGGCAGAATGCTACATGCGCATGGGCGCTCCGGTTATGGCTCGCCAAATGGTGGTTCAAATACGCGACAGGGCTAATGTTGAAACCCCTGCCGACATCGATCTTGAATTTATCGATCAGGAATGGCTGCGTGAATTTACCCTCGAGGGTTTACGTCGTTCGGTAAACATTCGTATGGGCGATTGGTTTAAGCCTTGGTGGAACAAAGATGCAACTCCCGAATACAGGGCTTTGTTCCCTATTCCGCAATACGAGCTCGATTTAAACAGTAACCTGGTTCAAAATCCGGGCTATTAATAAATATTTTTGATAATGATTGGATTTAAAGAGAAAATGCTATTTACAGGCTTGGCCATCTTCTTTCTCACATGCATTTTGGCGTGTGAGAAAGATGGCCCCGAGCCAACTGAAGGTTTCACAATTGAAAAATTCAGTGCTGTTGCAGTTGAAAAAACAAATGCGGTTAAAACCTATGCCCATTACATGCCATGGTACGAAACACCCGAAACCAACAACGGCAAATGGGGCATACACTGGACCATGAACACCCGCAACCCCAATATTACCGACACAAATGGCAAACGGCAAATAGCATCGCACTTTTATCCGCTAACTGGGCCTTATGCATCGAGCGATGCCAATATTATTGAATACCATTTACTGTTGATGAAATACAGCGGCATCGACGGTGTGTTGATTGATTGGTACGGATCGAGCGATTACAACGACTATGGCAGCAACCGCACCAACAGCGAGGCTTTGATTGATGCCCTCGAGGGTGTTGGACTTGAATTTGCAATTGTTTACGAAGATCGAACCATTGAACAGGTAGTCAAAAACGACAATTATTTAAGCAGAATTGATGCTGCCCAAAACGATATAAACTATCTGGAAAACAATTATTTCAATAGCACCAACTACATTAAAGTGAACGGCAAACCCTTGTTGTTGGTTTTTGGCCCCGAAGAGTTTCACCAACCCGATGAATGGGGCGAGATTTTAAGCGTTTTAAGCACAGAACTTACTTTTGTTACGCTGAATTACTCCTCGGCACAAACAGCCCCTCACTCGTCGGGCGAATACATTTGGGTCGACAAGGGATCGTTGGACAACAAATACGCAAATAAAAATAATTTCGACGTTTTTATTGGAGGGGCTTATCCAGGATTCCTCGATTTTTATTCAGAGGGTGGATGGGGCGAAGGTTATTTCACCATTGATCACAACAACGGTGAAACGTTCAGTCAAACATTGCAAAAGGCCAAAAATGCCGATACAAATTACCTTCAATTAATTACCTGGAACGACTATGGAGAAGGCACCATGATTGAACCTACCGAAGAATTCGGATTTTCGTTACTCGAAATGGTTCAGCAATTTACAGAAGTAACTTATCAAAAAAACGAACTAGAAACCATTTATTCACTATATAAATTGCGTAAGCAAATTAGCAATAACGACGATAAAAAACGCCTCGATCAGGCATATTATTATCTGGTTTCGACCCAATTCGACAAAGCAAAACAATTAATCGACAGTTTAGAAACAATTGATTTACAATGATAAAAAGATTTTTAAATTACAACTATTTAGGTATAATTAGCTCAATTGTGCTTCCAATAATGTTCACTTTGATGTACATCGGGTGCACCAAAAAAGATGACCCTATACCTAAGGAGAACGACAAGCAAGTCATCGAGAACATTGAACCTTTCGATAAAGTTCCTTCGCTAAACGAGATGATAATTTACGAAGTGAACCCCATGGTTTTTGGTCCCGACGGTACTTTTGCCGATATCGAAGCCAAATTATCATACATTAAAGATTTGGGTGTAAACGTAGTGTGGCTAATGCCAATTTTCCCTAAAGGAATCGAAAAAGGAGTAGGTTCGCCCTATGCTGTAATGGACTACACCGATGTGAACCCCGATTATGGAACGATTACCGATTTTAAGCGTTTGGTTACAACTGCCCACGAACTCGAAATGGCAGTAATTATCGACTGGGTAGCCAATCATACCTCGTGGGACAACGCATGGATCGATAATTTCGATTGGTATGTAAGCGATACCGACGGCAATATTATTAACCCACCGGGCACCAATTGGCAGGATGTAGCCGAACTGAATTACAATAACATGGAAATGAGGGCCGAAATGATCGATGCGCTTAAGTTTTGGATCGATGAATGCAACATTGATGGCTTTAGGTTCGATGCTGTTGACTTTGTGCCCGACAGCTTTTGGTACCAAGCACTCGATTCTTTACACAATTACGAAAACCGTGAGCTCATTTTATTGGCCGAAGGAGGCAAACCGGCACTGCTTAAAGCAGGTTTTCAGATGATTTACGCATGGGATTTTCAATCGAAATTACGCAACATTTTTCACATGCAACTTTCGGCAAACGAAATTCACCAAGTTCACAAAAACGAATATTCAAACATGATAGAAGGCACACAACGGCTGCGCTACATTACCAACCACGACTTGTGCGCCTGGGACGAATCGCCCGTAACAGCCTTTGTAAACCAACGTGGATCGGTAGCTGCATTTGTTGCCACAGTTTTTATGGGTGGGGTTCCGCTAATTTATAACGGTCAAGAAATTGCCTGGCCCGATCAGCTTTCGTTTTTCAATTTCAACCCTATAAACTGGAGCCTTAACCCCTCTATTTATACCGAATATGCCGAAATTATTAAAATACGAAAAGCTCACAGCATAACAGTTGCTGGTGAGACCCAAGCATACAGTCACCCCGATGTGATAGCTTTTTTGAAGAGCAATAACAACAAAAAACTTTTAGTTACTGTAAATACACGCAATCAAGCAATGCAGTTCGAAATACCATCCGAACTGGCAAGCAACACAATCACACCACTTTTGGGTACCGGCAAATTAAACAATAACACTATTGAGCTGCAAGCGTTTGCATACAACATTTTCGAAATAGAATAAAACAAACGATATGAACAAATTAACCATAATTTTAGCAAGCTTTATTATTGCCTTTACAATTGGCTGTAATACTGGCAAAAACAACCTTACAGTTAGTTCACCAAATGGCAACATCAAAGTAAAAGTATTTGAAATCGATGGTCAATTGCAATACCATGTTGAAAAGCAAGGCACAGCCATTTTGAACAACTCGAAATTAGGCCTTAGGTTTAAGAATCATACACCGCTTGGCGAAAAAATAAAAATTACAGGTACCCAAAGCCAATCGCACAACGAAACATGGGAACAACCATGGGGCGAGAAACGCCTAATCGAAAACAGGTACGAAGAGCTAGCGATAAATGTAAAAGAACAAAATACTGAAGGGAAAACAATGACAGTTCGGTTCAGGGTTTTTAACGACGGAATTGGTTTCAGGTACGAAATTGACCAACAAAACGGCATCGATTCAATGATTATTATTGATGAAATTACAGAGTTTGCACTACCAACCAACGATATGGCATGGTGGATACCAGCTTACTCCGAAAACTATTACGAAAGCGTTTACCGACATACAACAGTAAACCAAATTGATACAGTTTGCTTACCCATTACTATCGAAACCGAAGCCGGCAACTATCTGGCCATTCATGAAGCAAATTTAACCAACTACGCAGCCATGAATTTGTATTGCAGCAAAGGCTCCACATTGACCTGCGATCTTACCCCATGGAGTACAGGCGAAAAAGTTTTTACAAGCACACCTTTTGTTAGT
>ERZ795048.4274-NODE-4274-length-10000-cov-4.668879_pt1 | contig 10000 bp, 3 predicted proteins | sample MGYA00375132_ERZ795048 | MGnify/ENA primary metagenome ERZ795048 (study PRJEB30177, sample SAMN05720225) | activated sludge metagenome | isolation source: Anaerobic digester | place: Hong Kong | collected 2014-12-17 ...
TGCTGGGTCATGCCCACTTCGTTTGTGGTATCGATCGCGGCAAACACGCTCTGTCGCAGCGATTCCTCAGCATCTGGCAAACGGATACTGAATCCGATATCCGGATTGTAAAGGTTGTTTTTCAAATGGATAATACAATCGACCGGGATTGAACGGTTGGCATATTCAGGTATTCCTGACAGTTCCGGAATTCCTTTGAGGGAGGCCCGTAATTTATAGACAGCTTTAACATTAAGGTCGGCTTCGTAAGGACTGCCATTGAACGAGATTTTGCTGCCCTGATCGATAGAAAAGACTCTGTTGAGCACATTCTGCAGTGTAAAGAGGAAGGTGCCGCTTTCAATTACATAATCCCCGAACATGGTAATATCTCCGCGTGTATCAATGCCCATTTGTAACTGACCATTGCCATTTGCCTTGATATTTCCGATGTTTTCGGGCAGAAACAGCTGAATACTGGCATCTCTGGTTACATTCAGCAGCATATCCAGATTTACGCCTGATGTGACCGGTTCGAATATATCGGGTTTCAGATTCTGATCTGTATTATTTACAAACCGGATATAGGCATTTTCAGTGGCATCCTCATTCAGGTTGATGGGAATGAAAATGTTGGTTTCTTTGTCTGACTTTACGCGTATATTCATCCTGAGGTCATCAAAAGGTCCTTTGATGCTTACTGCCCCTGACGCAAATGCACTCCCGTAAAAGAGTTCGTTATCTTTCATGGTTGTGTTGAGTCCCGCAAGGTTGCTGGCATTCACTGTCATATCCATAACCATATCCCTGAAATAATTATGATTCAGATTGAAATTCATCAAACCTGTATTTCCGAGTGAATCATAAATCATAACATTGCTTGCACTGATCTGTGAAGGAGTGACTGAGACCTTATCGGCCAGAGAGTAGGTGACATTCAGGTAATCGATTTTCATTTGAGTCCGCATAAGTTGCAGGGAACCGGTAAATACCGGCTTGTTGAAGGTTCCCGTCATTTGAAGATCACCGCTTGCATAACCCCTCAGGTTTGAGGCAAAGCCTTTCAGAAATGGATTCAGTGTAGCCAGATTGTAATTGAGCGTTGTAATGTCAAGGTCAAAATTCTGTGAAATATCGGGATCGGGATAAATAAATCCTTTAACCGTTACCGGTGTGTGGGTGCCTATATTACCCCTGTATATTATCCCCGCATCAATGTCCAGTCCGGATCTGTCGCTATCCCAGCGGGTTATTATCTTCGCGTCCCCGAGCTTTTCCCTGTTAAAGGAGAAGTCCTTTACTAACATGTTCGCCTTCAGCTTTCTTGAAGCATAAAGATCATTAACCATGATGGTTCCGCTGAGGATACCGTCAAAATCTATATTGTCCTGATTGAGCAGCAAATCCGCGCTGGAAATATCAAATTTCTTGAATTCAAGGAACAGTGAGTCCGAAATATTTTCGGAAATTTTTCCGGAAATTGTTAACTCCTGGTTTAATCCTTTGATAATTAGGTTATTGATGTAGACAGAAGTGCTGTCAATGATGAGATCCCCGTTTTGCCGCGCGATAAAAGTGGAATCATTAACGGTAAACCTGGCTTTTGTTAAACCCGACCTGATTCTAGGCTGATCGTGAAAGGTGAAAAACCCTCCGATATCCCCGCTGTTGTGCATTAGCTCCGCAGGATTTCCCCACTTGAAGTTATAGGTGATGCTGTCGCCCCTCATTGCTGCATCAAAACTGAAATTGTCGATGCCAAGCGCCTGCTCATCTTCTTCTTCCGGTTCTTTGAAGATAATGGATGATGCACCGGTTGTGAGTGTCAGTGAATTTCCTGAATTCTGTCCCCTGACATACCAGTTGTTAAATTTAATGCCATTCAGTTCAAAGAGGTCTGTCTGTCCGTTGAGCAGAATGGTGCTTGATGTTGAGTTGTAACTTCCAAACAGATAGGTGGTTGAATTGAGTTTCAGGTTTGGCAGAAATAATTCAGTAAGGTGATGTACATCCTTTATTACGATGTTATAATCAAAAAGCTGCTCCTGACTTACATTCCGGTTAATTTTTGGGGTGGGTTGGAAGGATGGCAGATAAGTATTGATGATGTTCAGCAGGGAAGAATAAAAATCATGAAAGGTGAATTTTCCTGAAAATTCAGCATCGGCGAAATCAGATTCCAGACTCAGCGTTTTCAAATCCGGCCCGAAGGTGAATGTTTTTAATTCAATTTTATTCACGGGATAATAGTTTCCCGACTCTTTATAAAGGGTGTTGTAGAAATTAAGATTCCCGAGTATGTTGTCAATATTAGAACCGGTAAAATTCAGGCTCATACTTGTACTCAGTGAAGAGGAGGAGTCTCTCTCCCACAGGTTCAGCCTGCTCAGGTAAGCATCTTTAACCTCTGAAATAAAATTAAATCGCGGGATTGAATCTGAAAGATCAACCAGCCCGTTGAAATCCAGGTCAATCAATTCATCTCTCAGTGTAAGCTGACCGTTAAATTCCCGGTTCAGGAACTGTCCGTTCAGCCTGATGTCATTGAATTCGTTTCCAAGTATCTGGATGCGTTGTACATCACCTGCAAGGGTAGCGCTGATTTCTTTATGCCTGCTGATTATTCCGTCAATCTCGGCACTCAGGTCAATAAGACCGAGATATTTCTCGGCTTTCACGCTTTTACCCAGCTGCCATTCAGATAAAGTCAGGTGACCGTTGTATTGAATATGCTGGTCTTTCCCGCTTTTCAGACTCAGATCGGTCTTTACCGTACCCGTTCCAGTCCTGAAGGTGGCAGCGGAAACAAAATCATTGATAAATCCCGTAAAATATCCCTTGATTCTTATATTTCCCAGATTGTTAACGATTTCAGGAATTCCGGCATTTACACCATGGGGGAGCCTGAATGCAATAAGGTCCTGATAATTGGTTTTAAAATCCCTGACGTTAAGGTGAATAAATGTTTCGGATATATCCGGAAGGCCATCCATGGTGATATTGCCCTCAAAATAGGTGTTCTCACGGTATCCTAACCTGAATTGCCTGGCTTTCAGCGAGGAAACAGTCCCCATGACTAGTCCGTGAATCTTGAGGCTTTCATTGACCCCTTCCAGGACCGGAGTGAAATAGCCGATGTCGCCCAGCTGAATGGTGGTCCTGTCGAAAAGGCCATACATTTTTACACTGTCGGTGAAGTGGTTGTAGCTTCCGAACCCGGAATGGAGAAACTTCAAATCCACGTTGATCTCGCTCCCCTGCGTTTTTATATGCAGTTGCCGGGCGACAACGGAATCTTTGCTGATCAGACAATTGGTATATAAATCATTCAGGATAAATCCGGACTTTTCTTTCAGACTGAGGCTGCGTATCTGCGCAGTGATACTGTCAGGAAAAACCGCCAGCCGGCGGATTTCCATATTCAGGCCGGATAATGAGAGGTGATTATAATCTATTCCGGAAGCAACCGTGTCTTTCAATCCATTATTGTAAGTAAATTGCGAACCGCTGATCCGTATTCCCGAAATGCCCAGTTTCCAGGGCTTGCCGGTAGTTTCCCGGGCAGCAGTATCGCCGCTGCTGAAATAATCTGCTATAAAGCTGTAATTCATCAGACTGTCGGAAGCATGGCGGGCAATATTGATTTCCGCCTTGTCAAGACTAATTGCAGAAATCGCCAGAAAACGTCTTTTATAATCTATCTTCCCCGGGCGGAACTTAATGCGGGCTGCTTTCAGCAGTTTCTGATTATGTTTGTCGTTAATCAGGACATCTTCGAACACAATATTAAAAAACCAGGAAATGTCTATCGAGCCGATGCTGATTTTTGTGCCAAGCTCAGCCGAAAGGTAATTTGCAGCAACCCGCACCAGCCTTGTCTGAACGTAGGAAGTCCGGAATACCCCGTAAATTAAGGTAAGCGACATCGCCAGGATGACAAGGGTGAAGGCTGATATTTGAAGTGTCTTTTTGATAACTTTGCAACGTTAGAATTCACCTGTTGTTCTGACCGGTCCGAAATGAATGATTCATAACCTGCAAAGGTCATAAAAATCAGCTTACAGACTTAACCACATAAGCAGATTTTCAGCGATGACGGTGAACTTTCAGTTGTTTTATCCGAAAAATTATGCCAATCTATATCCTTGGAATAGAATCTTCATGTGATGATACCTCAGCTGCTGTGCTGAGTGACACTGAAGTACTGTCGAATGTTATTGCCAATCAGCAGGTTCACTCCAATTTCGGAGGTGTTGTCCCCGAGCTTGCGTCGCGTGCGCACCAGCAGAATATTATTCCGGTTATTCATGAAGCTATTCAAAGAGCCGGAATCAGAAAAGAAGACCTCCATGCCATAGCCTTTACCCGCGGACCGGGTTTGCTGGGCTCACTATTGGTTGGCACTTCATTTGCCAAGTCGTTCGCTTTAGGATTGAATATTCCGCTTGTGGAGGTGGATCACATGCAGGCTCATATCCTGGCACATTTTATCAGACCAAAACACTCAGAGGAAGCAGTGCCGCGGTTTCCATTCCTGTGTCTTACCGTTTCGGGCGGTCACACCCAGATTGTCAGGATTGATGATTACTTTAAGATGGAAGTGATCGGACAGACCATTGATGATGCGGCCGGTGAAGCTTTTGACAAGGCCGCGAAAATCATGGGACTACCATATCCGGGTGGACCATTGGTGGATAAATTCGGCAAAACCGGGAATCCAAAGGCTTTTAGTTTCTCGAAGCCCGGCATCCCCGGACTGGATTACAGTTTCAGCGGGTTAAAGACTTCATTTCTCTATTTTCTGCGCGACAGGCTGAAAGAAGATGCTGATTTTATTGAAAATAACAAGGCTGATCTCTGCGCTTCCATTCAGGACGCTATTGTCGGTTCATTGATGGATAAACTTCTGAAAGCAGTTAAGCTTACAGGGATAAGGCAAGTGGCAGTTGCCGGAGGTGTTTCGGCAAACTCAGCGTTGCGCAGGGCATTCACTGAGCAACAGGAATTGGGTGTAATTCAGGCCTTTATACCTGAATTTCAGTTTACTACAGATAATGCGGCAATGATTGCGATTGCCGGCTATTTTAAGTTTCTGGATAAAGATTTTGCGGATTTTTCGGTTTCACCTTATTCCCGGTCCGGCAACCGCGTATAAACTACTCCTTGCGATTTCTTATTCATTAAGAAGCAGCCTTCTTTCAGCCCTTTGTTCAGCTAGCTTAACGATACCCGTGACAGGATTTTACTGTAAATCAACATGCCGGTGAAATCCTTACCGGGGATTTCGCCTGGTGTATTTGAGCAGCGATAAACTATTGTTTATTGAATTTCTGTAAATCCGGTTGAATCGCTTTTCCGGAGCACTCCGGAAACACGGTCATAAACCATAATTTTTTCAGGAGTCTGCCCTCCAGGCATATTCATTCTTATATATCTATTTATCAGATAGTTGTGAAAATTTCCCGCATTAATGTATCCTGTATTCCTTCCTGCCTCATAAACATCAGTAATTCTCAGACTGTCAACGGCGTATAAGTATTTCACCTCGCCTGAAAGAGGAAAATATCGGAAGTCTGATTCTGAGTAATCACTGATGGCCTCGCTGTTAAATACCACCCTGATTGCGGAGTCTGAGTGGTTTAAGCCTGTCATCTCAAACCAGCTGTTAATATTGATTCCGGTGATAAAAAACTCATAGCGGTATGATTCGTCATCACTGAAACTTGCCTGATCCTTAACCGGGATATAGTATTCTTCCAGTTGAAGCTGGGCTAGGTTTAAAATCATGCGGTTGTCGCCCGTCGCCAGAAATGTATGCGAGTTATAATCTTTAAACACCTTGTACCCCAGTTGTCTCAACCCGTACGACAACCCGTTAACATATCCGTCTATAAAGATTGAATCGTCGATGTATTGAACCAGTTCGGTGTATTGCAGTAAGAGGGTATTTCTGTTCTCTTCCGGCAGTGAATCAAGGTTCAGGGAATCAGGTACCTTAAATCCTTCTTTGAAAACCAGGTCTGGAGCGATCAGCAAAACGGCCGTTGTTTCTTTTTTATTCAGGTAATCGCCGGCAAGCCTGCGTTCAATGCCGCATGAGGAGAGCATTGAAGCAAGGCCGGTGAAAAGAATCACCGGCACCAGGATCCGTTTATGCAGGTTTTTAAGCATGATTTAAACGTTATCGCCGCATTTCAGATTTTCAGCCATGGCTTTCCCGAATTTCAGGCCAAAAGATCTGGCTTTTTCTTCCTCCGAAGTATCCGCTGAAAACTTTATAAACAAATTTTCATCAAAAAGTTTCAGTTTCAGGTTGCTGAAGTTTGACTCAATGAGCGAAGCACCTTCTCCGCTCCATCCATAGGAACCAAAAGCTGCAGCCAGTTTGCCGCGGTCGCGGATGGGATTGATCAGTGCAAAAACCTGGTAAATCTGCAGGAGAATATTCTGGTTAATGGTTGGTGAACCCAGCAAAATCCCCGATGATTTCGCAAGTTGTTCGTCTATGCTTCCGAGACTGGCTTTTTCAATGTCCATTACCTCAACATCTATGTTGCCGGCTTGCTTTATTCCGTCTGCAATAAAATTTGCAAGATCACCGGTATTATGATAGGCCGATACGTAGGCGATAAACACCCTGTTTTTGACCGGATTTTCTATTGCTGCCAGCGCGCGTTTTTCCGACATATCGACATATCGTTTCCAGTTCTTCCGCAATATAGGGCCATGTCCGGTGCATATTGCAGAAATCTCAAGTGGTTTGATTTTCTCAATGGCCTTCAGCATAAACTTGCTGAATGGCTTAAGAATTACATCAAAATAGTAATTAAAGGCATCGTCATAATTGTCCACCAGGTCATCAAACATGGCTTCAGAACAGTAATGTGCTCCAAAAGAATCACACGTGAACAATACCTTATCCTCTTCAAGGTATGTATAAATAGAATCGGGCCAGTGAAGATTCGGCGCATTATAAAACCGGAGTGTTTTGTTCCCCAGTGAAAGTGTATCCCCGTCCTTAACTTGCATGGATTTGAATTCAGTGCCAAACATGTCTTTCAGATACCTGAGCGCATTTCCGCTGCCGACAACGGTCGCATCCGGCGCAATTCTGAGCAGGTTTGCCAGATTACCGGAGTGATCCGGCTCGGTATGATCAAGGATGATGTATTCAATTTCAGCCGGATTACAAACCTGCCTGATTTTTTGCTCATAGGTATTCCAGAATCTGAGTTTGGTCGTTTCAATGATGGCCTTTTTTCCGGCGTTGATAAAATAGGAATTGTAAGTCGTTCCGTATTTGGTTTCCATTACCACATCAAAAGTCACGATATCGTGGTCGAGGATTCCAATCCATTTAACATCGGCTGTAACATCAAGAACTTGGTTGTCAGTCATTTTTTAAATAGTTTTATGAATTTCAAAAATCTATGGTCATCTGAATGGCATCCTCATCAGGAGGAGCCTTACGTTCCCGGGGCGGCAGTTCTATATCCCTGTTTTCATGATCCTCTTCCGTTGTCTGAGGGTCGGGGAGCTCTGTTTCCTCAGCAGGGGTGTAGGGGAGGGGGTCAAGCTGGTTTATTTTTTTCACTGCATGTGTTGTCAGCCTTTTCCCCTTTGCCCTGTAACTTTTCACATCAATAAATCCGGCCGCTTCAATTTCCAGGTTATCGATGACCTTATTGTTCAGTTTATCATCAAACACAATACTGAATCTTGGCAGCCAGTCTGTTGAAACACTGATCAGTTTTGTTTCAGGTTCCTCGCCGAGGAAATCGGTTTTTTTATCGGAAGGTTCCGCCAGAAACCGCTTGAGATAATAAAACTGTTTTTCACCGTTGAAGTAAACCACACTGATGGGTTTTTCAGGATTAAACTTTTCAATCATCAGCAGGTCTTCGTCAAAGTGATTGGCAAGGTCGAAGTTGAAAAGCCGGTAATGGCCTGACTGGGTGATGGTAAGTATCTTGTCGTCACCCGAGAATGCGCCCAGCAGCCTGCCGCGGCCCTCCGTGTTCAGCCGGCGTATGGAGTCATCGAACCAGATGTCGCGGGCTCCAAGTGTTGATATGCCGGCTTCAGCCTGACTGATCTTTTTTACTGCATATTTAGTAAGAATATTGCCCTGCGAATTTCTCCCCTTTATGGCCAGTTCGCTGAAGTCAAAATCAAAGACAGGTTTTTTCAGTTTAGGCCTGGGCTTAAGGTTTACTTTCACCAGTTCGGCTTCTCCGTTTGGATTGGCAGTAAAGTAAAGAACTTTTGATCCGGCTGTTCCCTTTGTGAGACTGTATTCTTTGTCACGGGTGATACCTACTACCGCGAACCGTTTTACATATGCTGCCCCGTTCCTGCCATCCTGGTAGATCATGTTGTATATGGTGCGTTCATCATTTTTTCTGAATACATCGATGTGGATGATGTGCTCTCCGACAAAAACCTTATCAGCGACTTTTGTCACGATGAAAGTGCCGTCTTCCCTGAAAGCAATAATATCATCGATGTCAGAGCAATCGCATACATATTCATCTTTCTTCAGGCCTGTTCCTGCAAATCCTTCTCCACGGTTTACATAAAGCTTCTGGTTGGCTGCAGCAACCATTACTGCCTCAATATTGTCAAAGTTCCTCAGTTCTGTGCGCCTTTCCCGCCCTTTCCCGAATTTTCTCCTGATGTTCTTAAAATACTCGATGGCATATTCGGTCAGATTGGCCAGGTAATGTTCAACCTGGGCCTTTTCGTCGCTGAGATTGTTAATCAGTTCATCGGCTTTGAATGTATTGAATTTCGAAATCCGCTTGATTTTTATTTCCGTGAGACGCAGGATGTCATCAATGGTAATCTCTCTGTAAAACTGAGGTTTATATGGTTCAAGACCTTTGTCGATGGTCTTGAGTACATCGTCCCAGCTTGTACACTCTTCAATATCCCGGTAAATCCGGTTCTCGATAAATATTTTTTCAAGCGAAGCATAAAGCAGGCTTTCAAGCAATTCCTGCCGCCTGATTTCAAGCTCCATTTTCAGCAATTCAACTGTTTTTTCAGTCGATTCTTTCAAAATCTGCCTGACGCCCAGGAATCTTGGTTTGCCATCACTGATTACACAGTTGTTGGGTGAAATTGAAATTTCGCAATCGGTAAAGGCATAAAGCGCATCAATAGTGGTGTCGGGCGAGATGCCAGGAACCAGGTGTATCAGTATTTCAACATTCTGCGCTGTATTGTCATCTATTTTTCTGATTTTGATCTTGCCTTTTTCATTGGCGTTTATGATGGAATCAATCAGACTCTCTGTGGTTACGCCAAAAGGAAGTTCACTGATAATCAACGTTTTTTTGTCATACTGGCTCACTTTAGCCCTGAGTCTGACTTTTCCACCCCTGAGGCCGTCGTTGTATCTGGAACAGTCGGCAAGTCCTCCTGTGGGAAAGTCGGGCAACAGTTCAAAATCTTTTCCCTGCAGAATTTTTATAGACGAATCAATCAGCTCGAGAAAATTGTGAGGAAGTATTTTGGACGCCAGTCCTACTGCAATGCCTTCCACGCCCTGAGCCAGCAGCAAAGGGAATTTAACCGGAAGCGTGACCGGCTCTTTATTTCTGCCGTCGTAGGAAAGTTTCCATTTGGTAGTTTTGGGGTTGAAAACGACTTCAAGCGCAAATTTGCTCAGTCTGGCTTCAATGTACCTGGGCGCGGCAGCACTGTCGCCGGTATGGATATTGCCCCAGTTTCCCTGCGTTTCAATCAGCAGGTCTTTTTGCCCAAGTTGTACAAGCGCATCGCCGATCGAAGCATCGCCATGAGGGTGGTACTTCATGGTATGTCCTATGATGTTGGCCACTTTGTTGAAACGACCATCGTCAAGCTCATCCATGGCATGGAGCAGACGGCGCTGAACAGGTTTCAATCCGTCGATTATTTCCGGAACGGCCCTTTCCAGAATAACATATGACGCATAATCCAGAAACCAGTTTTCATACATGCCCGAAAGATGGACGGTTTTATGCATCTCGGCTGG
>ERZ795048.4280-NODE-4280-length-9989-cov-5.466781_pt1 | contig 9989 bp, 12 predicted proteins | sample MGYA00375132_ERZ795048 | MGnify/ENA primary metagenome ERZ795048 (study PRJEB30177, sample SAMN05720225) | activated sludge metagenome | isolation source: Anaerobic digester | place: Hong Kong | collected 2014-12-17 ...
TCTGCAGCATGTTGGTCAATTAAATAAATTCCTTTTTCATTTTGGCAAATAATATAAGTACCTAAAACAAGTGCGACAGGAAATATTTTAGTTATTTCTTTAACTGGTTGTTTAATTTCATTATTAACTAATTCTTGAAAATTAAAATCGACTTGTTCTTCTTTAACATTTAAATTAGGTTCAGCTATATTTGTAGTTTCTTGATAATTAACTTCTGGTATTAAATCACTCTCATATAAAGCTTTCTTTATTGTATTGGTGATTAAATCATTTAAATCACGCTTTTTACTTAGTTTAATGTCTTGCTTAGTAGGATGAATATTAACATCTATCAAAGTTGGATCAGCATTAATATTAAGAATAACTATCGGAAACTTGTTAACTGGTTTATAAGTATAATAAGCATCATTTATAGCTCTATTTAAATCATTATTTCTAATCATTCTGCCATTAACAAAAACTATTAAATGGTTACGATTAGATTTTAAAACAACTGGTTTACAAACATATCCATTAAGATCATAATCATTGTTGCTATTTTGAACGCTTATCATATTAGATGATACTTGTAATCCATATATCTCATAAATAGTTTTAAGTAAATCCCCACTACCACTAGTTTTAAAGATGTTCTTTTCATTATTTAACAAAGTAAATTTAATACCTGGTTTAGATAAAGCTAACTTTTCTAAAAAAGTTGTTACTAAAGCTAACTCTTCTTTAGGACCTTTTAAATATTTTAATCTAGCTGGAGTATTATAAAACAAATCTTTTATAGAAATAGTAGTCCCTTTTCGAGCTTCACATTTATTTTTACTTATTAACTTGCCACCTTCAATATTTACCTCAAAACCAATATCTTTTATACAAGTTTTTAAATTAACAATCGAAACTGCCGCAATAGATGGTAAAGCTTCTCCTCTAAATCCTAAAGTATCAATAAAATATAAATCATCTTCTTTTAGAAGTTTACTAGTAGCATGACGAGAAAAAGCTAATAAAGCATCTTTTTCATCCATTCCAGTACCATTATCAACTACCTTTATTTCTTTTAAACCGCCTTCAACTAAAGATATAGTTATTTCATCACTTTGGGCATCAATAGAATTTTCAACTAATTCTTTAACTACTGAAGCACAACTCTCAACAACTTCTCCAGCGGCTATTTTATTAGCTAAATCTTCAGCCATTATTTTAATCTTACTCATAATAGTTGCCTTTTTCAAACATATTATGTTTTTGAAAATAATTTAAAATTAATTTTTCAAAAAAACGATTTATTTTTGTTCCTTTTTTCTCTATATCACATATTCTATCTACAAATATACTAGTTATTTTAGCATTATTAGCACCCCAAATATCTGTCACTAATTGATCACCAATTGCCGCTATTTCTTTGGGTTTTAAATGATATTTATACATCATAGTTAAATAACTTTTGACAAAGGGCTTTAAAGAAAAATATATAACATCTACCTTTAACTTTTTAGCAAATTTAGTAACTCTTTCTTTATATCCATTAGACATAATAATTACTTTAAATCCCATGCCTTTTAGTTTATTAAAAAAAGCAATATCTTCATCATCAGGAAGTGGAATAATAATTGGTTCTATTGTATTATCTAAATCAAACAAAAGACATTTTATTCCTTTTTCTTTTAACAATTCATAATTTACACTAAAAATATCTTTATAATACATTTTAGGTTTAAATATTTTAAACATTATCTATTCTCCTTTTATGGTTTTTTTACTATTTTTTCTTCATAACCTTCTGCAAGTGTATAACTGGATTTTGTTTTTGGATTCTCCTTACTTTGATATAAAGCACTATCACTAATTTCCAGCAACTTAGTTATCATTAATCTTAAAAATTGTTCTTCCTCAATATCACCTATAGATGCAGATATCTTATTTAATTTTTCTTTATTTACATGATAAGCACCAATACTAACCGTAGGGCATTTTATAGAAGCTCCATTATATGGTATAAAAGTTCCATCTATTTTAGCTGTTAAAAATTCTAGTTTGGCTATCATTTCTTCAGGAGAAATGTTTTTTAAAACCGCAATAAATTCATCTCCACCAAATCTGCCTATTATATCTGTTGCTCTTCCTTCAAAATTAGGATTATCTACTGCTCTTAAATTTTGTAAAAAAATTTGAGCTACACGATTTAAAGCTAGATCCCCAAATGAATGTCCATAGCTGTCGTTGACTTTCTTAAAATCATTTATATCGATAATAATAAAAGCAAATCCTTTGTCAAAAGTTAAAGTAGCTAAATAATTAGCGATGCTTTCTATTGCTGCTTTTTTAATTAGCAATCCGGTTGTAAGATCGGTTTGATAGTTTACTTTATATTCTGTTATATCTTTTAAACCTATAACTTTTATATACTTCGTTTTATATCTTTTGGCTTCATACCATTTTTCACCTAAACAAAACTGATTAGGAACAGAAGTGGGATTAGCTAATATTTCTTCTACTTCAGACACTTTACTCAAATTAGTAGGATAAATCATTTCGTCTTTTGGTCCAAACACTAGTACTTTATCTCCTAAAACACTTAGTATAACTTCCAGTATACTTTCGGATATTTTCTTTTCTCTTGCCATATACCCTCCCATTAATAAGCTTATTATAGCAAGTTTATAGCAAAATAAAAAGGAGTAACTCCTTTATTATTAATCATCAATCACTTCATCCATGCTGTCAACTATTTCTAATTGGTTTTCTATTTCTTGTTTAATACGTTTTTTGTAATTAGCCACTTTCCTTTTTAAGAAAATAGTTTCACTTTCTACATGCTCAGCTTTTATCAAAGCTTCATTAATAATTCTAGAAGCATTCTTCTTAGCATCACTTACTATAGTGTTACTTTCTTCATAAGCCATTTTTTTAATTCTATTAGAAGCATCTTCAGCCACTAAAATAGCTCTATTTAAAGTATTTTCCATATTTTCAAAACGTGATAATTTTTCTCTTAAATCATTGATCTCTTTATCACGATCTTTTAAATTGTTTAACATAGACTCATATTCTTTTGTTATATCATTAACAAAAGTATTAACTTCTTTTTTATCATATCCAGTTAAACTCGTATTAAACTTTTTCATATGTCACCTCGACAAAACAACTTTCTACCAATCTATTTCGTCTTCTACTTTATCTTTATCTTTTCCTTTGCCATCTTCATCGGTTATTTTCCCTTGAACATTAACATTCTTAGGAGTACATAAATAAATTCCTGGCCCAATATTTTGTAAATCCCCACCTATGGCATACAAAGTACCAGTTAAAAAATCTATTATTCTTTTAGCTTGGTCGGACGTTACTCTTTTTAAATTAACTACTACACTATTACGGCTTTTTAAATGATCAGCTATTTGTTGACTTTCAGAATATGCACGTGGCTCTAAAAGAATCATTTTGTTTCCTGATTTGTCAGCTTCTTCTATGGCTTCTTCTTCACTCAAACTATAAAACTCATCCTCATCCATATTTTTTTCTGGTTCATCATTAAAAAGTTTTTTTAAAAAACCCATATTCATTCCTCCGTTTATACTCTTCTTATACTACTTATTATTGTAACAAAATATTTACTATAATTCAAATACTTTTTATTAAAATTTAACTTTTGAAGTTATATAATTTTCTATTTCACAAACTTTTATAGTTTCTTGTTTCATAGTATCTCTATTTCTTATAGTTACTGTATCATTATTTAAGGTTTCATCATCTATAGTTATACAAAAAGGAGTACCAATTGCATCTTGTCTTCTATATCTTTTACCAATGCTAGAAGATTCATCATAAGTTACCATAAAATTTTTAGCTAGATTTTGATATATTTTTTGAGCTTTATCACTATGGCTTTTCTTTATTAAAGGCAAAACAGCTACTTTATAAGGAGCTAAAAAAGGATGAAGTTTTAAAACTTCTCTTTCCGTGTTATCCTCTAAAGTTTCTTTGTTATAAGCATCACATAAAATAGTTAAAAATAATCTTTCCACACCTAAAGAAGGCTCAATAACATAGGGTATATATTTTTCATTAGTTTCTGGATCTAAATATTCTTGTTTTACTCCACTATACTCTTGGTGTTGTTTTAAATCATAATCGGTACGGCTAGCAATACCCCATAATTCTCCCCAACCAAAAGGAAACTTATATTCTATATCCGTAGTAGCATTACTATAAAAACTTAATTCTTCTTGGGAATGGTCTCTTAACTTAATATTTTCTTCTTTAATGTTTAATGACAATAGAAAATCTTTGCAATAATCTTTATAATATTTAAACCATTCTAACTCTGTACCAGGTTTACAAAAAAACTCTAACTCCATTTGTTCAAATTCTCTAACCCTAAAAATAAAATTGCCGGGAGTTATTTCATTTCGAAAACTTTTACCAATTTGGCCAATACCAAAAGGAACTTTTAAACGCATACTTCTTTGGACATTTAAAAAATCAACAAAAATACCTTGAGCTGTTTCTGGTCTTAAATAAACAATACTTTTATCATCTTCGATAACGCCTTGATAAGTTTTAAACATCAAATTAAATTTACGAATATCGGTATAATCCAATTTACCACATTTAGGACATACTATTTTATTCTCATTTATATACTTAATCATTTCTTCATCAGTCATTTTAGAAGAATCTACTTGAGAATAATCTTCAATTAATTTATCAGCGCGATATCTTGTTTTACAACTCTTACAATCTATTAAAGGATCAGAAAAAGTAGTAATATGACCACTTGCTTCCCATACTTTAGGATTCATTAAAATAGCACTATCTAAACCAACATTATGAACATCTTCTTGAATAAACTTTTTAAACCAAGCTTGTTTTAAATTGTTTTTAAGTAAAACTCCTAAAGGACCAAAATCCCAAGTATTAGCAAGACCACCATATATTTCGCTACCTTGGAATATAAAACCATATTGCTTGCAAAAAGCAACTAATTCATCCATTTTGATATTCTTCACTCTAATCAACTTCTTTCAGTTAATTAAATTATATAATATTTATTAGCTTTTCACAATTTTAATTAAAAAAAATTATTCATTTGCTGAATAATTTTCTTTTACTTGTTTTAAAGCTTCGTTTACTACATCCATTTCAGTTTCTGGAACAGGTATCAAATCGTTCTCATTTGTTGTGTAGTAATATGAATATAAATTTGTTTTACCATCTTCATCTTTAGAATTGTCGGTATAAACTACATATGTTCTACCATCTTCGGCAGTTTGAAATTTTAAAATTAGTCCCATTTCTACTTCTTGACCATTTTTATTTACTTTTATCTTATCCATTTTTACTCTCCTTTTTTATTAACGGCTCTTACCATTACCACGGTAATCATCTGCATATCCAGCACAATTCCCTGAATCAAAGTCATGAGCTACAGCATGGTAACTAACATCTTGACCATATTTTACAACGTTTTCTCTAGTTGCTAACCCCAAATTTGTATATCTACCGGAATTATCTTCACTTAACTTTTTGGCTTCACTATATGAAGCATTAATTATTACACCCGTTTCGTTATCTTTTAAAAGATAACATTCAGCATCAGTATTTGTAACCGGAATCCAACTAACAACATTTGGATTATCACCAGTTGGCATTTCACTAACATATACAATTGATCTATCTGGATCAGATTCTACTTTTTCAACAACGTAAAACCATCCCGGATTGAAACTTCCTAAAGGATCCAAACCATTTTCAGCTAAATAAGCATCATCTTTTGGCTCATCAGAAAAGAAAACTTGCCATCCAGTACCAGAATAAGAATCTCCAGCTGCTGTCCATAAATATAATCCTTCTGGCACATCACTCCTTAATTCACCAGATCTACCATAAACATATAGTATTTCTTTATCAGAAGTTTTCATTGTGTCAGACATTTTTCTCTCTACTCCACTGCTAACCGGATATCCTGGGTTTAAAGAACACCCTGTTGGGAAAATTAATGCTACTGTTGCTGTAGCCGCAAAAATTATTTTTATTTGTCTATTCATAAAATTTACCTCTCTTTCCTGTATTATAACACATTATTTCTTAATGTTATCTAAAAACTTCTTGCTATATAAGTAAAGTCCTGTATATCTATCATAATAATTATTTAAAAGTAAATCTATTTTATGAGAAACATCATAATTAACAGCAATTTTAGATATAGAATCTATTTCTACATAGTAATACATTCTCATCATTTTAATAACTTTACAATCTAATATTTCTTCAGTAGTACGACATTTACTACAAATATAACCGCCTTGTTCTGGATCAATTGTAACTATATTGTCTTTATTACCACATTTTACACATTTATTTAGTTCTAAATTAACTCCTAAAAAATCTAAAAGCTTTAATTCTAAAATATTAGTCATAATAGCTGGATCTAATTGATTTTCCATTTTTAAAATAGTTTTAATATATAAACTATATATTTCTTTATCTTCGTTTTGTTTATAAACTTGCGTAGCTAGTTCAGTTAAATAATTAATATATCCCATAAGTAAAATATCTTGTTTGATGTTACTTAAATTATCAGTAATATCTACCGATATTAAAGTAGATAATTTATCTTTTTTATAATAGACATTAAAAATACCAAAAGTAAATTTAGTAGTTACTGCTCTTAACCTACTTTTCATACTTTTAGCGCCTTTACACATTACACCAACAATACCGTGTTCTTTGCTAAAAACGTTAATTATTTTACTAGTTTCACCATAAGGTACTTCACTTATAACTATTCCTTCAATTGCTTCTATCATATTATGCCCTATTCAAAATCATTAAAACCAAATTCTTGTAATCTTTTATCTTTATCACGCCAATTACGAATAGTTTTAACATATAATTCTAGATATACTTGTTTGCCTAAATATTCTTCCATATCTTTTCGAGCTTCTGTACCAATAGCTTTTAACATATTGCCTTTTTTACCAATAATTATCTTTTTTAAAGAATCTCTTTCCACAATTATATCAACTGCGATATTAGCAATATTTTTTTTATCTTCAATATTTGTTGTAACACAAGTTACACTATGAGGCACCTCTTTTTCAGTCATATCTAGCACTTTTTCTCTTACTAACTCACTAATCATAAATTTTTTACTGTTGGTAGTTTTGACATTATAATCAAAATATTTTACCTCATCAGTTAAATAACTTTTTATAACATTTAATAAAGTTCTAATATTATTATTTTGCAAAGCTGATATAGGAACTATGTTAGCAAAAGGAAATAAATCTTTATATTCTTCAATTTTTTTAATTAATTCTTCTTTACTTAATAAATCAACTTTATTTATTACTAAAACAACTGGTATTTCTGTGTTTTTTAAAACTTCTAAAATATACTTTTCTTGGTTACCAAAAAATTCACTTCCATCAACTAAAAGTAGTATTACATCGACATCTTTTATTAAGGATAAAGACTCTTTATTTAATATCTTACCTAATTTATTAATAGGTTTGTGAATACCAGGAGTATCAACAAAAACAATTTGTGCTTCAGAATCATTATATATACCTTGAATAATATTTCTAGTTGTTTGTGGTTTAGAAGAAACTATAGCTATCTTACTACCCACAATACTATTAATTAATGTACTCTTACCAGCATTAGGTCTACCTATTAAACTTACAAAACCACTTTTCATAATAACCCACCTTACTTTAATATATTTAATTCCTTTAATATTTCATCTTGCAAAGCAAACATTTTTACTTCATCACTCTTTTTAATATGATCATAACCTAAAAGATGAAGTAATCCATGTAACGCCAAAAAAGAAAGTTCTCTTTTTTCACTATGATGATATTTCTTAGCTTGATATTTCATTTTAGGAATACATATAAAAATATCACCCAACATATTTGTATTTACTTTATCACAACTATCCAAAAAAGCAAAAGAAATTACATCAGTAACTTTATTTATATGGCGATATTTGTGATTAATTTTTTTAATATATCTTTTACCAACAAAAGTTACTGAGAAAGTAGCTCCTTTTATATTTAATTCTTTCAAAGCATAATTTAAAACATCTAATAAATAATTGTGATTTTTATATTTATAAACCTCATTAATTATAATTTCATTCATGATAACCATCCAAAACTTATTACCCCTAAAAAGTATAATACCACTAAAACAACAATAGAAATAGATATTATATTATAAAGAAAGTCATTTTGGAACAATCCTGGTAAATGTTTTTTAATTGCTGTTAAGCCTATATAAAGAGAAAAACCCAATATTGCTCCAATCAGATATTCTAAGATATTATCAATATTAAACGAAGCTATCTCTTGTAACTGAATAAATTCAATTACAATGCCAGTTATTAAAGTAATAACTGATATAGATCCAATTCTTTTAGCGCCAATATAACTAGAAATAAAATAACCAAATGGGATAAATATAATAATATTGGCTATAATATAATTTAAATAATTAATATCTTCTAAGCTCTCGTTTAAAGACATAACAAAAGGCAATAAATTAACACCATTTCTATATATTTCTATTTCATTTAAAAGTTTATATAAAATAATTAAATAAACAATAAATAACAGAGTTAATATTTCTTTATAAAAAGAAAATGATTTATTATTAAGTCTTAAATAATAAATTCTAGTTAAAATTAAAATTGTTGATAAAATTACTAATGTTGGCCAAATACCTTTAACCACTTGAAATAAAGTTGTATCTAACATTTTAATCAACTCCTCTTATCATCTTCTTTATTATATTGTACTATTATTAAATACTTTTTTCAAAACTTTTTAATAAAAAAAGACTTAATAAGTCTTAATTTCTATTTTTGTTTTTATTATGCTTTCTAGCATTTTTAATATTTTCTTTTTTTTCATTACGTTTTTTAACGCCTGGTTTTTCATAGTGCTTTCTTTTTTTTATTTCAGAAGGGATGCCACTTTTAGCAACTTGAGTTTTAAATCTTTTTAAAGCTCCATCAATGTTACCGTTTCTTACTTCAACTTTTGTCATTATATCCCTCCTTTCAAAGACAAAAAAATTATAACACCGTTATAATCTTTTTTCAACATTTATTAATCAGCAGGAACAATTACATAAGGATCTGATAAAGTTCCACTGCCTGTAGCTTGAGTCCCCGAAATCAAGTTTATTACTGGGCGAACTCCAAAAGTATAATTAACAGCATAATTATATAAATATCCCGTAGAATCAACATACATAGCATATGAAGTTCCATCTTGATACCACATACTTGGTGACATTGTCCACCAATAGGTATTAACTAAAGTACTATTATATAAATAATAACTATTATTAGCTGTATTCCATTTACCACCAGCATATATAACTTCATCAGCAGATATTAAACCAATAGAATTAGTTAATTTATAATCATCATTGTAATAATTTTTTACGAGAATCCCTTCACTAGAGCAAACCAATGATGCAGTACTATTAGAAGCAATTTTAACATACGGAGAATAATACCATGATGAACCAGTTTGACTACTCCAAAGTTTATCATTACAAAATTTAGTATCAGCTATATAAGAGGCATAACTAGCTAGATAAGAGCTATAAAAACTATTTAAAACACTTTCTATATCGCTATCTATATAATCAACATGACTTTTAGCTAGAGCTTCCTGAGTTTCATTAGGAGGATTAGTTGTAATATAATAAGTATTATATTTAGAATTTGCTCCTGCACAACCACTGGTACAAAGCCCACTTTCATCTTGTTTAGTGGTACTAGTTAATCCTTCTAATATCAATCTTATTGTTCCATCACCATTTATTCTTACAATACGCCATAAAAATCCAGCAAAAGAAACATAATTATAATCCACATTAGTATGTGCAGTTGTCACAATAACAAGATCGGCATGTTTCAATGCGTCCGAACTTAATTCTTGCAGACCATTTTTCACTTTACCGTGTTCTCTATATTCAAA
>ERZ795048.4281-NODE-4281-length-9987-cov-7.417439_pt1 | contig 9987 bp, 12 predicted proteins | sample MGYA00375132_ERZ795048 | MGnify/ENA primary metagenome ERZ795048 (study PRJEB30177, sample SAMN05720225) | activated sludge metagenome | isolation source: Anaerobic digester | place: Hong Kong | collected 2014-12-17 ...
ATGATCTTCATTAATAAATATGCAGCACAATAAACCCCGCGTCAAGCAGATAATTGCAGCTGTAGTTCCGGTGTGAACATGGAATGATTTTCTTACTTTTATTGAAAGGTGCCGGGAACGAGGTAGTTTTTGTATTCAGGGTGATATCGACCCGAAAGCTGTGAAACTTTGATGTAATAAAGAAGATAATTATGGTGAATAAATGAAAGGAACTTCAATTTTTGACGAACGCGCCGGTTCGTGGGATACTGCACCGCGGATGTCTCTGGCAAAAGCGGTTTTTGAAGCAATACATGAGCGGACAGGGATTAATTCCTCAATGAGAGTGCTTGATTTTGGTGCGGGAACAGGGCTGCTGAGTGTTGCCGCAAGTGTGTACGCCGGTGAGGTGACCGCTATGGATACCTCAGGGGAAATGCTTTCAGTCCTTGATGTCAAGCTGAAGGACAGGGGTATCCGGAATGTTGCAACATTGTATTGTGATCTGCTGACTGACGAACACCGTCCCGGATACTATGATCTTATAATCAGTTCAATGACGCTTCATCATGTGAAAGATGTGCCGGCGCTTTTCAACCGTTTTTATCAAGTTATAAAAAAAGGCGGAATATTTGCTGTCGCTGATCTTGATAAAGAGGACGGCATGTTTCACTCTGACAATAACGGGGTCCACCATCACGGGTTTACCCGGGAGACACTCGTTGAAGCCGCAGAGGCAGCGGGTTTCAGGAATATCCGGCATGAAATCATTCATTCAATGGAAAAGAAACGAAATGACGGTTCACACGCAGAGTACCGCATTTTTCTTTTAAGAGGCGAAAAATAATTATCAGGCATCTGGAAATGTTAAAATAAACTCGGTTCCTGCATTATTCAGGACACGTATCTCTCCGTTTATCTGTTTTGCGAGCATCGGCACAAGGACCAGCCCGAGGGATTTTGAATTATCTATTCCTGTATCATCCGGCAGGCCGGATCCATTGTCTTTTACTGATATTTTAATTTTTTCATTTCGTTCAAGGGTTATGAGAATTTTTTTTTCGTCTTTGATTTCATTAAAGGCATGCTTTATCGCATTAGAAACCAGTTCCGTAATTATCAGGCCGCAGGGTATTGCCAGATCGATGTTGAGATTCACTTCTTCAAGTGAATACTGGATGGTTATTCCCCTTGCGTTGCCCCCGAGAGTAATGAACAGCTCCTGTGAAAGGGTCTTTATATATCGCGCGAAATCAATATATGAAAGGTTTTCAGAACGGTAGAGTTTTTCATGGACCAGTGCCATGGCCCGTATGCGGTTTTGTGAATCTTCAAACTTGCTGATTATTTCAGGGTTTTTTATCTTTCTGCTCTGGAGACTCAGAAGGCTTGTAATTACCTGAAGATTGTTTTTTACACGATGATGGATTTCTTTCAGCAGTGTTTCTTTTTCATGGAGTGATGCAATGATTTTTTCATGGGCTTCTCTCTGATCTGTGATATCCTGCACTACACTGAAAAAACCTTTTACCTGCTGAAGGTCCTGGTCCCACACAGGTTTCATGATGTTCTTTACCCATTTTATGGTACCATCTTTTGTTGAAATACGGTACTGGTTTACTATAGTCTCGCCTTTCAGCAGGTCATTGTATGTTTCAAGGATTTTTTGATAGTCATCAGGGTATATGATATGCGCCCATCCGCCGGCTTCCTCAATTTCCAGTTCAGTGTAACCGTAGAGTTCTTTATAGTTGCCGTATCGCCATTCAATAGTAAAGGAATTATCTTCTCCAACTTCAGCATAATAAATATAATCATTCGCGATTTCGGAAATATTACGAAAACGTTCCTCACTTTTCCGGAGCTCCTCTTCGGTCCGCTTCCGGTCTTCAATTTCCTCTTCAAGTTTTTTATTCTGATTTAGAATGTTTTTCAGGAATATAAAAACCGGGAAAAGCATCAGAAGAATAAATCCCGCTGCCCATATCCCCGCCTTTTGTTTGAAAATTTCATGTTTAGAATGTACATGCGCCATGTACATTCCTGTCCCTATATAACACTCCAGTTCCGGTATGCCAATAACAAAGGCTATTTTTTCCTGCGGTGTCGTTGAGCCGGGAGGATAATAGTAATACCTGACAAATCCTCCTTCGGGACTGGATTTCGCGGCATGAACAAGCTCACGGATAATATACGTGCCATAAATGTCCCGGAGATTCCACTGGTTCGTCATTTCTTTTTCAGGTTCAAAGGGCTGTACCAGCATGGTGCCGTCATAAGCACTCATGAAAATGTAGTTAATTCCATAATGGTCTCGGTATACCATTTTCCGTACAAGACTCCTGACGCGTCGTATCCCTTCCGATCGTGTCATTGTCCCTTCGTGAACATTCGTAATAATGTGAGATATACTATTCCGGGATAAACGCACCATGTGACGGAGTGATTCCTGATGAAGTTTGATGGTTGTGTCGAAAAATTCATTGCTCCAGTAAATCAGGACTGCCATCGTTGAGCCGGAAATAATAATTATGCTTGCCGCAAGACGGATGAGGGGGGCTCTGAAATTTTGCATGTGCAATAATGATCGTACAGAGTTTTTCACCAGATACAGCTCCCTTTTATTTATGAGGTTGCATTGTAATTGTATCACCCGCGATATGTTTATCACAGATAAAACGATAAAACAATTGTGTGAAAATCTGTTTCAGGAAAAAATGATGATTTGTCAGGAGTGTATCGCGATTAAAAAGAAATTGCAAGCAGGAAAAATAAACAGGAACAATAGTCACGAAAATATAAGGAAACTGAACAAAAACATGTTGATTTTTTTATCAGCATCTTTATAAAAAGTACATATGTGTTTTTTGAAAACATTACATATGCGCCCCGGTTTTACTGTTGCGCATATGTATATATAGAGATATCTGTCATGTCCGATACAAGAGGTGATCTATGATTCAGTTAGTCAAAATCAGCGACAATTCTATTGAACATGAACGGGAAAGGATTTTAGCCAGACTTGTGGAGCTTGCCACCCTTGCCCGCGACATACGCCTCAAGGAAATGCTCAACAACACGAAGGCAGCTGATTTGTAAATCGTCTGGTAGTGACTGGTATACCCTGGTCCAGTTCTTAAGATTGTCACTCATCTGAGGAACAACAAGATCATCAGGAGCAAAAAACCGCCACAGCTCCAGATCAAAGAACTCACAGCACTTCTGTATGAACTCAAGAGGCGGATATTCTGAATTTAACCATACCGATGTTGATGACTCAGGTATTTCGAGTATCCTGCTCAGTTCTTTCTGTGTAATTCCTTTTTTCTTAACAAGAGACTTTAGTTTATTTCCGTACATAATCCCCTACTGGTTGAATAAAAAATTTTTAATCTGAATAATATATTAAATTATTCCAATTATAAAAAAATATTTTTTTGAAAAAATTAACCTTTTCCGTCCATGTAGCCGGTTTTTACTTATGTGTCAAGTTAAAAATCAAATTTATACATAAAATTCTTTATTATTCTGTTATTTACATATTTGGTAAAATATAATACAGGATCAATATGAAATCAAATAAAAAACAATAAAAATTAGAAAAAACATTTTCCTGAATATGGGGTTTTTTTTAAGACTATACCATACTTTTTTTATTGAAATTATATTCTAAAAATAATATTTACACATCATTTAGAGTTGAATTATCTATATTTGTTACATAAAAAATGCAATCGCAAAAAATATAATATTTGAAAATATTACTTAGATTTAACAATAAGGATACATGTGTATGAAGATTTCTCTTGAATGGAAAGAAAAATTGCAGTTTGAAGCTTCCAATGATAATAATGAGTACAAAATTTCTGTTGATAGTACAATGTCCGAGATCGGTGGTGAGGGGAGGGGAGCAACTCCGAAACATCTTTTCCTGCAATCCATTGCGGGGTGTACCGCGATGGATGTGGTACACATCTTAACAAAGATGCGCACTCAATTGCCGGATCGTTTTGTGATTCAGATGAGCGGGAATGTCGCAGAGGAAGAGCCAAAAGTGTTCACTGATATTGAAATGGTGTATAATGTTGAAGGGGATGTTGACAGGAATAAATTAATACGCGCCGTGAAGATGTCGCAGGAAACATATTGTGCCCTGTCAATAATGGTAAAAAAAATTACAGATTTTACATATTATGTAATGCTTAATGGAGAAGAGGTGTTCAGGGATTCAAACAAAGAATAAAACGGCGTGCGGGTGCGGTACAGCAGTACAATACTCAGAGCACTGATTTTTTCACAACATCATAAATAAAATTAATACGGTGACGGTATTCCTCCGGAGCTTCGATGTGTCCCCAGCCCTTCTGAAGCTGGAACAGTCCATCATACACGAGATCATGATAGGACCTCAGGTAATGAGGAATATCCTGTTCTTTAAGGAGTTCATCCATCACCTGTGCTTCAATTTCATTTTTCAGTATAAGGATTTTAATATATTCCCCCATTACCTCCCCTTCATCACATGATCATCAAGTACCGCGCAGGAAAAGGTCCCTTTGAATACAAGTTCCTCTTTGTTGAAAACCTCCACGGCGACATTGTGCTTTTTCCCGTTTGTTTCTACAATTTCGGCACGGGCAATAAGATTGTCCCCAACGGCTACAGGTTTCCGGAATGATACATCCGCTGATGCAAGGACGACATTGGGGTGGTTTACTGCTATCATTGCGGCATAATCCGCAAGGCCGAAGATGAAACCGCCGTGAACCAGTCCCGTGGAGTCTGCTTTCATTTCATCAGTCGCGGTAAAGTCAATGACGGAACAGCCATTTGATGTTTCTCTCGGGGTTCCGCATAGTGTTTGATGTATACCGGTATGTGTCTTGATCGTATTGCCGCTGTGCATGTATTCGTTCCTGAATTTATTCATATTCCCGGGGCACGATGCAGAGAAAACGCAATGTGCCGGCCCCGTTGTTTTTGAGCTGGTGTGTTTCATCGGGGGCGATATAGACTGAAGTGCCCGGCTGGATCGGATGTTCCTCATCTTTTGAAATGACAGTCCCGGAACCTTCAACAACAAAAATCTCGTGTTCGAAACTGTGTCTGTGGCTCGGAGAGCAGCCTCCCGGAGCGATATCGAACAATCTCATTGAGAAAAGGGGGGCTCCATCCCCGGAACCGATAAGAAGACGTTTTACCGCGTGCAGCGCGCCGTCAGCATCTACTGGAACGGGCTGTATGTCCCCGATTGATGTAATTCTCATACGGTTTTGTCCCCGCTGAATACTGGTTAATATGCTTTAAAATACTTCCATATCATATATAGAGTATCTGTCAAACAATTAAATGGGTAACCGCACCCCGGGATGCCCGGATTCAGAAAGGGTAATTATGTTTTATGGTGAAAAGCAATTGACAACAAAACGGTGTATGTTTTTTTCTGAACTATGAACAATATAACAGAGTCTAAGAAAAACCGGAAACATGGCGTCGTTTCACGTGTACTGAAGATATTGTCGGGAATGATGCTGTTGTGTGCCGCAGGGTATTGCGTATTCCTTTTTGTGCTTCCTCTCCGATGCGCACCTTCAAACAGCGATCTCGCGCAGGCAATTGTAAGCGGTGACCCCTTTAAGGTGAATTCAGTGGTTATGTCATCACGTGAAAGTTTCTCCGAAAGCTACAGGGTGGAGGGGAAGTCACTTCGGCAGCTTGCAGAAGAAACCTGCAACAAAGAGATTGTCGATCTGGTCGATTACGCCCTGAATAAAGAGCTGGTGGATATTCTTCTTGGTAAGTGAGAATCCGGGGTTTTTCATTCAATAAGCTCAATCATTCCGTCATCAGAAAGTGTAATTATTGCTTTAACGCACATACCCCGGGCGCTGTGCACCTGCATTTCATCGTGAATGATACCGGGGTTGACGACTCCCCGTAACACATCTTCAATGAGATAGCGGGGGGGCCGTGGAAGACTGTCCAGTACCGGTTTTACGCGTACCCGCGGCAGGCCCTTCAGCGCCGTGGAGAGTGTAAACCATCCCGCGGAATAAAGCAGGTGCCGGTAGCCGGCGGGAGTTTTGAACCTCCGGAGAAGATATTCGAAACTCTCATCACCAAGATTGCGCTGCTCCATGCGGAGTTTCCTGTAGTGGTATATCATTTCAGCCCGGGCATTGACACGTTCGGTGAATGAAACGGGAAGGGTTTCAGCGAGACGGGAAATATCGGCAATCCTTCTTCCGGAAATGTACCGGCTCAGAACGGGAAGGTACTGTTCCGGAGCATCCGATATCGCCCCGGCGATGTCGGTTTCCCTGCTTGCGGAAAGGGTGCCGTATAGAAGGTTGTGTTCCTCCATTTCAGCAAGCCATTCAGGGAAACTCCGGATAAGCAGAAGTTCGAATCTCGACATCATTTTTACCGTGTGCTGCAGTCCGTGCAGGAACGAAGAATAGCTGAAGTCTGTTCCTCCCCGTATCAGGAAGTATACCGCTTCTTCAATAGAATACAGTCCTCCTATGAGGTCACGTCTCTGTATCGACCCGCTGCCGCTGAAACGGCGCATCATTGCGGCTACATCGTGAATGGTATTTCTGGATACATTTCTTTTCAATCTGAGGGCTTTTTCCGGAAGCCCATACAGTACCAGGCAGATCTGATACGTCGTGAGAAGGTTTTTTTTCTGCAGCTGGAAGAGGAGTTCCTGCAGTTCCCTGTCGCTGAATGTTTCAAGGATCATGGAAATTCCCGGAAAAAGATGCGAAGGGTCCCTGAAAAACGAGACGATTCCCGCTTCCGCGGTTTCCGGGGAGAAGTGTCCCGTAAGGTCCGGTGAGAACAGCCTGAAAAAGCTCCCGGGAATCCTCACTGTGAATGCGGCGCCGTTCTTCTCCGTGGAGGGGGATAGTTCCATGTAGAGCAGCGGGGTTTCCGGTTTGATATTTTCCGGTGCGTGGCGGCTGCCTTCGCGCAGTACCGCGTGATAACGATAGTTGAACAGGATGCTCAGCACCAGTTCGATTTGGTACAGGGATGTTTTCAGAAACGCGGCACATGCCTCTCTGTCCCGTGGTGAGAAATGTGCTGTGCATATTTCAATATTGAATGTCCGGGCAGGGTTTGATATTTCCAGGGTGAAATCCGCGGACCGCAATGTGCCGGTGTTCTCAACTTCCGCGAGGGGGGAGACCGTACAGGAAGTGCCGTGAAACTGTTCCCTGAAAAACATATCCAGGTCCTGAAATAAAAGTTGTTTCAGGACCCGGGAGGAAAAATTAAACATTATGAAAGTAGTGTTACTTTCTACCTGGTATGGTCAGCTTCTGGCCCGGGAAAATGAATCGCGGGTCCTTGATTTTCTCTTTGTTGGCTTCATAAATTGATTTCCAGTTTTTGAAGCTCCCGGTTTGTGCTTTGCTGATATCCCATAACGTATCGGAGGATTGTACGGTATAATACGCACCGCTGTCAGCTTCCGGGGAGGGAGACTGCGCTGCCCGGCCGGTGGTTTCCGGTGTCCGGGGAGCATTGGTTTCATGTTCTGCTTTTTTTGCCTTCGACGATGCTTCCTGTTCCTGTTTTGATTCTGTTATTCGTGCCGGTCCGTATGGGGGATATTTTTCAAGTTGAGTAATTCCCTCTCCGTTGTCACGGGACTGCTGAATTGTCGGCCAGAGGAAGACAAGAAGAATTACCGCAATAATTACAAGAAATAGTACAGATCCCCATTTCAGAAAAGGTTTCCATTTCAGGGGTTCCTTTACTATCGCATCATCCATGCGGGCCTGGTCGAGCGTTGTCTGGGCGATTCTGATGTATTTCAGCTCCGCAAGGTCCCTGACTGTTTTTATATGGAACGCCACATCCATAAGGGCGGCGTCTTTTTTGCTGACACCCTGGAGGGCGTGGACCGGTGCTTTCGCGATTGCCTTTGGTGTTTTCTGTTCATATTTTTTATCGAGTTTGTCTTTAAAGGGCTTCATGCTGCTCACTTTCGCCCCTGAATCGGCGAGTTCGCAGATTTCACGGGCCCAGAGCGCGTATTTCAGCTCCGCGAGATCTCTCACGGTTTGTACGCCAAAGGCTTCATTGAGCAGTTCAGCGTCCTTTTTACTTACTCCCTGCAGTGCTTCAACTGGAGCATCCACAAGGTCCACGAGGCGTTTGTCCTGATATGATTTGATGAATGTTTTTTTGAGGTCCATACTGTACTCCTTGTTGTTAAAATAGGTTACCCCACCAGAAGTCCGCACCGGGAACATTTGACCGTTTCGCCTTCAAGATATACGCGATCCAGGGGGCCGCCGCAGTTGGGACAGAATTTAAACTCAAGGCGCTGTGCTTTTGAGTCCTCGGTATAAAACTCATCTGTTGTCCTGTCAAAGTTTCCCTTAATCAGGTTCTCTGATACCGCCTTCATAAGAAGGTTTCCCGCGTCAGGGATCGGGATTGAGAGTTTTTCCGCCAGTGTAGTGAGGCTGATGCGGCGGTATGTTTTTACGATGCTCGCGATGGATTCCACCAGTTCATGTTTTTTCCGGGCCTGACGCGCGAGAAATATCAATATCCCCCCCGGTATTAAAAATGCCAGTGACGCGATGGCGATTGAAGGGCCCGATGCGGCATCTTTTCCTCCTTCCACAGTCATCGCGATGCCTACGATCAGAAGGAACAGCCCGAAGAACAAAAGACCGAATCCGAAAAATCTCATTACTCTGTTTTTAATTTTTCCCATTACATATAGCTCATTAATTACAATAAAGAATATTCCACCACTACCGTATGGTACCAGTAGTACCCGGGGAAATCAAGCAAAATATAATTACACCTGTTGTTTCCCGTAGTTATTGCAACAATAGCGCGATGAATGTGTTTTTATAATTGACGTACATGAACCGGCTGTATAGTATTCAAACGCTCTCAAAATGTATTTCCAGCGTACCATTGCGTTATATACAACACACGGCCATCATACTGACATAAATATGGAAACAACCTTCTCCTTTAAGGATTATTACAGAATACTGGGTATCGCACAACCCGCAGGTGTGGATGAAGTCAAATCCGCCTTCAGGAGGCTTGCCAGGGAAACACATCCGGATCTTTCGGGTGACGCGCATAATTACGAAAGGTTTGTCCTTGTCCGGGAAGCCTATGATGTCCTTACGGACGAGAAAAAACGTGCTGAATATGACCGTGTATGGAAACAGTATGTAAAAGATGAAAATGGTCTCACCGACGATATGTATGTTGACTCTGTCATACGGGATTTTTTTGACAGGGATGAAACCTCCTACCGGGAGGAATGGGACTATTTTGTTCAGCACCCGGAAGACTACCTTGGCCTCTTTGAAAGCACACTGAAGATTATTACCGCGACGCTCCTGTCAATCGGGGCAGGGGTCGTGGCGCCCCTCGCTGTTTTCGGCGCGACCGTGGGGATGGCCGGATTTTTTTTCGCTGCGGTTATCGCGGTCACTGCGGCTCTCGTTACTACGTCGCTGTCATCCGTGGCGGGGATTATCATGGCAGTGCTGATGTACCGCAGGGTCAAATCGTTTTTCATACATATCCGCCTTATGGCGGTCAGGAAAGTGGGGCGTATTGTGGTGAAACCGCTTCGCGGTATTCCCAGGCGTATCGGGAAATGGGTGCTTTTCAGCAATTATACCGTAGTGCTCATTCTCATGTGTACTGCAGGGTATTTTGTGGTTCTCAGGCTGTATGAATGGATCAGAGAAGGGTCTCCTTATATGGCGGAGCAGTTCCTCAAGAGCCTCGGCCTTCTGGTGTTTCTTATATCTCTTGTCATGGTGTTTTCCATATCCGTAATCATGATTTATGAAATAATATCTGAGGCCCTTGACCTGTATCCTCCGGTCCGGTATTCGCGGATTAAAATTAGAAGAAAATCACAGATTGTATTTCAAAAGGAATGAAGGTGCATACGGGATAACGCATGAAGGGAATACACCTCTATACGAGCAACAGTCTTGAACAGCT
>ERZ795048.4283-NODE-4283-length-9983-cov-4.702760_pt1 | contig 9983 bp, 7 predicted proteins | sample MGYA00375132_ERZ795048 | MGnify/ENA primary metagenome ERZ795048 (study PRJEB30177, sample SAMN05720225) | activated sludge metagenome | isolation source: Anaerobic digester | place: Hong Kong | collected 2014-12-17 ...
ACCTACCCGGCGGGAATAATAGCCAAGACCGTTTCAGGCAGAAAACTTGTCTGCCACATGCATGCCACGGAGTTCGACAGAGCCGGAGGAGCGGGCGACGAACGGATCCACAAGATCGAGTATTCCGGAATGACCGAGGCCGATTCTGTGATAGCCGTTTCAAAATACACCGCCGAAATGGTAATTTCGAGATACCAGATCGATACCGGCAAGATAAATGTAGTGCACAATGCCCATAATATTAACATTCAGGAATCCGAGGATAAAAAGAGAATATTCAAAGATCCCGTAGTGCTGTTCTTGGGCAGGATCACCCTTCAGAAGGGACCGGATTATTTTCTTGAGGCTGCCAGGATCATTCTGAGCAGATATCCTAAAGTAAGGTTCGTTATGGCCGGTGCGGGAGATATGGAGACAAAGATCGTCCATAAATCCGCAAAATACAGACTTAAGAACCGCTTTCTGTTCACGGGATTTCTAAACGCGGCGCATGTGGCTGAAATGTTCTTAAGCTCGGACATTTATGTTCTCAGCTCAGTCTCCGAACCTTTCGGGATAGCCCCCCTTGAAGCTATGTCATACGGACTTGCAACGATAATCTCCAAGCAGTCCGGAGTGGCTGAAGTCATAAATAACGCGATCAAGTTCGACTTCTGGGATGTCAAACTTCTTGCAGAGCAGATAATCAGGCTGATCGAAGACCCCGCGTACAGAAAAGACCTCGGCGAGAAAGGCAGGCATGAAGTCGAGCAGATAAAGTGGGACAGCGCCTGCGATGAGATCATAAAAGTATATAATAAAACGGCGGGAAGGTAATATATGATCAATCTAGTTTTTTATTTCCAGGTCCATCAGCCTTACAGGATCAGGAACTTTTCCGTTCTCGACATAGGCAAACACAGCGACTGTTTTGACGACAAACTGAACGCCGAGGTTATGAGAAAAGTGGCGAACAAGTGCTATCTGCCCACGAACAAACTTCTTTTACAGCTTATAGATAAATTCGAGGGTAAATTCAAAGTTTCGTTCTCGATCACCGGAACAGCTATCGAACAGTTCAGGAAATACGCGCCGGAAGTTCTCTATTCATTCAGAGATCTGGCTAAAACCAACTGTGTGGAATTTCTGGGCGAAACATACTATCACTCACTCTCTTTCCTATATGACAAAAATGAATTCCTCGAACAGGTAAGAATGCACAAGGCCGCGATACAGAAAGAGTTCGGCTTCTCCCCCATAACGTTCAGAAATACAGAGCTTATATATCAGGACAGCCTTTCGGATTATATCTGGGAGGAAGAGGGATTCAAGGTAATCCTGACAGAAGGTGTTGACAGGATCCTGGACTGGCGTTCACCTTTATATGCGTATAAGGACTGGAGCAAAAATCTTTACATGCTGCTTAAATTCTACTCACTTTCGGACGACATAGCGTTCAGGTTCTCGAACAAGGGATGGGTGGAATACCCCCTTACAGTCGATAAATTCGTCAAATGGATACTTGACCTCAATCTTGTCGAGAAGGGGAAAAAGAACTTGTTCTTAAACCTTTTTATGGACTATGAGACATTCGGCGAGCACCAGTGGGAGGAAACAGGCATCTTCGAGTTTATGAAACACCTTCCTGAAAAAGCTCTGAGATCCCGCAAGATCGAGTTCGCATGGCCTTCGGATGTTTTGGAAAAAACGAATTACCAGCCTGAGAGCATTTCTTTCCCCGAGCCTGTTTCATGGGCCGATATGGAGAGGGATCTTTCAGCGTGGAGAGAGAACGATATGCAGTATAACGCACTCGAGACCTTCTATGAACTGCTTCCCAGGATCAAAGCCACAGGGAACGCTGACCTGATAGAAGCTGCGAGAAAACTTTCGACTTCTGACCATTTTTACTATATGTCCACAAAATATTTCCAGGACGGAGATGTGCATAAATATTTCTCGCCTTACGGATCCCCGGAAGCAGGCTACAGGAATTTTATGAACGCGATCACCGACCTTGAAGAGAAAATATAACCTTCGGAGAACAATTATGAAATTCAAGAATTTTTATGTTAAACCCGTAGCTCCCGAATCCCTGGAGCCTTTGTATGAGATATCCTACAATATGTGGTCAACATGGGACAAAGAGGCTGAAAGGCTCTACAGAAGGATCAATCCCGAACTTTTCAGAAGTGTAAAGCACAACCCTGTTGAATTTCTGCACAAACTTCCGCCGGAAGAAATGGAAAGACTTTCTAAGGACAGCGGATTTATTTATGAGCTTGAAAAAGTGCATGATAAATTCAAAAGATATATGAGCTTCGAGGGTTATTATACCGATGAACAAGGAACTGATATACCCGCGGATAAGGATGATTCGATAGCGTATTTTTCTATGGAGTTCGGTATGCACGAATCCGTAGCCATTTATTCGGGAGGTCTCGGCGTTCTTGCGGGAGACTATCTTAAGGCGGCATCAGATACAGGCATCCCACTTTACGGGATAGGTCTTCTTTATACTTACGGATACATGAACCAGAGGATCGCCATAGACGGTTTCCAGCAGGAAGAGTATCTGGAGAATAAATGGTACCTTAAACCTGTAAGAGAGACCCTGAACACCGCCGGTGAGCCTGTAATGTTCCCTCTCAAGATCAAGAATGAAGATGTATGGATCAAGATCTGGGAGATCGATGTAGGAAAAGTAAAGCTGTACCTGCTCGACACGAACATTCCGCAGAACAGCCTCTCGACGCGCTGCATAACCGATCACCTTTATGTGTCCGACAAACACCTGAGGATCCAGCAGGAGATCATACTTGGTCAGGGCGGATTGAAGGCTCTCGACATACTGGGTATCAAACCCAAGATCTTCCACCTGAACGAGGGTCATTCAGCGTTCCTTATTATCGAAAGAATGAAGAAACTCGTCATCGACAATAAAATGAGCTTCGAAAAGGCCAAACAGCTCGTCATCCAGTCTACCGTATTCACAACTCATACTCCGGTTATAGAGGGCAACGAGCATTTCGACGAAACATTCATACGCGAATATTTCAAGAATGATGTTGAATCTCTCGGAATGACCTTAGACAGTTTCCTTCAGTGCGGACGCGTGGATAACTCCCGTATATTCTGGCTGCCTATATTCGCAATAAAATATTCCAAGTTCAGGAACGGCGTTTCAAAACTTCACGGCGAGGTTTCAAGGAATATGTGGAAAGAGATATTTCCTCATATGCACGATGACGAAGTGCCTATAGGTTATGTAACGAACGGTGTTCATCTTCAGACATGGCTGAGTATGGAGATAACCTATCTCTTCGACCGTTATCTGGGTCCCGATTACATGCACAGAGCGAACAGGTCCGAGATATGGGAAGGCGTATCTGCAATACCGAACAACGAGATCTGGGAAGCACACAAACGAAGAAAAGAGCAGCTCGTTACTTTCGTAAGAAAAAAACTTGTGCACACGCTTCAGAGAAGGGGAGCTCCGGCAAAAAGTATAAAGAAAGCTTCTAATGTGCTCAACCCCCAGTTTTTAACCATCGGGTTCGCAAGAAGATTCGCCACATACAAAAGAGCAAACCTTCTGCTTCAGGATCCTGAAAGGCTGAAAAAGATACTTATGAATCCGCAAAAACCCGTACAGATAATATTCGCCGGCAAGGCTCATCCAGCCGATATTGCAGGAAAAACGATAATAAAAGAGATCCTGAATTTCGCAGTTGAATACGGCCTTGAAGACCACGTTGTTTTCGTAGAGGATTATGACATGGATATAGCGCGTCATATGGTCCAGGGTGTCGATGTATGGCTGAACAATCCGATAAAACCTCTTGAGGCGAGCGGAACATCAGGAATTAAAGCAGGGATCAACGGAGTTCTGAACCTCAGCGTTCTTGACGGCTGGTGGCCGGAGTGCTACAACGGGAAAAACGGATGGGCCATCACGGCCGGCGATATTTACTCTGACATTGCGCAGAAAACCTCAGCGGAAGCACAGCAGGTATATGACCTTCTGGAAGAGGAGATCACGGAAATATATTACGAGAAGAGCGAAAGCTATTATCCCGAGCCTTGGGTCGAAATGATGAAGAACTCCATTTATTCTGTCGGTAAAGGTTTCAACATGCACAGAATGCTTACAGAATACTACAATAAATTCTACGCGAAGGAATTCTCAAATCTGGATGTTCTCGAAAAGGACAATTATAAAAAGATCGACGAGATAATCGCTCTTAATAAGAAATTTCATGAGAAATGGAACAGCATATATATTAAGGACGCTTTCACGGATATAGAATCACACGGAGTAAACAAGCAGCAGGACATTCCGGTCGAAGTTTATGCTTATCTTGACGGAATGAGCGAGAAGGACCTTAAAGTCGAATTCTTCTACAGCCCGGACAACAGCACATGCCGGGAAATAGAACTGAAATTCATTGAAATGTATCAGGATAATGTGGCTAAATATACCGGAAGTTTTACTGTTACCGGTTCAGGCGAGCAGGGTTACAACATAAGAATTAGACCTTCTTCAGATTTTTTCTACGAACTTTATCCCGAATATGTAAAATGGTTTATAAAATGAAAGAACGGGCTTTTTACAGCCCGTTCATTCCCCCTGTTATTGAACTACCTGTTATAATTATAAGAACATTCCGGAGTTAAAGCTGTGTCCCAGGTCACAAAATCATACGGAATAAAATTTTGAAGACTATACTTGAAGAAATAGAATCAGTTCTTGAGACGGGAACGGTCGATGTTTCACCGGAGATCAGATATATATTCAGATCCGATACTACAAGATTCACGGGAACACCTGATATTGTAGTCAATGTCCGTACGGAAAAGGAAGTCGCGGCCGTTGTTAAGATCGCGGCGGCGAACGGCATTGCCGTTATCGCCAGAGGCGCGGGGACCGGCATGAGCGGCGGCGCTGTTCCTTTAAAGGGCGGGATCGTGCTGAACTTTGAGAAGATGAACAGGATCATCGGAATTGACAGGCGGAAAAGGATCGCGTATGTTGAACCGGGCGTAGTTACTGACCGGCTCAGAGAAGAGGCTGACAGGCTGGGACTCTATTACCCGCCCGACCCTTCCAGCAGCGCCGTATCGACCCTCGGCGGCAATTTTGCCGAGAATGCCGGAGGGCTTCACTGCGTTAAATACGGAGTCACTTCACGATATGTTAAAGGATTTAAGTTCGTTGACTCCGCCGGAGAAATTAACAGCTGCGGCGTTTACAGCCCGGAAGACAGTTTTCCCGGATGCTTTGTCATGATCGGTTCTGAGGGGACTCTCGGTATAGTGACCGAGATAGCTCTCGAGCTTCTGGACAGGCCGCCGCTGGAAGAGACCTTCATCACCTATCATGCGGATCTGATGAATGCGGTCAACACCGTCATCAAGATCAAATCGAGCGGGGTCGATCCTTCAGTAATCGAGCTTATAGATAAAGACGCTCTTTCAGCAGCCGTCATGTATTCAAAGATCGATCTGCCTGAAAATACCGGAGCCGTTCTGATAATAAAGCTCGATTCATACTTCCTTCCCGAACTGCTTGAAAGATCGATATTGCTGGAAAACATAATTTCTTTGATGAAGGTCATCAGATACAGAAAAGCCGAAAGCGAAACCGAAAAGAGATCGTTCTGGAATATGCGAAAAGCTGTTTCGTCGGCGATCAAGAGAATATCGAACGATAAGCTTAATGAGGACATTACGGTGCCTGTTTCGAATATGCACGCCTTCATCGAGTTCACTCGCACCCTGTCGGAGAAATTCGCTTTGAAGATCATCGTTTACGGTCATGCAGGGGACGGGAATCTCCATGTGAATATCCTTTTCGACAGGAACAACAGCACCGAGACCAACAATGCCAGGCTGGCGTCAGAGGAGGTATTCAAAAAAGCGGTCGAGCTTGGAGGCAACATTTCGGGTGAACACGGGATCGGTCTTTCCAAGAAGAATTTCATGAGCATTCAGTACTCTAAGAACGAGATCGCCTTCATGAAAAAGATCAAAAAAGCTTTCGACCCGGACAACATTTTCAATCCGGACAAGATATTTAACATAACTAAGGGATAACGATGACGACAATTTTCTCTTTTATTATTCTTCTGGGCATAATCGTCTTCATTCATGAACTAGGACACTTTACGGCGGCCAAGCTTACGGGCATGAGGGTTGAAATATTCTCGCTGGGATTCGGAAGAGCGCTGCTTAAGAAAAAATGGGGTGAGACCGAATACAGAATAGCGTGGATACCTCTGGGCGGATATGTGAAAATAACCGGGATGATGGATGAAAGCAGCGTGGGCGGCGAGGAAATAAAAGGCGAGTCTTTTGAATTCGAATCGAAGAATTTTTTTCAGAAATCGTTCGTAATACTTGCAGGAGTGATCATGAACTTCGTTTTGGCGGTCGCGATCTACTCTTTCATCACCTATATTAACGGTATTCCTGAAGTCCACTCCACTGAAATTAAAGGTTTTTCCGAAAACTCACCGGCTGAAAAAACCGGATTTATGCTCGGAGACGTCATTAACGGGGTTAACGGAGAGCATGTCGAAGACTGGACCGGGCTGACAGAGATGATCCACAGCAGGCCGGATGATGAGCTCCTCGTCACAGTAACAAGAGCGGACTCGATACTTATTCTGCCCGTAAAAACAATGTCGGTACGCACACTCGTCGACGGCGAGATAAAAGAGATCGGCCTGATAGGAATATTTTCAGAAACGGTCATAAAGAACGCTTCGCTTACTGAATCTCTGTCCGAGGGTTTTAAAACATCATGGTACTGGGTAAAAATCGGCTGGCTTTCCATCAGAATGCTCGTCTCGGGCGAAGCTTCTTTCAGAGACCTCGGAGGTCCGATCATGATAGCGCAGATGTCAGGTGAAAGTGCGCGGGCAGGAATATGGGCGTATCTGGCTTTTATAGCCTTCATCAGCGTCAATGTCGGGTTCCTCAACATACTGCCTGTCCCTCTTCTTGACGGCGGTCATTTCATGTTCATACTTTACGAAGGGATCACCCGAAAAAAGATCCCGCAGAAAGTCAAATTCAGGATACTTCAGACCGGGATGATCATACTCTTCATGCTCATGATGATAGTCTTCTTCAACGACACCGCAAGGATATTTAAAAAAAATGATGAAGGTGAAGAAAATGTCAGATAAAATTAATAAAGGACTGAAATTGAAAACTATAATACTGATACTAATCGTTTCCGCAACGCTCTTCGGCCTGAACATCGGCGGAGTAAAGATGCCTGACAAAATAACAGTTGCCGACAAGGAACTCATACTCAACGGAGCCGGCGTAAGAGAGAGATTCTTCCTCGACCTGTACGTGGGAGGACTTTATTTGATAAAGAAGAACACCGACGCGAACAAAGTCATGAACGCCGATGAGACCATGTCAATAAAGCTGCATATAATATCTACTCTAATCACAAGCAAGAAAATGAAGAACGCCGTCGAAGAAGGCTTCGAGAACTCCACGAACGATAACACTTCTCCCCTCCGCAAGAAGATCGACAGGTTTATAGCAGTATTCAAAGAAGAGATCAAAGAGAACGACATTTACGACATCACTTATATCCCCGAAAAAGGCGTGGAAGTATATAAGAACGGTAAACTCAACGACACCATTGAAGGACTCGACTTCAAGAAAGCTCTCTGGGGTATCTGGTTCTGCGACAAACCCGCTCAGAAAAGTCTCAAAGACAACATGCTCGGTAAACAAGTTCGTTGATATAGTAGAAAAAAACGACATATGGCGTATTGCCGTTTTGATTAGCTTTAATTATAAAATAAATACGACATTCGTATATCCGTTTAAAATAGGCACAACGTCAGAAAAAATACGACATATTACGTATTTTCAGACGTTAACGGCAATGTGTAATTTAGACTTGTTAGAAATAGCGAAGAATTTTAAAATTTACCGCAATACCGCACTTTTCAGATATAAATCCCAAAAAAAATTCGGGATCGGTTAAGGCAGTTTCACGCCTGCCGATCCCTTTTTTCTTTGTCCCTTCGTGACTACAGAAGGTAAAAAGGTAAGAAAGCTAAAAGTAACTTCCTTCCCACCCCCGCAAGTAAGTAACCGTGTGCATCAAGGCGTCCTCGAAAGCCGGAATCCGAAGCTGAAGTAGCTGTAGTACGGGTAGAGGCTGCCGCGATTTGCAACCCGGCAGTAGTTGGCATAGTAGTTCCAGCCACCGCCCCGTACGACGCGGTAGGAGCCCGTAGTAGGTCCCGTAGGATTATCACTCGGACTACTGCTGTAATAAGTACTGCCGTGCCAATCCCAGCACCACTCAAACAAGTTACCACTCATGTCGTATAAGCCATAACCGTTTGCCGGAAAACTTCCTACAGGAGAAGCAGTTACATTGTAATCAGGATGATATCCTGTTGTCGGACTTACATCATAACTACATGAATTTGGGTCTGCTTTATAATTCGCCTGCGTATCACCGTTAGTGCTGTGCGATATAGTTGCTCCATTCGGGAACCTTTGTCCGGATAGACCTCCTCTGGCTGCATATTCCCATTCTGCCTCCGTAGGTAATCGATAACCGTTCGCGCTCCAGTTGCAAACAGCAGCATCCCAAGTTGTATTTGTGCTTGTCGGTACTGTTCCCCAGTCAACAGGATCGGTTGAACTGCTTATAGTGTAACATGGTGTCAGTCCTTCGTTCATGCTCCTAAGGTTGCAATATTTGATAATTTCATACCAGCTTACATAATATGCAGGATATGTATCACCCATTCCGTAAGAACTCCAATTCTCAGCTGGCATGTAAGCACTCCACTCAGCCTGTGTTACCTCTGTAGCTCCCATGTAAAAATCACTGACAGTTACACTATGTAATGGTAATTCGTATGAATATCCCTCGGTGAAATGGTCACCCATTGTAAATGTACCGCCCTGTACAAAAACGAAGCCTTCAGGTGGAGTCATAATCTTGATATTATCTATTGCTGAGAAATCAATTTCAGTAGTTGGTGTCCCATCGTTGAAATTCACATTCATTTTTCCTGCAAAACACACTAAGGTAGTGCCTAATAAAAATAGCAACAAGTTTTTCATGATCTTATCCTCATTAATTTTATTTTACCAGTCTTTGGCAATTACTTTATAAAAGTATTTGTTACCAGCAACAGCATTAATATCTGTATAAACATTATTCGGTGTATTTCCTAGTTCTATAAATCCTGAATAAGGATCAGTTTCAGAACGGTAAACATAATACTGAGATGCATAAGGAACATTGTCCCATCTTATCACCGCTGATGTAGAATCAATCGAGATGCTAATGTTCGAGGGAGCTGAGAGCGTGCCGGACAGATCGCTGAATGTGAGGTCACTTATTCTATCAATATAGAAGTATAATTTTGATCCGTCAAGTTTGTTTACAGTCAATACACTGGAGCTACTGTCGTTGAAAGTTAGATTAGAAAGCTTTCTGATTTCAAAATATTGCGCTGTTGAATCAGGATTGAGTATTTTTAACAACTCCTGACTTCTCAAGGTAAGAACTAATGCAATCATAAATAACAAAGCTATCATCCATTTTTTCATATTACTTCCCTCCCTGTTTTATTTGAAAACTTATTTTTTCCATTTTTATTCAATAAACTGATCCTATTTGATATTTTTCTCTGTACTTCATTGCGGTATTACGGTATTAATAAAATTTTCTGGTTGTATGTACAACTTTTCCCTCCTATTCGATGACTTTCAAAATAATATTCGTAAGAATGTAAAATAAACAGACAAAAGTGCAAAAGCAAGAAAAAGCATCTTGTTTTTTTGTTCATAATATCTTAAAATTCTTCGTTATGACCATGGACTCAAGTGAAATTACACACAGCCGTTAACATTGGAAAAATGACTTGACCCGTGTTATATTTATCTAGTGAGCTTTTTTCCATGACCGTTGTTGGATAATGCTTAGTTAACTATTTAAAATAAGG
>ERZ795048.4284-NODE-4284-length-9982-cov-4.415936_pt1 | contig 9982 bp, 8 predicted proteins | sample MGYA00375132_ERZ795048 | MGnify/ENA primary metagenome ERZ795048 (study PRJEB30177, sample SAMN05720225) | activated sludge metagenome | isolation source: Anaerobic digester | place: Hong Kong | collected 2014-12-17 ...
ATGATAACGAGTGCCACAAGTATGGTGGAAACACTGACAGGCTTTGGATTAAGAACAAGCGGGACAAGAAGTATTGCAAGTTCTGTTTCCTCAAACAATGCAGATACAATTGGAAGAGTACTGAGTGTAATAAGACATCTGGTTATCTATACAGGCTTGTTGGGATCGGCGGTTATCTTCATACTAGCCAAGCAACTCAGTATTTGGTCATTTGGGAATGAAGATTACGTAGTGGCTTTTCGTATTGTAAGTTGCGTAGCTTTTCTTAATCAATTAAATGTTGGACAAACGACCTTAATGCAAGGCACTTTCCATTATAAATTAATGGCTAAATCGGCCTTGTGGGGAAGCATTTGGGGATTAGTAATATCTGTTCCATTATACTATCTATGGGGAACATCTGCTATTGTTCCTGTTATTATCGTTTCTTCATTCGCCAATCTATTATTATCAACATTCTATTCTCGAAAAGTTCCATACAAAAAAATAAGACTTTCTAGTTCGGAAATATGGTGTGAAGGGAAAGGAATACTAGGGTTAGGCTTAGCTATAGCTTTGACTGGCGCTGTTACTCTAGGACAAACATATATTATAAGAGCATTTATTTCTAGATCTGGAGGTCTAACAGAAGTCGGATTATATTCTGCTGGTATAGCGTTAACTTCAATGTATGTGAATACTCTATTAAATGCAATTGGATCTGACTATTCACCACGGCTTGCATCAATGAGTAATGATAATAGCCTTTTCATTGAGACAATTAATAGGCAAATCAATCTTATGGTAGCTATGATTGTGCCAATGATTGTGCTATTTGTTGTTATCATTAGAGAAATCACAATCCTATTGTATTCAGAGAAGTTCCTGCCCATAGCATCTATGGTCGAATGGATGATGTTAGGTATGTTTTTTCGTACTTGTAGTTGGTGCTTGTCATATGCTCAAGTGGCGAGAGGGGATTCGAAAGTATTTTTCTGGAATGAACTTGCCTGTTCGATATACAGCGTTTTATTTGCTGTAATAGGGTATCATTATCTCGGTTTTGATGGTATAGGTATAGCATTTGTTTTACAGTACGTAATCTATACAGTACAAATGTATTTCCTCTCTGCGCATCGTTTTAATTATAGCTTAAGCAAGGAAACGAAACTGATAGTTATACAAGGGCTCCTTATTCTTATTATCACTTTTATAATAATGAGGGTACTTAATTATTCATTCCTCAGATATTTGATAGGCTCTATATTAGTTGTTGGGACACTCTGTTTCGCCTATTATAGAATAAACAAGATGTTACCTCTAAAGGGTATTATTATAGGGCATATCAATAAACTTAAACGCCGATGATATGGATTCTCAGTTCGCATCAATCAATATTCTGATTGTTACTTATAAGCAAGAAGAGTTAATAAAAAGAGCTTTAAATTCAATTCTTTGTCAAAAGGAGTTCGGTTTGAACAAAGTAGTTATTTGCGATGATTGTTCTCCAGATGGAACATGGGATGTTATCCAAAGGTATAAGCAGGATTATCCACAATATATCGATGCTCACAGAAATGAGAAGAATCTCGGTATCTATGGTAATTTTGAAAAAGTTGTATCGTTAAAGGGTTTCGCCGACTTATATCACCTAATGTCTGGTGATGATGCATTATGCGATGGATGGTTTCAATGTATTCAGTTGTTTTTATCCCATAATCAGAATGTCTTATCACAATCTGCAATTATCATTTCTGATTGGGAACAAGTAACACCTGACGGCGAAATAACTGTTTTCAGACAAAAAATAATTGAAAACCATAAAGTTAGTCCCGCGACTTTGAAGATACGAGGTAAGATTTGTATTCGTTCAATGATGCAAACTCGATCTCTCATTAACCAACACGAGCCTGTAGACTTGTCAGAAGGTGTTAGCAAGGCCGAAAAAATGTTCGACTTTCAGCCTTTTCAGCGAGCAGAGTTTACTTATTACTGTCCTTTTATTGGGTCTATTTATTATTCCGGAATTGGTATTTCAACAACTTTACAAAGTATTAAATATAGAAAAGAGAGAATTAAGGCAAATCAGAGTTTTCTAAGTGCTTATCAGCTTCGACCAAAGGACCGGTTCTATATCCTTTATCGTATAGCAACTGATGAGTTTTTCATTTCTCCTGTATTCTCTCGATATTTAAAAAAAGTGTGGTATTACATATTGTCTTCCGATCATAGGATTGGGTTTTCAATAAAGGATTTTGCCAGAGTGCTGCTAAACAAGAAATAGTCAGCATATTTTTAGTAGATAAAGAAGATCATAATGAAATACTTATTTCTTTCTGGCCTCTATCCAAAGGAGGATGAACGTTTTTTTGTGGAGAATTCAAAGTCCGGCTCTCTGCAAAATGCACCTAATGTATTCCAATGGAATGTGGTGGATGGGTTGTTTAAGAATGATATCGATTTTTGGGTATTGTCTGCACCATTTGTCGCCTCGTTTCCTAGAGGCTTTAAGAGTTTGATGATGCCAGAGTTTCTCTTGAATTATAAGGACAAAGCGATAGGTAAAACAATTCGTTTTTGTAATCTCATAGGATTCAAGGAAACCTCTATAGCTAGGCATTTAGAGAAAGAGATTTACTCGTGGATAAATGAAAATTCCATAGGGCGTCACGACAAGTTCGTGCTGTTATCTTATACACCATTGGCTTTCTTCGTTAATGCAATCAAGCGCATAAAAAAGAAGTATCCAAATGTTATAGCTTGTACTATCGTTACTGATTTGATTGAAGATGCACAGAATTTCAAGGTGAACCAGAATCTTTTGAAGAGAATACAGATAGCCTTTGAGAAGGTAGCGGAGCGAGATAACTTTAAGATAATAGACAAGTTTGTGCTTCTTTCAAAAGCGATGGTCGAGAGAATACCAGAGGCGAACAACAGAAGCTTCATTGTGGAGGGTATATCAAATGTATACGGAGACTTGCCTCGAGTACCGAAGAATTCTTCTATTAAGTCGTTGCTTTATACTGGTTCGCTTCATGAATTTTCTGGCATTAGGGATCTTGTTCTAGCGTTCAGAAAAACAAACAATGAGAATTATAGACTGATTATTTGCGGATTAGGTGCATGTGAGAGTTTTATAAAAAAAGAAGCGGAACAAGATACAAGAATAGTTTTTTTAGGGAACCTAAAACGAGAAGATGCACTTAAAGAACAATACAGAGCAACTGCTCTTATTAATCCTCGTTCCCCAATCGAAGAAATCACAAAGTATTCTTTCCCATCAAAAACAATGGAATACTTGTCATCTGGGACTCCCATGATTGGTTATCACCTTCCAGGGATACCCGAAGAATACTACAGTTTCTTCTTCTCGCCGAAAGATTTAAGCGTAGATGAACTGGCGAGAACAATAGATAACGTGTTGAGTATGGACGAGCGGTTATTAAGAGAAAAAGGTGAGAGGGCTTTTATCTTTATTAGGGACAAGAAGAACTCCAAGGAACAAGTTGGAAAGATTATCAGTTTTTTAGAAAAATGACGAAGAACGTTAGGTTACAAGATTTTTTATCGCTGGAGTTCATCCTGCTGTTCTTTTGCTCCGTTGAATTCCTGAGCAAGTTTTATTCTTTGATAATACTACTTTTTTTAGTAGTATGGTTGAGGGGTTATTTCAAAGTATCTTCTATAGCGAGCAAGAATTTTCTATATATTACTCTTTTTATCCTTTCTTACTGGCTGTTTGCATACAAAGATATTCCTATTCTTATTGTGCCAGTTTGGCTTCTTTCGTATGTGATAGGCTTTTGTTTGAGCGACAATACGAACCGTTTTTTTAGGATGTGGCTTTTAATTGCTTTCGGTATCGCGCTACACAGTTTCTTGATTTTTGTAACTAATATTAATAAGTTCGGTGTAGATGCGATGGGGAACCGAATCATGCAAGATATTTGGGGGGGGGGACTGATGAGGGGTGCTACTGCCTTGGCGTGCTCATTCTTGTTGGGGAGTGCCATGATAATCCCCTTTTTTCTACGACAGAAGAACAAGTTTTGGCCCATTGTTTTTTCAATCTTTATATTATTTGGTGCTTTTTTCAACTCGGTATCAACTGCATCTAGAAGCGCGTTAATATATCCAACGATAATCATCGCAGTTTCATATTTTACACTCATTGAAAGAAAAAATAGGATAAAGTATATATCGCTCGCCGTATTGATAGTCTGTGTAGTTGTTGTGTTGTATCTTGGGAATGCTTTTGGAATTCGTTCTTTCTTTGAAGACCAATATTTATTTGAAAGAATCTCTGAAAAAGAGGGCGGTGGAATTATTGAGAATCAGCGTTTGGAATTGTGGAAAGATTTCTTCGCTCACATAGATAAATATGTGCTAGGAGGAGGATCTTTTGGGGACACTGGTGACAGGGATTATGTTCATAATATTATCTTTGACACTTTTGCAGTAGGAGGCGTGGTCCCCGCATTGTTTTTGACGTTACTAATCATTAGTTTTATTCGAGTTGCCTTTCGATTACATAAGAGAAACGAAGATAAATCGTTTAAGACCATGATTATTGGGTTAATGTTTGGATTCCTTCTAATATTTATGACTGAACCTATTATTCAAGCAGCAAACTGGTTCTTCTCGTTTTTCTTGATGTTGGTGGGAGGGTTAGACAGAATAAACTATCAACAACGAATTGGAGCATGGGAATAAAAGTTTTGATTCCAGGATGGTCATTCTATCCTTCACAAGAAGGTGGTCCCTCCAATGCGCTTTACTGGCTGGCTTCAGGTCTCTCCAGGGCTGGCTATCAGATTTGTGTTGTGGCCACAAACCGGTGCCAGAAACCTGGAGCGGTCGTGGAGAATACCTGGCAGCGTCTAAACGGATTTGATGTGGTGTATGCCACATTGGATAAATTATCGGGCTACATAGAGGAAGAACTACCCAAGTGCGATGTTTTGCTAGCTAATGGCGTGTGCCGTATTAGTAATTTTCATTTCAATATGAAGGCTATTCGGTTGGGAAAGAAGGTAATACTCTCTCCTCGTGGCGAGTTGCTAGATTCGGCTGTGAACCACAAAGGGAAACTGTATGGTCTTCTGAAGAGGGTAATGTTCTGGTTGATGAAATGCTCATATGGTAGAAGAGTGTTGTATCACGCCACATCTGAAGAAGAGGTAATGTCTGTATATAAGTATATGGGGCGGAATGCTAAAGTGGTGCAGATCTCTAACTACATGATCCTGCCGGAAAGGGTGGAGGATAAGATGGTGGAAACGCCTCGTAGGTATTTGCTATATGTGGGTAGAATTAACCATATCAAAAATATTGATATCATTATCCGGGGGCTGGCCAAGTCTAAAACCTTTGTGGAAGGCCACTACGTCTTTAAGATCGCTGGAGAAACTGGTGGAGAGTACTATGAATCACTAGTGACTCTAGCTAATGAGCTTGGTTTATCGGATAAGATTGAATTCCTTGGATTAGTGACGGGCGAAGAGAAAGATCGACTCTATGCTGGTGCAAAATGCCTGTTACTTATGTCCAAATCAGAGAATTTTGGCAATGTGATTGTTGAGGCATTGTCCCAAGGAACTCCCGTGATAGCTTCTAAGGGAACACCTTGGAAACAACTGGACGATAAGAGCGCTGGTTGGTGGATTGATGCCAAGCCTGAACAGGTGGCTGAGGTAATTGAAACATTATTTGCGTTGGATGCTGGCAATTACTCTGCTATGCGAGACGCAGCATATTCCTATTCTAGGGAGTTTGACATTTATTCAAATATAGAGAAGTGGACTAAAGTAATAGATAATTAATTCTTCGTTATGATAATCGTTATTGGTGCAACAAGCTTTATCGGTGTCCATACCGTCACCGAACTATTAAATCAAGGGTGCAAAGTCCTTGTAACCGGACGTAAGAATCGCTTCAAGGAGCACTATGATGCTTTGGGAGTGGAATATGTAAACCTTGACCTCAACAATGAGGATGACTTTGAGAAACTGCCGAAGACAGACGTGGAAGGCGTAATCCTTCTGGCCGGTCTGCTACCGGCAAATGCTCCTGTCAACCTTGACGAGGATGAGAACGCTGCGGACTATTTCCGCATCAACGTCATTGGAACGATCAATGTGCTGGAGTATTGCCGTAAGAATGGTATAAAGCGAGTAATCTCTACTTGCTCATACGCAGATGTACGAGGAGCTTGGAGTGCAACAAAGCGTATTACCGAGGAAGAGCCACGCGACTTTATCTACACGGGCGACCATGCTGTCTATGTGATTTCTAAAAACGCCGCCAACGATGTGATGGAATATTATAACCAGCAGCACGGTATGAAGAACGCAGTGTTTAGATTCCCCACTGTGTTTGGCGTAACTCCGCACATGTCGCTGTACGTTAATGGTGAGATGCGTAAGTCTGGTTTTCAGATATTTATGGAAAAGGCTGAAAAGGCTGAAGACATTACAGTCTTTGGAGACCCCAATATGATCCGTGACGTGGGTTATGTTAAGGACATTGCCCATGCATTTTATCTTGCCATCAAGAGCGAGAAGACTTACGGTCTGTATAATATGACGGCAGGAAATGGAGTGACGCTTCAGGAGCAGGCGGAGGTTATGCGTGATGTGTTTGGCCCCGCTGATGGCCGTCGCAGCCGCATCCTATATAAGCCAGAAGTGAAGAACAATACTCCTTCCTATCTGTTCTCAATGGAAAAGGCCAAGAGGGATTTTGGATTCGAACCGAAGTTCAAGACCTATCGATTAATGATGGAAGACTTTAAAAAAGATTGGGATAATAACCTGTATCGTGACCTGTTCAAGTATTAGACTATGTATAAGCATTTCTTTAAGAGGCTGATAGACTTCGTGATTTCACTGATAGCATTGCCTTTTGTGCTGCTATTGTGTCTCATTGTTTGGATTGCTATCAAACTGGATGATGGCGGCCCTCTTTTCCATATGGCTTCACGCATTGGTAAGGGTGGACGAATATTTAAGATGTACAAATTTCGCTCTATGATAGTGAATGCCCCGGATTTGCGTATGGAGGATGGTAGTACCTACAATGCTGAAGATGACCCACGTGTTACAAAAGTAGGTAAGTTTTTACGTAAAACCAGTCTTGATGAGATTCCTCAGCTGCTGAATGTGCTCCTCGGTGATATGGCATTGATCGGTCCACGTCCTGACTCTGCGTTTTACCTTGAGCACTATACGCCCGAAGAAAGAGTGATACTGACAGTTCGCCCAGGTATTACTGGCTGGAACCAAGCTGTGAACAGAAACTCCGTGGGAACGAAAGAGAAATTACAGAACGACATCTACTATGTTGAGCATCTGTCGTTTGGCTTTGACTGCAAGGTGATTTGGCTGACCGTTAAGACGGTGCTTTCACACAAAGACGTTTACAGGGCATAAAGAAAGTATGAAGAGACTGATGATTGTTGGAGCATCTGTGCTCCAGTTTCCTGCTATACTGAAAGCAAAAGAGATGGGATTGCAGGTGGCCGTAGTAGACTTCAATCCCCAGGCCATAGGTATTCCATACGCGGACAAGTATTATAATGCCTCAACGATGGATGAGAATGCCGTACTGGCTGCTGCAGAGGACTACCAACCGGATGGTATTATGACGCTGGCTACGGATATGCCTATGCGTGGGGTGGCCAAAGCGTCAGATAAATTACACCTGCATAGTATCAACTACGCGACAGCTGTAAAGGCAACCGACAAGTATGACATGATCAAGGCATTCAAGGAACACAATGTGCCTTCGCCCTGGTTCTTCGTTGTGGATGCATTGGAAGAGTTGAAAGAGCACGAGATAGACGTGGCATTCCCTTGTATCATTAAGCCTACAGATAATGCCGGTAGTCATGGTGTGGCTAAAGTGTACTCGTTCCAGGAGCTGTTGGATAACTATGAGTATGCCCACTCCTGTAGCCGACATGGCAAGGTGATCGTTGAGGAGTATCTTGACGGGCCAGAAGTATCTGTGGAGGTGATGGTAGTGAATGGAATTGTGAACATCCTTCAGATTACAGACAAGATCACGACCGAAGCGCCTCACTTTGTGGAGATGGGACATACCCAGCCTTCCCGTCTTCCCGCTGCAACTCAAGAGGCAATCCGTAATGTGGCGGTTGCAGCTTGCTCTGCTATTGGTATTGACAAAGGGCCGGCACATGTGGAGATGAAGGTTACAAAGCGAGGTCCCGTCATGATAGAACTTGGTGCCCGAATGGGAGGCGATAATATAACAACGCATCTTGTTCCGCTTAGCACGGGGATAGATATGGTTGGTTCTACCATCAAGGTCGCTTTGGGCGAAGAACCGGACATTACACCTACACTGCATTGTGGATCAGCGATACGTTACTTTGAAGTTCCTTTTGGAACCATCAAGTCTATTGATAATGTGGAGGAGGCTAGTAAGATACCGGGGGTGAAGCAGATTACTTTTACTAAAGAAGTAGGTGATGAATCTACTCCGATTCATTGCAGCAATGACCGTATCGGTTTTGTGATAGCTCAAGGTGCGACGGCAGAAGATGCTGTTGCTGCTTGTGAGGAGGCAATGAAGAAAGTCCAAATAAAGATTGTCTGATGAAAGTACTGGAATTACCAGCATATTTCTATCCTGAGAGCATGTCAAGTGCTCACCTGGATGATAATTTGCGTCAAGCAATAGTGGACGCAGGGATGGAGATGGCTATTTATTGTCCAACCCCAACCAGAGGTATAACTCAGGATGTAAGGACAGAGTATAAAAAGAGAAAACTGGATAAGATGTATGACGGTCATGTGACTGTGCATCGCTTCTCTCTATATGGCGAGGGTAAGAATCCTATCCTGAGGGCACTGAGGTACACACTCGCCTGCATTATTCAGTTTAATCGTGCCGTGTTTGCAAAAGATGCAAGAAGTTGTGATGTGATGTTCATCACCAGTACACCACCGATTAAGGGAGCAATGGCCGGCCTGGCTAAGAAGTTTAATCATAAACCCATTGTATATAATCTTCAAGATATTTTTCCCGACTCGCTAGCTGGTTCTGGATTGGCCAAGAAAGGCGGTTTTCTTTGGAAGATTGGACGATTAATAGAGAACTTCACGTATCGCAGTGCAGACAAGATTATTGTTATCAGCGAGGATTTCAAGAAGAACATCATGGCGAAAGGCGTCCCAGAAGAGAAGATTGTTGTTGTGTATAATTGGGTGGATGAAAGCGCTATAAAACCAGTAGCTAAAGAGGATAATCCTTTATATGAAGAGTTCGGGCTTTCGCGAGAGAAGTTTACAGTCGTGTATGCCGGGAATCTTGGTAATGCTCAAAATATCAGTATTATACTGGACGGGGCTAAGAAGTTGCCGGATGTGCAGTTTGCGGTGTTCGGAACAGGAGGCCTGGAGAATGAAGTCCGTGAGCGGATAGAGAAAGAAGGACTTTCCAATGTGCATTTGAATCCCTTGCAGCCATACGACCGAGTGAGTCTGGTTTACTCATTGGGTGATGCATGCATAGTTTCCTGCAAAGAAGGTCTTGGCGGCAGCGCCATGCCTTCAAAGACGTGGACTATAATGTCCTGTGGCAGGCCGGTGATTGCCAGTTTTGATGAGGGAGAGTTAAAAGATATACTGGAGAAGAATAATCTTGGCGTGTTTACTCATGCGGGAAATGTGAATGAGTTTGTCGAAGGTGTCAAAAGCCTTGCAGCAAATCCAATCCTATGTGCCGAAATGGGAAGAAATGCACGCCTGTTTATTATTGATAATCTGACAAAAGAAGTCGGAACAAAGAAATACATTGAGGTGCTGAAATCGTTTGAAAAGAAATAACCGAATCAGAAACATGAATACGAAACTAAGAAACGTCCCCTTCTCGCCCCCGGATATGAGCGAAGCAGAGGCAAAGTTGGCATCTGAGGCCATACTTAGTGGCTGGATCACTACAGGTCCAAAGACCAAGGAGTTTGAAAAACAGATCG
>ERZ795048.4285-NODE-4285-length-9979-cov-6.055925_pt1 | contig 9979 bp, 12 predicted proteins | sample MGYA00375132_ERZ795048 | MGnify/ENA primary metagenome ERZ795048 (study PRJEB30177, sample SAMN05720225) | activated sludge metagenome | isolation source: Anaerobic digester | place: Hong Kong | collected 2014-12-17 ...
CTCCTCCCGCCCCAGCGTCCCCAGATCCTGACACAACCGCTCCAGCGCCAGCGAACTCTCCACCACCGCCACCACCGGCCCCTTCGCCGCGCGCATCGCCGCCAGCGCCAGCCACGCCCGCGCCCCGTCCTCCACCCCCTGCACCGCCCCCCGCCCCCCCGGCCCCAGCGCCGCCTTCAAATACGCCCGGTCCCCCGCCCCCGGCGGCGGTGGATTGGAATTGGACGGTCCTTCATGCATATGTGCGCCATTCGACTCTAACCCATTCCCCGTTGTGTCCACAAACTTTTCACCCCCTGCTTCCCAAACACCCGGCCGGCCTGGATGCCGGCCCTCCAATCATCCCTTCCCCATTTCCCCCCTCTGGAGGGACGGGTTCCATCCCGTCCAGATTTTGGATTTCCTCTTCTGGAGGGACGCCTTCCACGGCGTCCACATTCTCGATCCCGGCCCGCGTGGAAGCCGGCCCCCCACCCCCCCATCCCTCTCCGCGCCTCTGCGCGGAAACCCGCCTGTTCGCCTCCCCAACGCTTCGTTCCTTTTGCGCCCCTTGCGCCCTTCGCGACTCTTTCGTTAAGGCTTTTCGGATTTCTCCGTCCCGGCTTGGTATTTCCCCGGCGTCTCTGCCACCGCCGAAGGCACCAACCCCTGTCGCCGCGCGAACTCCATGAACCACCGCTGCATTTCCACCAAACCGCTGGTTTCGCGGGGCGGGCCTTTGTACAGATCCCCCAGTTCCAGCAAGGTGTCTACGTCTTCCCAGCGATAAACCAAGTCGCGCAGGTGTTCTCGACGCATTTCCTCCAACTCGGCTCCGGCCAGCTGCCAGGTCCGGACCAATTGGCGTTGCTGCTCATTGGATGGCTCGCTCATTTCGCCGCCGCCAGAATCTGCTTGGCCCGGGCGACGATTTCGGGCGTCTCCTTCAAATCGCAGAGAGGAACAAGCTGGGATAAAACGTATTTCGCATCCAAATGGGGATTGCGAATGGCAATGTTTTCCGCGTCGATCCAATCCTTCGGGCGGGCAGCAAACGCCTTCATCACGAAAAGATCTTCGGCCGTGCAGCAAGGCAAAACGACCCCGGGCGCGAATTCATGCCGGACGGCGCGGCGCACCATGTCGATTTCAAACGGCAAGGCCCCCAGGCCAATATCGACATCCTTGCCGCCGGCGGTCCGCAGCAACACCACCCGTCGGGTCAGGGCGAATGGCAGGGCGTTGGGCATCCGCGGCTCAAACGCCTCGAGCAGGGCCTTCGCATATTTCTCCTCATCCCCGAAATCCGCCAGCAAGGTCAAGTCGGCGTCCAACGTGGCCCGGGGTTCTCCCCAGCGCTGGATGGCCAGCCCTCCGATAATGCAATATCTCCACCCCCGCGCCTCCATGAAGGCGCCCACTTCCCTTGCGGCCTGGAACAATGCGTTCACGACGGTCATCCTTTTCCGGAACCCAGCATACCTCAAACGGCGGGACCGAAGCAATTTCGGAAAAGGCCCGAACTTTCGTCGAAAACCCCGCCAGCCCGCGTGGAAGCGGGCCCTCCAAACCCCATTCCGCATCCCCGCCTCGAGGAAGGACGCCTTCCACGGCGTCCGCTTTCCAGCCCTTGGAGGGACGCCTTCCACGGCGTCCGGGTTCCGATCCCGATCCGTCCGGCGTGAAAGCCGGCCCTCCAGAAAGCCGTTCCGCATTGTCGTCTTCTGGAGGGACGGGTTCCACCCCGTCCGCCCCCATCACGCATCATGCCAACGCAATTCGCACATTTCCCCTTGAAAGGGCCAATCCTCGGGGCGTTCAACCAAACCCGCCCGGACCGGATTCGCGCGCACGTAGGCCCATTTTTCGCCGCAGCTTTCTCCGCTGCGCAACTGCCGGTCCCAATAATCCCGTTGCCAAACCAGAGCCGGTCCATATTTCCCCATGGAGGGACCGGTTCTACCCGGTCCTTCCGATCCGGACGGCGTGAAAGCCGTCTCTCCAGAAACAATATCTTTGGAGGGCTCGGTTCCACCCGGGCCGTGCGGTCCGGCAAGCGGTCCGAATCCTTTTTCCTTCCGAACCACCAGGCTTTTCCAATAGGCCATCCATTTGGACAGCGCGGGATAGTCGAGGCGTCCCGGCGCGCAAAAGAAATGCACGTGGTCCGGCATGATTACATAGCGCCCGACCCGCCAATCGCACGCGTTTGCCCAAGCGGCGAGGAGCACCGCGTGCACATGCGGATTGGCCAGAACCGGGCGGCGATCCTTCGTGCAGACCGTCACGAACATCAAGATCGCCTGGTTCCCCAATTCAACGACCGGTTGATGCGCGGGTCGATGGCGGGAGGGGCGTTCGCCGTCAGTCATGGATCAGAATTCCGCATTTCCGCCTTCTGGAGGAACGCCTTCCACGGCGTCCGGGTCCCAATCCCGATCCCGGCCCGCGTGGAAGCGGGACCCTCCAGAAAACCAAACCGCCCCCCTCCGCGCCTCTGCGCCTCTGCGCAAACACCCGGTTTTTCAGTTTCCAACGATTGCGTTCCTTTTGCGTCTCTTGCGCCTTTTGCGTTAGAAGGATTTTCGATCCCTGCCCGCGTGGAAGCCGGCTCGCCACAACTCCGGCATTCGTGTTCATCCGTGGTTGTTCCCTGTTTCGGCTCTCCGTCTCATGCCGTCAAATACCGCCCGCCGCGACCGCCGGTGTCTTGTCCATCGCGCACCGTCACCACCCCGTTCACCCACACCCCCGACACCCCCTCGCAAAATTGATGCGGCTTCTCATACGTCGCCCGGTCCCGGACGGTCTTCGGATCGAGCACCACGACGTCTGCAAAAGCGCCGGCGCGCAGCACGCCGCGGTCTTTCAGCCGGAACTGCTCCGCCGGCAGGCTCGTCATTTTCCGCACCGCTTCGCCGATGCCGACCGTCTTCCCATCCAGCGCCGCCCGCAAAAAACGCCCGAACGTGCCATACGCCCGCGGATGCGGATGGTCGTGACTCAACGGTCCCTCCGGCGACCGGATCGACGCGTCGGAACCAATCATCACCCACGGCTCCGCCAGGATCCGCCACATGTTCTCTTCGCTCATCCCGAAGAAAATGCCGCCCGTGAACAGCTCATCCGTCTCCATGAACCGCAGCGCCGCGTCCAGCGGATGCAGTTTCCACGCTTCCGCCGCTTTCAGGATCGGCTTGCCCGCGAACGGCGCGTTGTCCGGATGCCGTGTGCTGCCGACCCATACCCCCTCCCAATAGGCTTCGTCCCTCTCCGCCGCCATCTCCGCGCGGATCTTCGCCCGCTCCCCCGGATCGCGCAACCGCGCCAGAATCGCCGCGCGCCCGCCCTGCGACGCCCATTCCGGCAGAATCACGTCCAGATCCGTGCACGACGCCGTGTAGGGGTAGCGGTCGGAAGCCACCGAGAGGCCCGCCGCCCGCGCCGCCCTGATTTTTTCCAGCGCCGCCTCCCGCTTGCCCCAGTTCGCCCGGCCCGCTGTCTTCAGGTGCGAAATCTGCAGCCGCACGCCCGTCGCCCGCGCGACGTCCAATGCTTCGTCGATCGCTTCCAGCAGCGCGCCGCCTTCGCTGCGCATGTGCGTCGCGTAAATGCCGCCGCGCCGCGCCGCCACGCGCGCCAGCGCCTGGATCTCCTCCGGCTGCGCAAACATCGCCGGCGCATACACCAGCCCCGTGCTCAAACCGGCGCCGCCTTCCTCCAGCGCCTGGTCCAGCCATCCGCACATTTTCGCGATTTCATCCGGCGTCGCCGCCCGCGGCTCGATTCCCATGACCGCCGCGCGGACCGCCCGGTGCCCGATCAGCATCGCCGAATTCACCGCCGGCCGCTGCGCCGCCAGCAGCGCGCGGTATTCCGCCACGGACTGCCAGTCGCCCGGATATTCCTGCTCCAGCCAGTCCGACGGCATGGTGTAGCCCGGTCCACGCGGCGCCGCGCTCGCCCCGCAGTTGCCCGTGATCTCTGTCGTCACCCCCTGCCGGATCTTCGACGGCGCCCCCGGCTCGATCAGCAGGTACGCATCCGAATGCGTATGGACGTCAATAAACCCCGGACACACCAGCCGTCCCGCCGCATCGATTTCGTTCGCCGCCTCCGCCCCCGCCAGATTTCCCACCGCCGCCACCCGGTCTCCGGCAATGCCGACGTCCGCCAGCACCGGCTCCCCGCCCAGCCCGTCGGCCACCTGCCCCCCGCGCAAGATCCAGTCCATCCGCTTCATGGACCGCACGCTACCACAACCCCCTCCCCGCCGTCATCTCTGCCGCTGCGCCCCGGAATGTTTTCCGCTTGCCGTTTTCCCGTTATGGGCATATGTTCATTTGACGAATCGCCGGAATCGGTCCGGCGGCCACCCGATTGACAGGAATGACGCATGAACTCGATTACCCTGGCCATTGCCCGAAACGCCCATGGCGGCTTGTACGCCGGCCATTTCGGCGATGCCGATTTCTTTGCCGCCTATACGCTCCGCGCCGACGGCGCCTGCCTCCCGGGCCGGATCGTCCCCAATACCTCCAAAACCCTGGATGAATCCCACGGCGCAACCGGCAAGATGAAATCCGTCCTGGCCGCCCTGGCTCCCCTGCATGGCGTCGTCGCCGCCCGGATCAGCCCCAATTTCAAACGCATGGCCCGCGAAGCCCCCATCCAGCCCGTCGTGGTCCGCTGCTCCTCCGAGGACCAGCTGCTGCCCTGCCTCTCCCGGGAATGCACCCGCCTGATAGAGTGGGTTGCCCGGCGGCGGCAGGGCAACCCCCTCCCCGATGTGCCCGTTCTGGACGCCTCTTCCGACGTCCCCCCGGGAACCTGACAAGCACCCGCCTGATTGCCAACACCCCCACCCCCGAAAGGAAACCCCATGAACCTCGTCTCCCTGGTCTCCGGCTTCGCCCTGGCCCTCGCGCTCGCCGCGCTGGCCGCCTTCGGTCTGTTCCGCTTCCTGCAGCGGCGGTTCCTCACGATGATGATCCGCGAACTGCCCAGCCCCCTTTCGTTTGACGCCACCGTCGAAACCTTGACGACCAACATCAACGACAAGCCCGGCTGGCATGTCTTCAACACCATCGACCAGGGCCGCGAAATCGTTGTGAACGGCGGGAACTCCGTCGGCCGCATGACCATCCTGCAATTCTGCCACGGACCCTTCGCCTCCCGGATGTTTGCGGATGAATCCCGCCGGCGCATGTCGGTCTTCTCTCCCCGCAGCATTTCGGTCTATGAAAAGGCCGACGGCCAGACCTATGTCGCCATCATGAACGGCGATCTGATGATGAAATTCACCCCGCCGGCCACCCGTGCCATTATCCGCGAAGTCGCCCGCGACGTGAAATCCATGCTGGCCTTCCTGCACCCCGCCGCACCGCCCCCGAAAAAATGAATTGCCCAAACCCCCTTATGGGCATATGTTCATTTTGGTCGTGTTGTCCCGGCGGCAACCGGCCGGAAAGAAAAGGAGTACCCCATGCCTGGACAAGATGGAACCGGCCCTCAAGGCCAAGGCGCCCGCACCGGACGCGGACAAGGCCCCTGTTCAGGCGGCCAAATGCCGGCCCGTCCCGGCCCGAAGGCGCCTCCCCCGGCCGGCGCCGGGCGCGGCCAGGGCGGCCCCGGACGCGGGCAAGGCCGCCGGAGCGGTAGCCGCGGCGGTGGTCGCGGCGGATCCCGCTGATTTCACCCAATCCGTTCACCCCCTAGGAAACCATCCATGAAAGTCGTCATTACCTCCAGTTCCCAGACCCTGGCCGACCCCATTGACATGCATTTCGGCCGCGCCAAGTTCTTCATCCTGGCCGATACCGAAACCGGGCGGGCCACGGCCCATGACAACGCCCAGAATCTCCACGCCGCCCAGGGCGCCGGCATCCAGTCCGCCGAAACCGTCGCCAAACTGGGCGCCGAAGCCGTCATCACCGGCAGCGTCGGCCCCAAAGCCTTCCGCGCCCTGCAGGCCGCCGGCATCCAAATCGCCCTCGTGGAAGCCCCCTGCCCCGGCACCGAGGCCCTCCGCCGGTTCAAGGACGGCGAACTGCCTGTGCTGGATTCCCCGAATTCGGAGGGCCACTGGGTCTGACCGGATGTTTTTCACTTGTTGCAACAAGTGAATTCACTTGTTGCAACATGTGAATACTCCGAACCCGGTTATTCCAATCTGTTTATTCTGATCACGGCATGAGTTCCTTTCCCTCCATCGCCATTGCCAGCGGCAAGGGCGGCACCGGCAAAACCACCGTGGCCGTCCATCTTGCCGCGTGGCTGGCCGGCCGGGGCGAGGCAGTTCAATACCTGGACTGCGATGTGGAGGAACCCAACGGCCACCTGTTCCTGAAGCCGGTCATCGAAACCGCCGAACCGGCGGCCATCCCCGTCCCCGTCGTGGACAACGACCGCTGCACGGCCTGCGGAAAATGCGCCGCCGCCTGCGAATTCAATGCCGTCGCCATGCTGAAAAAGCCGATGGTCTTTACGGAACTGTGCCACGGCTGCGGCGCCTGCACACTGGTCTGCCCGGTGGAGGCCATCCGCGAGGAACCCCGCGACATCGGCACCGTCGAAACCGGTCAGGCCGGCCCGATCCGGTTCGCCCAGGGCCGCCTGAACGTCGGCGAACCCATGTCGCCTCCGCTGATCCGCGCCGTCAAGAATCGGCGGGATCCCGCCGCCATCGCCCTGTTCGACTCCCCGCCCGGAACATCCTGCCCTGTCATTGCCGCCGTGCGCGCCGCCGATTTCATCGTGCTCGTGACCGAACCGTCCCCCTTCGGGCTTCACGACCTGACGCTGGCCGTGGAGACCTTCCGTCCGATGGACCTGCCCTTCGGCGTCGTCGTGAACCGCGCCGATCCGGCAGATCTACGCGTCCAGGACTTTTGCCGCCAGCAGGAAATTCCTGTCCTGGCCGAGCTGCCCGACGACCGGCGCGTCGCCGAAACCTATGCCCGAGGGGAACTGTTGTTCGACCGTCTGCCGGAATGGCGGGACCGCATGGCCGAACTCTGGGCCCGCATCGAGGAACGCCTGTGAAGGAACTGGTCGTCATCAGCGGCAAGGGCGGCACCGGCAAAACCAGCCTTACCGCCTCCTTTGCCGCTCTCGCCCGCAAGGCCGTCTTCGCCGATTGCGACGTGGATGCCGCGGACCTGCACCTGATCCTGCAGCCCGAGGTGCGCCGCCGCGAAGCCTTCGTCAGCGGCCGCGAAGCCGCCATCCGGGAGGCCGACTGCGCCGGCTGCGGCCGCTGCGCCGCCCTGTGCCGGTTTGAAGCCGTTTCCGCCGTCGCCCGCGATTCCGACGGAGCGCGCGTCTTCCGGATTGATCCCGCCGCCTGCGAGGGTTGCGGCGTCTGCACATGGAACTGCCCTGCCACGGCCATCGATTTCCCCGAGCGCACCTGCGGCGAATGGTTTGTTTCGGCCACCCGCCACGGCCCCATGGTCCATGCCCGCCTCGCCCCCGGCGCCGAAAACTCCGGCAAGCTCGTTTCCCTCGTCCGCGAACAGGCCCGCGAAGCCGCCACGGAGTCGAATCGCGATCTCGTCCTGGTGGACGGCCCGCCGGGCACCGGTTGTCCCGTGATCGCCGCCGTCACCGGCGCCGACGCCATTCTGGTGGTCACGGAACCCACTGTCTCCGGTTACCATGACCTCTCCCGCGTGCTGCAGCTTGCCGCCCACTTCCGCATTCCCGCCGCCGTCTGCGTCAATAAATGGGACATTCATCCCGACATGGCCGACCGCATCGAGGAACATGCCCGCTCGGCCGGCGCCGTCCCCGTGGGCCGCGTCCGCTACGGACCGGAGGCCACCGACGCCCAGCGCCGCAAACTCGCCGTCGTGGAAGCCGGAGACAGCCCGCTCGCGACCGACATCCGCGCCGTCTGGCAGAACTGGCTGGACTCCACCGCCGAATCAGGCGAGAAGAAATCCCCATGAACCGGTTCCGCATCACCGTTCTGTCCGATGATTGTGTCAGCGCCCGTTCCGCCCGCGCGGAACACGGCGTTTGCTTTCACATCGAAACCGGCGACCGCCGCATTCTGTTCGACACCGGCCAGGGGCTGGTCCTGGCGGACAACGCCCGCGCCCTGGGCATCGATCTCGGCGCCGTGGACACCCTGGTGTTCAGCCACGGCCACTACGATCACACCGGCGGCCTGCCGATCGTCCTGTCCGCCGTCCGCAAACCGGTGGATGTCCATCTGCATCCCGATGCGCTGCAGGCTAAATTCCATGTCCACGGCTCCCGGGCGCGCTCCATCGGCATCCCCGATGCCGCCCGACAGGCCCTCGACGGCCCCAATGCCCGCGTGATCGCCTCCCGCGACCCCGGCGAGCTCGCCCCCGGCCTCTTCCGTACCGGCGAAGTTCCCCGGCCCCATCCCGAAGAAGAACTGGCGGAACTGTTCCATCTCGATCCCCAAGGCCAGGCGGTCGATCCCCTGCTCGATGACCAGTCGCTGTACATGGAAACCGCCACCGGCACCGTGGTCCTCCTGGGCTGCGCCCACGCCGGCGTCATCCATATCCTGGAACACGTCCGCCGCCTGACCGGCAACCGCCCCATCCGCGCCGTGATCGGCGGCATGCACCTGGGCGGAGCCGGCGATGCCCGCATCCGGTGGGTCACCGATCAGCTGCGGCTTTTCGCGCCAGCCCGGATCGTTCCGATGCATTGCACCGGCCCCCGGGCCGCCGCCGCCCTCTGGACCGCCTTCCCCGAGGCCTGCCGCCCCGGCGGCGCCGGAGCCGTCTTCGAGTTTTGAAGGAAAAAACACACCATGAACCATTCCCCCTCATCTGACTGCGATCCGCGCTCCTGCGGGACCTGCGCATCCCGCGGTTCCTGCCCCGGCATTCCCGAGCCCCCGCCGCCGCCCGACACCGTGCCCGAAGACCAGAAGCTCCGGCACCGCCTCGGCCGGATCCGCCGACGGATCCTGGTCATGTCCGGAAAGGGCGGTGTCGGCAAAAGCACCGTCGCCGCCAATCTCGCCGTTCATCTCCTGCTGAAGGGTCACCGCGTCGGCCTGCTCGACGTGGACATTCACGGCCCCAGCATCCCCGGCATGCTCCACTTGGAACACGCCCGCGTCACGGGCGACGGCGAATCGCTGCTGCCGCTGGAATATTCGGGCCTCAAGGTCATGTCCATCGGCTTTCTGCTGCCCAACAACGACGATGCCGTCATCTGGCGCGGCCCCATGAAGATGACCGTGATCCGCCAGTTCCTGCAGGATGTCGCCTGGGGCGACCTGGACGCGCTGATCGTGGACCTGCCGCCCGGCACCGGCGACGAACCGCTCTCCGTCTGCCAGCTCGCCGCCCCGGTGGACGGCGCCGTGGTGGTCACCACCCCCCAGCAGGTCTCCACCGCCGACGTCCGGCGATCCATCCGCTTCTGCCAGAAACTGGACATCCCCGTCCTCGGCGTCGTCGAAAACATGAGCGGATTCGTCTGCCCCAAGTGCGGCGAAACCACCCACATCTTCAAGACCGGCGGCGGCAAACAGATGGCCGCGGAAATGAACGTGCCGTTTTTCGGCCGCGTCCCGCTGGACCCGAACATCGGGCTGGCCTGCGACAGCGGCGTCCCGTTCATCTGCCACCAGGCCGCCCCCGAATCCGTGCAGACCTTCGACCGCATGGCCGAAGCCATTCAGTCCCTGAACCCGCAACAAGGAGATCCGTCATGAAAATCGCCATTCCCGTCGTGGACCAGCAGCTCTGCCTGCATTTCGGTCATTGCGCCCAGTTCGCCCTGGTCGAGGTGGACGACGCCAGGAAGGAAGTCACCGGCACCACCTACGCCGCCCCCCCGCCGCACGAGCCCGGCGTCCTGCCCAAATGGCTCCATGAACAACAGGTCAACGTCATCCTCGCCGGCGGCATGGGGTCCCGCGCCCAGCAGCTCTTCGAGCAAAACGGCATCCAGGTCGTCGTCGGCTGCCCCCCCGCCTCCCCCGAGGCCCTCGTCGGCGCCT
>ERZ795048.4286-NODE-4286-length-9979-cov-5.188936_pt1 | contig 9979 bp, 2 predicted proteins | sample MGYA00375132_ERZ795048 | MGnify/ENA primary metagenome ERZ795048 (study PRJEB30177, sample SAMN05720225) | activated sludge metagenome | isolation source: Anaerobic digester | place: Hong Kong | collected 2014-12-17 ...
TGGTTATTCGAAGCCAGTGATTGGAATTGGGAGGAGTATAGATGTATAGGTCAGAGCCATGGAAGACATTTTGCTCATAGGTGAAATAGACGGTACTATCTAGCGAGAAACTTGTTATTTCAACTGTTTTTTGTGAAATTTCTTGTCCTTCATCGGAAAGAAAATAGGTTCGGATGCGCGACCCTGGAATTACAGGTAGATCTGGTCTTGACGGAATCGCAGGAATGGGGTTGGGAACCCAATTACCATGATTGTCTTGCCAATAGTAGGTCATTGCAGGGCGATATGTAGAACCAACTGCTTCTCCTGCATCGCGTCTTCCATTGCCATTACGATCTTCGAAAAATCCCTGGTTCACGAAAATTGCATTCATCTTCTGGAGAGCATTCTGATTGCCTTGAAACTTTTGTTTCAGTTGATCATAAAGGTCTTTTATGGTGTCTGGTTTTTCTTTTTGGATCAAACAAAAGATATCTCTCCAGTTGGGCAGGGAAAATCCATCATCATCGCTGCCGTGAATGACAACATCCGGTGTGACACGGTCATACCATCCTGCATTGTCGACTAAATCCAATAGGAGAGACGCGACGGCAAATTCTTCCTCTGATCGATACATAATAATGTTGTGACCATGAGCATCGGTAAGTTGTCCTGCAGCATTTACATGGGTATTTTGGATGGGCACAGGAACCAGATTTCCACTGGCATCAAAATAGCCATATTGACCGTTGCGTGCGTGATGGTTGCGATCATTTTCCATATCTGTTGCTCCGCCACCCCATCTGTAGATTCCATTGGGGAGTCCGGCATATTCGTCACAGCAAGTTTTACGACTCTGCATCATTTTTGCCATCAACAAACTTGTGAATTCAGCAAATCCTTCTGCAAACGAATCATGCGATGTTGGGTTTCGATATCCTTCGTGATTCAAATCACCAGCGTGAAGCTGCAGCCCCATCAAACTATCGTGAAGGAAGTGTCCAAACTCATGCCATTCTCTGTTGTGAGGTCGATTGTTTGAATGAATACCACTATCCGCTTGATCAATATTGATTTTTTTTGTCGGAGTGAATTGGTAAAAAGTGCCATTTGTATTGCTGAAACCACATACCAAAAGAGGTTTCATGGCGGCAGGAATCATCGGAGTACCATCACATTCCAGTGAATCGAAGACAGAAAAACATTCTTGCATGTGGCAATAGATTTGTGCCATGGATCTTCCATCATGAGGAAAGTCGGAAGGTAGCTGTAAGTCGGTATCTTGCCCAATAAAGATGTTTCGAATATATTCCACTTCTTTGCAAGGTACTTGAGTGCCAGAGATGTCTCCCATCGCAAAAAAAGTGTTCGAGCAGTCGTTATAACTGAGGTTCATTTGATCATTTCGGAAAATCGCAATCACTCGGTATCGATGATCGCAATCCTTGTCGATAAAAGAGAAGTGGAAAAAACCATCTGCATCGGTTTTGGTTTCTAAATATAGCGAATAGTGGGGAATTCCATTTTTTGCACTTGCATGCACACCTGGGATAGGATCCATTTCTACTGTCAGTGAGCGATCATGCCCACACTGCGGTTCATACCGGAGATACAAGCGTATCAGAGTATTTCCGATACCGCATTCTTTTCCCTTTGCATTTAAAAAAGAAAGTCGACCTTGTACTTCTCGTTTTGTTGGACATAAGCGAATTTGGAATTTTTTCGTAATTGTTTTTGGACAAGGATCTGGTGAGATAAGAAAGGTGGTCGTGATTTCAAAAAGCTGTTCTTCAGGGATCATTTCGGGTATATTTTCAAGTACGATTTCACCCTGTAAATTGTAACTAGAGCCTACAGGAAGAGGAAACGATGCTGTATTCCACGCAAGCTTTATAGAAATATCAACGGATCCTTGTATCTGATCTACTCTACTTGAAACGATGATCCCGGCATCGATATCTCCAGTGTTGGACAAAACGTATTCCACATCCATATACTCTGCATATCCACCCTTGGCATGATCCCATGTAAAACAGGTTGGACAAAGCGTTTTGGATTCGACGTCGGTGATCTGGATTGCACAATTCTTTTCAAGAATCTCTATTGTTTCTGGAATAATCGTAGTCTCCCCCTGAAGGGTGCCAGTTATTTCTACATGATCATCCAGCTCAACTTCTATCGTTCGCTCAGGAAACTCTACGCGGTAGTAAACGTCGAAAAATGACTCCACCCAGAAGTGTTCTTCTTTCTCATTGACTTTCGTAACGATGCCCTTTGTGCGAATTGGCGTCGATTGGTCCGTTTTTCCCAGTAACCCTTGTTGAATTTCAATGGGTGGAAGGACTGGAGGACAGAAAGGAACGGCGTCTTCGGTGGGTATTGGGTAGAACAAAGTTATTTCAGTTGTTTTTTCTGAGGTAGTTCCCTTTTCGGGATTTTGTTTTTCAGGACATGTTTGATGAATCGTAACACGGTATGATACAATATCCATGTTCTTTCGACTCATGCTTTTTTTACGATCCAAAATTTCGCATTGTATTTTTTGTGTAAACAAAAAACCATGTGAAAAAGGACAGGACTCACGGAGCTTTTGCAAGAGCTCTTCTGGATGGAACTGAAATTCCTTTTTTTCCAAAAGCACCGGAAGAGTCCGATAAAACTCATGCGTTAATGAAACGGGATAACACACCGAATCACCTTGCCCCTCTAAAGGATGAAAAACGACGCAGTTCCCAATTTGAGACAAACTTTTTTCAATTCCAGTCGGAAGATTGCTCTCCAAGATAATACCAACCGGCCCCAAAATACTGAGCTTTTCAAGTTCTTTTTTTAACACTGACAATGTCAAGGGCTTGCCTTGTATGTTAATGTAGGGATCCACTTGATCGGTATTCCACCACCCACTTAGATGAATCCACAATACTGGTTTTTCCCTAGATCGCAAAACCTTTCTCATTTGTTGATTCAATGAAGATAAAGTAACCTTGATATGTTCAATAGAGCTAGGTTGAATACATTCTCTTGAAAATGATGCCGGGATGTTTCGATATGGATTTGCAAAAGGAAGAAAAATGGTAGCATGATCGCTATGAAAAGGCATTTGCGAACTATATTGAAGAGTTTGATTTGTTAGGAATTGCTGAATTGGTTCAGGATAGGTCCAATCAGATTGGATAAAGAGAAAAAAATGATTAGATAAAGTTTGAAAAGATTTCCAAGGAGGTGGATCCTGTTTTGAACGAAAAGAGAGAAGTGAAGAAACAGGGTTCTGCAACGCCTTGCTCAAAGTGAATTTACCCTCCAAAAAGGTTCCTTGTAATGTGCAAAACACAATATCACCTTTGGAGATATTGCCAGCATAGGTCTCTGTTTCATTCACTTCTATCCAGAAAGGATTCGATTTTTCACTTGTGCAATATGGAATCTGATCACAAAAAATGGGAGGTTGTGTCATGCATAAATAGCCTGAGATGATAACTTCTTTGCCAATCCACGGAGAAGAATCTTTAGAAAGTTCATGCAACGTGATGATTGGGATTTCTCCAATCGGATTCAACGTGAATTCAATGGTAGCTAGGATAACATCATACGAAACCAATTGAAGTTTGTACTTCCGTATTTCATTCCATTCATTGGTGTCAATATGAATAGGAATATCCACTTTCTCCCCTTGTCTGACGGTAAGGGATACCGGGCATGAGATTCTGATTGTCTCGTCCATGTCTCCTTCCCAGTAAATCCGTAGATCAGTGTCACACTGCCGATTGTAAATCCACACTGATTTTTCCACCGATCCAGTGGAAGGAATGTCCCATTCATAATGAGTTTGTTCCAATTGAATTGTAGACCATAAAACTTTCATATGGATGGGTATTTCTACGTGCTGCGGTTTACAGTTTGATGTTAAGATAATCATATCTGAGTATAACCCTGGTTCATAATCATCGGAACATATAGTAGCAGTAACAATATCTGATCCTCCTGGTGGAATCACCAGCTCAGAAGGGGAAATCTGTAACCATGAAGCCGACCAAGATATGGTGACATGGCAATCTTCATCATTATCAGGTTTGGCGCTAATTGTGATTGTGGATTGTTTCGTTTGGTTTGGACAAATTTCAAAATAAAAGCCTTCTTGGGCAACAGCATAATGGTTTCCCCAAAAAGGAGTGATATACATGCTTGAAATGACAAGTAGAAAGGATAAAAAAAATCGCATAACAGACTTCATGATATCCTCCTTATTGTATGCAATGAAGTAGTTCTATAGTAAAACGATTCTCCAATTTCTCCAAATAAAAAAACCAAAATAATGCTTTTTTTCAAGAATCAAGTTGAGATTGTAATAGAATCACCATTTGCAGCCTGAACCCATTTTTTGTAAGGAATGTGTATATGAAGTCCTTTTGCTTTCATGGTGAGTATATTTTGTTCCTTTTTTATCGAATAATCATCTGGAAGGATGCATTCAAAATACTTTTCGGTTACATATTCGACTACATCAGTATCTTTGATGTCTATATTAAACTCATCTGAGAATTGAAGTCCAAAAATTGTGGTGTGGAGTTTCATTTTCGCGTTCACTACAATCATATCTGATGGGGAAAAAACGAAACCAGTTGGATGTAAATTTTTGTAGTACAAACGTAGTTTTCGTTCAGTAGTATTTTGGATATTGCGTATACGTGTCTGGATTTCTTGGTTTCTTTGTTGTTGTTTTATTTCAACACAACGAAGTGTTTTATCGTAATGAAAGGTATTGAGGAGAGATTTCACAGAATCTGACATAGAGAAATATTCTTCAAGTAAATCTTCCCACAAAACTGGCTTCTCCATCAAACACTTTTTCCATTTTGGTAGGAGAATGTCCAAAGCAGTTCCCAGTCGATAACCAATACCGAACCATCGGTAGATTAATTGACTTGTGTTGATCTTTAAAGCTGTTTCGTTTACATACTCGATGATTTCTTCTTGATGTGTTTTTTTCATTAAATCGGAAAAAACCGTATCAAATGACTGAAGAAGAACCATGATGATCCGTTTTTCAACATAGGATGCTGTTCCTTCTACTAATAAACCTTTTTGATCAAAATCAGACATTTCATCTGACAAAAGAGAAAGTCGATACTTACGAATTGAAGCAAATCTCGCAATTCTTTCTGCTGCGGGTATAGAAGAAAGTAAAATTTGATTTTCAATATGACTCAAGGCAATATTTTCAACATCATCCTCTGGGTATTTCGCCCACAACGAAAAATTGTGCCAACGGTTTTTCATCCATTGTTGCTGAAATGCATGGAAAGCTTCATGGTACAAATAAGGTATAACCAGGGCATTACTGATATACATTGTGTCGACAATTCCACAATATTTCGATTCTAATTCAATCATAGTATTGCCTCTCCAGGGGCAATCTTTCTCTCTAAATTGTGTTTGTTTTGAAGCATCTACCCATGAGAAATTGGGAAGTAGCATGGGATGTAACCATAGATATGCCCATCCATTATTACTGTATAGGGAAAAAGGAGTATGACGTAAAGACCAGTTAGTCCATACTGGATTTTTCTCCATCCATTGTGAATCAAACTGAAGGGCGTTCTGACCCATCAAATAAGCGAGTTCTTTTCTCATAAGTATCCTTTTCTTGGTGTTGTATGCCTATTCTTCATTGTATTGCGTTGTTAAAATAATAGTTTGTGTATCAGCTTCCCACTCAACTTTTGCTCCAAACGTTTCTCCAATAAAACGAAGTGGTACCATTGTTCTCCCATTTATGATGCAAGGTGGTGTTTCAAGTTGAACTTTCTCTGGTGCTTGTTGCACACGTTCGATCAATGCATCATAGGTTCTTCCATATTTGCGATGTAACCAAAGGTGGATCAGCATGTTTTCGTAGCGAAGCTGAATCTCCTCTTCCTTAGAAAACCACTCAACTTTTGCTCCAAACGTTTCTGCTAGAAATCTTAAAGGTACAACAGTTCTCCCATTAATAATAGAAGGAGGTGCATCTAAATTTGTTCTTTCTTCTCTTTTACCATCGTTTGTTTTTATTTGAACGATAGAATTCCCGATTTGCAAGAAAATCAATAATTTGACGGGAAGAATCTTGATTGACAATGGTAATTGGATTGTACTGTATTGAGGATCATTTGATTTGATTGTTAAAACTTCTTCGTATGTTTTGTTAGGAATTAAAGAAGATGAGTCGATAGTGATTTGAAATATTTCTTTTTGGCTTGAAGATAAAGAACTAGTTTTTGGTTGAGATTGAATCCATGAACGCAATGAAGAAATTTCTACTTGAAGTGTTGAATGACTTGGTCCTTTGTTTTCAATTGGAAGAATGATTTGTTTTTTTGTGCCATGTATTACTTCTTCTTCAATTGATTTGCGACCGCAGTGTATAACCGGTTGTGGTTGTTGGACCATTAAGGTGACCGGTATCTTGATAAACTCGTTAGAAGGATCATTGGAGTGTATAAAAATGTTCCCAGTAAATTTTCCAGGATTCATGTTGTATGTACTTATTTCTATGTTGGTTTGCAAAGATGAAGAAGATGGGATAGAAAAAGATTTTTTTTCAGCTATTAACCAAGATTTATCAGTCGATAGGGTTCCTTCCAATACGGAGTTGTCTTCCCCAGTATTTTTAATCGATAAAGTTTCGATAACTCTCTTATCTGGATAGAGTTCGAAAGAATTACGATCAAAATTCCAATAAATTGTTGGAGAATATTCGATGACTTCCATTGAAACATCAATTTGAATTTCTGGAGCATGAGGGTCATTGCTGCTAATCAAAATAGATCCTTCGTAAAAGCCAGCTTCTAAATCGTTACTATCAAAGTTAATATTAACCTCAATGTTTTCTTGGAATACAATTGAGAATTGTGTTCGATCTATTGATAACCATGATACACTTTCTTGTTGCTTGTAGAATGTTGACAAATTACCTTCTAATAGTGAGTCTTCTTCCCCTTTATTGGAGAGTATAAGGCTGACATTTTCTATCTGATTGGAATGTAATGTAACATTCTGAATAGGAATTTGGAAATCTAAGGTCGGTTCTGGATCTTTTGGAGATTCTTCTGATAGGGTAATTCTCATTACATAAATGTCGCCATTTCCACCACGATTTCGTTTTGAATATCCAGGGAGCTTTGGGCATATCGGGAACGGTGGATCATCTCTTTCGGTAGAAGAAGATTGACCTGCAATAAAAATATCTCCTGAAAACGATAGATCAAAATATGTGTTTTCTTCTACCATTTGGCCACCTATTAATGTCGAAAACAGAATATTTTCTCCAGTAGAATCCATTTGTACAATGAATGAATCGATGTTTCCACCAAAAATATAATACAAACCAGGATACCTTCCCCCAACCGGAAATGATCCATCGTCAGAACGAGTATCACCTGATATAAAAATTGTATTGTTTTCTCCTAGCACAATCTCTCTACTCACATCATAGCTAACGCCACCAATATAGGTGCAAAAAAGTGTTTGATTTCCATCCGCGCTTATTTTCATACAAAAAACATCTTCGTATCCACCGTGTATTTTGTCAAAACCAGCAATGTCTTCTGATACAGGGAAGGTTCGTTCATCTGAAAAGGTATATCCGGTTATGTATGCGTTGTCATCTTGATCCACGGTAATTGCGGTACCGATATCATCTTTTTCTCCACCCAGATAGGTCGAATACAAAAGATGAGTACCTGATGAATCTAATTTGATAACAAATGCATCGTTAAGATCGTTGTGTTTTTTATCAAATCCAGGTAAATTTGGTTCTATTGGAAAACTTTCACCTTCTTTTGAATCGGTATATCCTGTGATGTAAACGTTGTTTTCTAAATCAAGAGCAATATCATAAATCTCTTCTCCGTTCGTACCACCAATATAAGTGGAAAAGAGTATTGTAGTGCCGCTAGGGTCTAATTTTAAAACATATCCATCAGTTCCCATGTAATCTTTTTGGTATCCAGGAATGTCTCCTCCTATGGGAAAAGTATTTGGCGATGAATTTGCATTTCCAGCAATGTAAAGGTTGTCTTCTTTGTCAATTTTTATGCATGTTGCATAATCATTACTAGCCCCTCCAATATAGCTAGAATAAAGAAGTGTACTACCATCTTGACTAATCATTACTACAAAACCTTCATGAAAACCCTTATATTCTGTACAAAAACCAGGTATGTCATTTCCAATAGGGAACCCATCAGAGGGACTAGAGAGAGTATTTCCTACAAGACAAATTTGATCAAGTGAATTTAATGCGATATCGGTACAAACGTCATAATTGGAGCCCCCAATGTATGTAGAATACAAGATGTTTGATCCTGTGGGGTCAATTTTCATCAAAAAAACATCATAATCTCCATTGGCTGATGTATCAAAACCAGGTATTTCATTATCTATGGGAAAGTAATCAGTTGCAGTTGATCGTGTGAAACCTGCAATATAGGAATTGTTCAAAGAGTCTACCTGTATAGCACTGCAATTGTCTAGTTTATATCCTCCTAAAAAAGTGGAAAAAATCACAGGATCGATAACGATAGTTTCGTTTCGACTAGTATCTTGACTATCTGAACTCAATATAACATTGAAACCATATACATTGGCTCCTTTGCTAACAAATTCTGCCGGTAATTCAGTTTTGGTTTCTTCTAAATATACATACAGTTGATCATCGAATACTGTGCCAATACTTGTGTTTATCCGTATTTGACTTGAGCATACTTCTATTGAGGCACCTTCAATTTTCATTTGAATATCTTCCACATTGCCTTCAGGATGAACGTAGAATTCGTACTTTAATCCTTCGGCACTATAAAAATAATGTAAATCAATTCCTTCCCATAGATTATTGTATTGTATGGAAGCAAAATTCCGACAATGTGTAGCCCATTTTTCCGAAGGTCCTCTTAAATAGTGGTTTACATGATTCAAGGGGTACATTGGAAGCAATGATTTATTGAGGTTCGATTCTTGATACAATGAGGTAGGGAAAGTTATTTTGACGAATTCACTTTGAAAAGGTGGAAGAACTTTAGACTGCATTTTTTGATTTGTACTAGGAGAAGGAGGAGATTGAAACTCATAGATGATAGAATTCTCTGTGAATGCAATGCGACCAAAAGAGGTGGATCCTATAAACTGTATCTCTGGAACCCACTGCCCCCTGTTTTCTGTGAAAAAACCTTGAGGTGATATAGTGGAGGGATGACTATCTTGTGAAAATTTTCCAGAAGTAGTTGTATCCTTGAAAAAAAATGGAAATAACAAAAAAAACAAATACTTATACTAACTGTTCTTCGTGCTAAACTACCCATCTTGAGTACCCCCTTTGATGTAGTGTGATGGTGATAACAACGTTGACCCTTAAAGACTTTACCGTTATTGGTAATTTTTCTTTTCATTGCATCACTATCTAGACATCCTTTTCTTAAGGCATATCAATAATGTAAGACTAAGCATTAATCATTTATAATCAATATTTTCTCGTAATTCCCCGTAAGAATAACCCCATTTTAATTCACAAAGTTAATCCTTATTCATAGTAGAAAAATAACTGTAATTTGCAACTTGGTTTTGATCATTTGTTTTGCTACCACACTTAATGAATGTAGGTATCCAAGGTATACTCAATCTCGAAAGCTGGATATTGTAAAACCATTCACCTGATTGGCGACAATGATTCTACCATCCTCTTGTACACGTATTGCTTTAGGAAAAAGCGAAGAGCTACGGTAGAAATCATCTGCTATATCCACCACATGCATAGCGGAATCTACTCGAAGCAGTTTTGCTGGTTTGTTCGCTTGGGCTGGAATAGTTACAAAAAGTGTTCCAGAGGAGTCAAATGCAATGGGTCCGGTAATTTCATCTTGACCCAAATCTATATTTGCAAAGTAAGGATTGGACGTATGGGCATGATGAATTTGATACAAACCAGTATCGGTTGAGATGTACAATTGGTTGGTATCGGATGGAG
>ERZ795048.4287-NODE-4287-length-9978-cov-6.466492_pt1 | contig 9978 bp, 9 predicted proteins | sample MGYA00375132_ERZ795048 | MGnify/ENA primary metagenome ERZ795048 (study PRJEB30177, sample SAMN05720225) | activated sludge metagenome | isolation source: Anaerobic digester | place: Hong Kong | collected 2014-12-17 ...
AGATCGAAGATCTCCCGGATCTCCTGGATCTTGTGCGCATTGCGCGAGGCAATCAGAATCTTCATGGAACTCCTTTCACTCGCCGGCATATCGCCGCTCGATCTGGCGCGAAATGCCGGTCAGGATTTCATAGGCAATGGTGCCGCAGTGCCGGGCCAGCTCGCCGGCCCAGATCTCTTCCTTCCCCTGGCGGCCGATCAGAACGACTTCGTCCCCGGCCCGGACGCCGCTGTCGGGCCCGAGGTCCGCGGCGATCCAGTTCATGCTGACGCGCCCCACCACCGGGCGGCGCTTCCCGCCGATCAGCACATGCCCCTTGTTGCCCAGATGCCGCTGGTAGCCGTCGGTATAGCCGCAGCTCAGCACCGCCAGGTCGGTCGGCGCCGGCGTCCGGTAGCTGGCGTAGTACCCCACCGGAAACCCCGCCGGCACCCGCTTCACCTGCATGACGCGCGCCTTCCAGCTCAACACGGGCTGCGTGCGGAAACGCTGCGCGGCCTCCCCCGCTCCGTACCCGTACAGCGCAATGCCCACCCGGACCGCGTCCTGGTCGCAGTCCGGCAGCAGCAGCGCCGCCCGGCTGCTGGACATGTGGCGGAACAGCCGCCGGCCCGCCGCCGCCTCGAGGACCGGCACCGCCTGGGCAAACCGTTCCGCCTGGTGGCGCGCCGCCGCCGGCTTCTTCTCCGGCTCCACCATCGAAAAATGCGTGCAGACCCCCTTCACCTCCAGCCCCGGCAATCCGCATACGGAGGCCGCTGCCTCCGTCTCCGCCGGGCAGACGAATCCCAGCCGCCCCATGCCCGTGTCCAGCTTGAGATGCACCCCCAGCCGGCCCCCGGACGCCACCGCGGCGTCCGACAGCGCCTCCGCCTGCTCCCGGGACACCACCACCGGCGTGATCTGGTTCTTCCGCAGAACCGGAACATCCGCCGCCTGCGCCACCCCCAGCACCAGAATCAGGTCCGCCTCCGGGGCCGCCGCGCGCACCGCCACCGCCTCCGCCGCATACGCCACGGCAAAATGCCCCACCCCGCACCGCGCCAGCGCACCCGCCATCGCCCCCAGCCCGTGCCCGTAGGCATCGGCTTTGACCACCGTCATCAGCTTCGCACCACCCAGCGAGTCCCGGATGGCCTCCACGTTCCCGCGCAACCGCCCCAGATCCACTTCAACCCATGATCCGTCGCAATACATACTGCGCCCTTTACCACTTCCCCACCCTCCGCGCCATCCTTTTCCCCCCCGGGCATTCCGCATACCCGTCTTCGGGCTGGAATTTGACAGGCCGCACCCAATGCCGTATTGGGTCTGTTCCCGTTTAGAAACGACAAGGAAAAGACCCCATGCCCCTGTACGAATACCGATGCAACCGGTGCGGCGCCTGCTTTGAACACCTGGCCCGATCCAGTTCGTCTCCGGCCCCCAAATGCCCGAAGTGCGGCCACCACAAGACCTCCCGGCAGCTGTCCAGTTTCAGTGCCTCCATCCGCGGCAGCTCCGGTTCCGCCTGCTCTTCCGGCACCTGTTCCACGGGCGCCTGCTCCACCGGCACGTGCCCGTTCGCCTGATCACCCGCCGACCGGCCCGAACCGCAGCTTCCCTCCCCGGTTTTCTCTGGCCATGCCCCCGTCCCCAGCCCATAATGGACCCGTTCTGATCTGGGAGATGACGCCATGAAACGATTGTTTGCCTTGTGGATCGGGCTGGTTTTGCTGGGGCATGCCGCTGCCGCCGAATCGCCCGACCTGTCCCGCCCCCGGCTCTGGACCGCCGCCTCCGGCAAGCAATTGATGGCGGTCTTCGTGGAACTGTCCGGCGACCAGGTCATCCTGAAAAACCGGGCCGGGGAGCCCATCCGCATTCCCCGGGACCGGCTTTCCGCCGCCGACCAGGCCCTGCTGGACGAGGCGTTCGGGCCGCTGGCCGGCCCCCCGCCGGCATCGAACGGGTTCGCCACGCCTCCGCCTGACACGGCCATCGCCGCCGCCGGATCGTCCGCTCCGGCCCAGGGACCGGTCACCGTGGCCGGCACGGAAATCCCTCTCGGCCAGAAAACGACCTTCCGCGCACCGCTGGACGAGGAATCCATCAAGGACCTGAAAAAATCCAAGAACGAGGCGGTCGAAGCCGCGGTCGGCCTCTGGCTGCCGCCGGATTTCGACCCGAAAAAGGAATGGCGCATCCTGCTCGTTTCCGCCACTGCCAATGCCTCATCCATTGATCACATGCATTTCTATCTGGAACCCGCGCGCGAGGCCGGCGGCTGGATCGTCCTCGCGGGCGACGGGCCGGCCTCCCCGCCCTCCGGGGACACCACCGAATGGCGCTGGGCCATGGCCAAGGCCGGCCTCCTGGCCCTCGACGCCGCCTTTCCCGGCGCCCGGCAGTGGCCGGTCGCCACCGGCGGATTCTCCGGCGGGGCCAAACGCTCCGGCCTGCTGGGCGCCATTCTCTGCCGTGACAAATGGAACCTGATCGGCATGTACATGGGCGGCTGCAACGAGGACATGGCCAGCAAAGGCCTCGCCAACTACCGGCCCGGGCGCGCCGAATTCCGCAAGGTGCCGGTCTTCCTCAGCGCCGGCAAGCGCGACGAGACCGCCCCGGTGCAGTCAGCGGACAAGGTTCGCCTTTCTCTGGAAGCCACCGGGTTCCGCGACGTGCGGCTGGAAACCTATGACGGCGCCCATGACCCCTGCCTTCCCCATACCACCGATGCCTTGAAGTGGTTTGCCAAACTGGCGGCCAAAACCACCGCTTCCGGCGGGCCCTCCCGCCGCCTGCGGCAGCCCCCCTTCACCCCGTGAAAGCCTGCCTCTTTTCCTTCTCCGGAAGGAAACTGCTCTCGAGCGCATCCCGGTTCATTGCCGCAAAATCGGCTTCCTGCAGTCCATGCCGGTCCGCCATCGCCCGGTATTCGTGGGTCAGGTCGTAATCGAACACCCCGGGATCATCGGCGTTCAGGCTCACGCGGATGCCCGCCGCCCGGATCTGCCGGATGGGATACGTCTCCAGCGAGGCGATGGACCGCGTCAGAATATTGCTCGTCGGGCAAAGCTCCAGCAGAATCCCGCGCTTGGCCACTTCCTCCATCAGGGCCGGGTCTTTGTAAATCTGCACGCCGTGACCGATCCGCTCCGCCCCGAGTTCATCCAGCGCGCTGCGGATGGACCGGCTCGAGTTCGGGATATCGGACTCCCCGGCATGCACCGTCAGATGCAGCCCCGCTTCCTTCGCTTTCCGGAACAGTCCCGCAAACGCCTCGCCGCTGAAGTTCGCCTCGTCGTTGGCCAGGTCCATGCCGATCACCGTGTCCCGGTTCGCAAGAAAGAAATCGGTCACGCGGGACGCCGTCGGCAGGTCCCACTCCCGCCCCAGGATGCCGATCAGTCCCACGGCCATCGGATGCGTTTTCTTCGCATCCGCAATGCCCTCGAGAAGGGCCCCGTGGATCCGCTCAAAGGTCAGGTTCTGCCGCTCGCCCTGGATGAACACGGGCGAATAGCGCAGCTCCAGCACCCGGACGCCTTCGGCATGGGCGTCTTCACACGCTTCGCGGGCCATGCGGCGGATGCGCTCCGCGCCCGTCAGCACCCGGTGGATCAGACCGAATTTTTCGAGAAACACCTTCAACCCGTCCACCGGCTTCGTGATCAGGATGAAGTCCCGCCGCTCTTCCTCCGTGGCGTCCCGGCCGATCAACCGGTCCTCCAGGACCCATTCCTTCATCGTGGCATAGCGGATGGCGCCTTCGACGTGGCGGTGCAGTTCGACCTTGGGCAGCGTCTGAATGTTCATGGCCCCGGTGTAGGCCAAGACACCCGGCCTGTCAAACCCCGCGTGGCCCCGTCAGGCGGTTTGCCCTTGCTTTTCGGCCGCCTTGACCGAACATGGAGCCTGAATGGAGAACCGAACATGACCCAACAGATTCCCGGCGCCCCGATGCAATGGCTGGCCAACCCGCACGCCGGGCAGCCCTGCGACTGTCCGGCCCTCGAGCGCCTCAAGCCCCAGGCGGTGACCCGCGTGGCCCGTCAGTTCCACCGCCAGCTCGACGGCTACCGCATGAGCCCCCTGAAAAGCCTGCCGGGGCTGTCCGCCATGCTCGGTCTGGGCGGCATCTGGGTCAAGGACGAATCGGAACGCCTCCGCCTGAACTCCTTCAAGGTGCTGGGCGGATCCTTTGCACTCTATCAGTTTCTCCGCAAGCGCCTCGGCATCCGCGACCGCGAACTGACGGTTTCGGAACTGAAGTCCGACGCCGTCCGCCGCCAGCTCGGCGACATCTGCTTCGCCACCGCCACCGACGGCAACCACGGCCGCGGCGTGGCCTGGGCCGCCATGGAACTGGGCTTTGACTGCGTCGTCTATGTCCACGAGCGCACCTCCCGGCCGCGCATCCGCGCCATCGAGGAATACGGCGCCCGCGTCAAGGTCATTCCGGGCACCTACGACGACGCCGTGCGACAGGTCATGCGCGACGCCGAAACCCACGGCTGGCAGATCATCTCCGACACCTCCTGGGCCGGCTACGAAGACATTCCCTGCTGGGTCATGCAGGGATACACCACCCTGATGGCGGAAGTGCAGGAGCAGCTCTCCGCACAGGGCATTGTTCGCCCCACCCACGTGCTGGTCCAGGCCGGCGTCGGCGCCCTGGCCGCCTCCGTCATCGGCTATTACCAGGGCCTGTTCGGCGCCGACCGCCCCGTCACCGCCGTGGTGGAACCCGACAAGGCCGCCTGCCTGTTTGAATCGGCCCGGCAGGGCGACGGCCGCCCGCATTCCGTCGGCGGCACCCTCGACACCATCATGGCCGGCCTGGCCTGCGGCGACCCCAGCCCCCTGGCCTGGGACATCCTCGATCGCCACGCCGACGTCTTCCTGTCCTGCCCCGACTTCGTCGCTGCCAAGGGCATGCGCGTCTACGGCATGCCCCTCGCCGGCGACCCGTTCATCGTGTCCGGCGAATCCGGCGCCGTTACGCTGGGCGCCCTCATGTTCGCCGCGGAATGCCCCGGTCTCGCCCCCCTCAAGCAGGCGCTCAAGCTGGACGCCCAGTCGCAGGTGCTGCTGATCAATACCGAAGGCAATACCGATCCGGAGCACTTCCGCCGCGTCGTCTGGGAAGGCGGCAACCCCGTTCCTCCGGACTTCCGGCATCCCGCCGGATAGACGGAAACAAACGTCCCGCGGGCCCGGGGGCCTGCGGGACGCCATGAATCCCTTTCGGGTACCTTATCCGGCCTGTACCGCCGCGGCGGCCTTGGCGGCCGGGCGTCCCGGCTTGCGACCGGGTTTCCGTCCCGGCTTGCGGCCCGGCTTGCCGGGCTTGGGTCCGGGCTTGACCGACTTCCTGGCCGCTTCCGGCATCAGCTTGCGCAGCGCACGCTTGTTCATCTTGCGGATTTCGCGCAGACGCGCCGGCGTTTCCTTGCGGCGAATGGCAATCTTTCCCTTCGTCGCTTCCCAGTTGACCACGGTCTGGCCGCTGACGCCCGCCAGCTTCGCGAAGTCCGCCTGCGTCAGGCCCAGGCGCTTGCGCAACGCACGAACACCCTTCCCGCTGATCCAGAACCGGCCCGCGAGATCCGCGTCGCCCGCCGGCGTGGACACCGGCAGTTCCGAGGCCGGCACGGCCTTCTTCACCATCGTGGTCTCCTTCTGCAACGCCGCCAGCTGGCGCCGCAGGTCCGCAATCAGCCCCCGCTGCGCCGCCTGGATGCGCTTGACGGCGGCCAGTTCCCTGGTGATCTCCCGGCGCGCCAGACGCGAGATTTCCGCTTTCAATTCCTTCATGATGTTGGCCATGTTCTATTCCTTTCCTTGGCTTTGCATTTGGAGGCTGAATGAGGCCCTCTCCGCTCCGCCGTTCTTTGAGTGGTCATTTATGTTTCCGATCTCCACCCTAGTGGTTTCCAATAGAAGAGCAAGAAATTGTTTCGAAAAAAATGAATATTTTCCATTTGGATTGAATCCGGATTGATTCCCTGTTTTCAGCCGTTATCGCCGATTGGCGGACCGGGCCGTTTCCAATAAAGACCCCAACACCGCCATCAAACAAAGTCATGGCCCTGTTTGCAGCGAATCGCATTCTCCGTCCGCCCGGCGTCAATCGCGGCCGGCAAGCGCCTGCGCCGCCACCGCCGCCACGGTTCCGGTCATGATGCCCGAGCCGAACAGCTGCCGGAACCAGTCCGGAAACTGCGCCAGCAGGCGCGGCTCCATGGTCACCGCCAGGCCGGCCCCCAGGCTGACCGCCACCACCAGCAGGCTTTTGCGGCCGAATCCCGCCGATCCCATCAGCCGGATTCCCGTCGACGCCACCGTGCCGAACATCACCAGCGTCACCCCCCCCAGGACCGCCCGCGGCACCAGCGTGAATCCCCACGACACCCCCGGCACCAGTCCCGCCACCACCAGGAACAGGGCAATCCACATTCCCACCCGGCGGCTGGCCACCCCCGTCAGCTGGATCACCCCGTTGTTCTGGCTGAACGAGGTCGTCGGAAACGCTCCGAACACCGCCGCCAGCATCGAATTCAACCCGTCCGCCAGAATGCCCCCGCTGATCCGCCGTTCGTACAGACCGCCTTCGGTCGGTTCCCCCGACACCATGCTGGTGGCCGTGATGTCGCCCAGACTTTCCACCGTGGTGGCCACATACATCAGCGCCATCGGCAGCACCCATTCCCAGCGGAAGGCCAGCGGAATCCGGAACGGCGCGGGTATCGCCACCCAGGCGCCTTCCCACGCGGGTACCCGGACCATCCCCAGCAGCGCCGCCACGGCCGTCCCCGCCGCAATGCCGCCCATCAGCGCCCCCATCCGGCACCAGGGGCGCGAGGACCGGTTCAGCAGCAGCACCACCGCCGCCGAAAACACCGCCACCAGCACGTCCTTCTTCGCCCCGAACGTCCCCGCCGCCAGCGCCGCGTCCCCGCCCCCGATCTGCATCGCCGACACCTTCAGCAGCGTCAGGCCGATCAGCGTAATGACGATCCCCGCCACCAGCGGCGTGATGACCCGGCGCAGCCAGGGCAGCACCTGGCTCAGGCCCACTTCCACCAGCGCGCAGATCAGCCCCATGCCCAGCATCAGCCCCAGCATCTGCTCGGGCGTCTCGCCGCGCGCCAGGCCGGCCGCCGCCATCCCCGCAAAGATCGCAATGAAACTGGAACTGGTCCCCTGAATGCTCAGCAGCCCCGACCCCACCGCCCCCAGACGGTGAATCTGGATGAAGGTCGCCACCCCCGAAATGAACAGCGACATGCCCGCGACGTGGCGCGTCAGCTCCGGCGACGCGCCGCACAGGCCGCACACCACCAGCGCCGGCGTGACGATGCTGGCGAAAATCGCCAGCAGATGCTGCACCGCCGCCCCCATCGCCACGCGGACCGGCGGCTTCGCCTCCAGCGGAAACAGCACATCGGCGCCCGGATCTACCCATTCCTTCATGACGATTTCTCCCTGCCCGGCAGTATGCCGTCCGCTCCGTCCGCCGGCAATGAATTCCGGGGCCGGACGGCGAAGCCCCGGCGCAGGCGAACGACCAGCGTGAACAGCAGGGCCAGCAGCGCATAGCCGATGCCGGCCGCGCCGAACACCACCCGCAGGTTCAGGGCGGCCACCCCCCCGGCCACCAGCGGACCCACCGCCCAGCCGAACGAACGCGTGGTGCTGGCCAGCCCGAACGCCACGCCCTGACGCGATTCCGGCACCCGCTTGGCCAGCCAGGCATTCAGGGCCGGCTCCAGCGCCCCCGCGAAAAACACCGCCCCGAAACGAACGGGAAACAACAGCACAAACGAATGAATCGCCATCTGCCAGCCGCTGAAAAACGCAGCGGCCAGCGCCGCCCCGATCACCATCCGCAGCGGATTCACCCGGTCGGACAGCCATCCGGTCGCCAGCCCCGCCAGCAGGCCCGCCAGGCTGCCGAACGCATTCAACCCGCCGCTCCACAGCGATACGCCGTCGAGGGTGCCGTGGATTTCCTGCACCAGCAGCGGCAGAAAGGCCACGTCGAACTGCCGCACGAAGGCAATCGCCCCGAACATCGCCAGCACCCCGTACAGGGCTGTCGGCAGATCCCGCCAGTGAACCCGCGCGCTGGCCGGCGAGCCGTCCGCCACCCGCCTCCGGCGGGCAGGCCCCGCGGTTTCGCGCGTGCAGCACAGCACCAGCAGCCCCGCCGACAGCAGCAGCACGCCGGAAGCGGCAAACGCCGCGCGATACCCCAGCCAGTCGGCCACGAATCCGCCGATGGATACGCCGGCCATGGTTCCCGAAAAGACCGCCGCGCTCAGCCCCCCCACGGCCAGTCCGCGCCGTTCATGCGGCATTTCACCCGCCAGAAAGGCCTGGGCCGCCGTCATCGTCCCCGTCAGCGCCCCCTGCAGCAGCCGCAGCACGATCAGCATGACCGGCGTCTGCACGCCCCCCATCAGCGACATCACCACCGCCCCTGCCAGATTCGCGCGGATCAGCATCACCCGCTTGCCGTACCGGTCCGCCAGCAGGCCCCACAACGGCGCCGCCAGCCCCATGGTCACCGCCGTCGAGGCCGAAAACAGCGCCACCCACAGTTGCAGTTCCCCGTGCCGGACGATGCCCAGCTCCTGCTGCAGAAAATAGGGCGCAAACGGCAGGGCGAACGCGAACCCCATGATGGACAGGAATTGCGACGCCCAGACCAGCGCCATCTGCTTTTTCCATGATTGGGACATACAGGAACGGACATTCTGCCTGTTTTCTGCCGCGTTGGCAAACCCGCCGCCGCCGTTCATCCACTCCGCTCTTGCGCCCGCGGCACGTTCCTCCTATTCTGCCCTCCGTTATGTCCACCGTGAATGGCCCCCGACAAGATCAGGACCCTCGCCGGCCGTCTCCGGCTTCGGGCAAGGCCATTCCGCCCCGTCCCCGTCACCGGACCGTCCGGGCAGCTTCCATCCCCCCCCAGCCCTCCGTCCGCCACCATACCATCCGGCTCGCCGTGGCCACCGGCATCGGGCTCCTGCTGATGCTGGCCCTGCTGATGATGGCCGTGAAATACGCACAACGCGACTGGAGCCGGAAAAACCAGCGGGCACGATCCCTGGGCGTGCGTCACGTCGAACCCAAGGCCAGGGACGAGTCGCCGCAACCGCCGGCCGGCCGGGAACAGGAATGGTCGTCCCGGGCCACGGCCCGCCTGGTGGACCGGCTGGGCGCCGATTCCCGGATTCCCAACTGGTGGCTTGTTCAGAGCCGCGGGCATCCCGACCGCGACCATCCCCAGCTCGTTCTTCAACTCCTGCGGATGGCCATGGCCGTCAGCGGAGAAAGCGCCGCGATGAAAAACGATTTCGGCGCCGCCTGGCTGCAGCAGAACCGCGTACGGGCCGCCGCAACCCAGTTCCGCTCCGCCCTTCAAATCGAACCCGGCTATGCCCCCGCCCTGTTCAATCTGGCGTTGTGCGCCGTGGCCCAGCGAAATCCATCCGAGGGGTCGCGGCAGCTGGCCCGCTACCTGGCCCGGCGGCCCGACGACACCGCGGCCTATCGGCTGCAATGCACCTTGCTGAGCCAGCTGGGCCGCCCTGCGGACGCCTTGGACCTGCTGGAGCGGTTCCTGCGGGACCAGCCTCCCGAGCAGCCTCTTTTCCTGGAGGCCGCCCTGCTGGCGGCCCGCCTCGGACAGAACGGCAACGCCCTGCGCTATCTGGAAACCGCCCTGTCGGGCAATTCCATCCAGTCCGTTGTCCGCGCCTACCAGTCGCCCGCCTTCCGCAGCATCCGCCTCTCCGGCGCCGGCGACGACCTCGCCTCCCGCATGGCCACCCGCGCCCGGGTCGCCTTCAGCGCTCCCCTTCCGGTCGAGGATATCTCTCCGCTGCGCGCCGCGCCAAGCGCCATCGTCCGCTGAACCGCCCGCCGGGCGCATCTGCGATTCGGTGCATGCCGATTCAAAACGGCCTTGTGGTCCTGTATGGC
>ERZ795048.4288-NODE-4288-length-9975-cov-4.229839_pt1 | contig 9975 bp, 7 predicted proteins | sample MGYA00375132_ERZ795048 | MGnify/ENA primary metagenome ERZ795048 (study PRJEB30177, sample SAMN05720225) | activated sludge metagenome | isolation source: Anaerobic digester | place: Hong Kong | collected 2014-12-17 ...
GCCTGGATGTTCTGGATATTGACCTTATTCATTATTATATGAGCCTACCCTGGAATTATAGAACAAATCCTAATTCCGACAGATATTTGATGAGAGAAGTGATGAAAGGGCTGTTACCGGATAAAATCCGAACACGAAATGATAAGACCGGATCGACTATCCCCTATACTTTGTTGAGGATTAGTAATGATCATTCTGCTTTAAAGGATTTGATTTTAAGATCGAAAGAGAAGAACAAATTTCATTTTCTGGATTATTCCAGGATGTTGGATTGGCAAATTGAAATAGAGAATTATAAAGGTCCGACATGTTCGCCAGTGAATCCGGTAGCCTTTATTAATTCCATCCAAATCCTCCTCTTGCAGGAAATGGAAAGGGAAGGAGAATACAGAACAGGAATCTGGGTATAGGGTGTATCGTCCAGAAGGAGTGCGAAATTATAATACAGGGAAGAATTATTCTTCCTACATTCGTTTTATGAAAAGAACGCCGGAACAACAGGTACTTTTTGCTCTTCTTAGCGGAAATATTCAGGAGATACCTGAAGATTTTAATGCAGACAGATTCTGGCGCCTGTTGAAAAGGCATAAACTTCAGCAGCTTTCTGAAAAAATTCTTCCGCTTGTATCGGATGAGGTGCAGAAAGGATATAAGGAGGAATTGCGACACTGGGGAGCAATGTCATTGCTGTTTTTTCAGGAACTTAAAAATGTGAACGCCCTTCTTCAAAAAAGCGATATTCAGATGGTCGTATTAAAAGGGCCGGTTCTTTCTTACCAGGTTTATCATACTTTTCATCATCGCTATTACTCCGACCTGGATATCCTGATCCATCCCGGGCAACTTGAAAAGGCTGCGTTGCTGCTACAGGAGGCAGGATATGTTGCGCCCGATGGCTCCTCTCCGTCTTCTATCATTCAACGGGAGGATCACCTGGAATACAACAATGATTTTGTAGTGCGAAATCCTGCAACAGGCATCGTTCTTGAAATTCACGTGGGAATTTATGTTGCGGAATTGCTTGACAGGGAAGGAGAGCGGGCTTTCATGCAAAGTGCCTCCGACATTGAAATATCCGGGCATCAGTTTCGTGTTTTCTCCAGCGAATTTAACCTGGTGTACATTTGCTTTCACGCTGCCAAGCATATGTTTTTCAGGATATTATGGTTAAGTGATATTGATGGATATATCCGGGAGGTAGCACACGACCCTGAACGGGTGATAGGTCTGGCCCGGGAGCTGAAAATGGATAAGATGCTTTTTATCTCCCTGGCTCTTGTGAGAACGTATTTTCAGACTCCACTCCCGGAAGAATACCGGCGTTTCCTGTCTCGCCATCGGCATCCGGTGCTTTTATGGTGTGCAAGGGGAATTCTGCTTGGTCCTGGGATCCTTGTTTACGAGAGCGGCGATGTGAACCAGGCAAAGAAGGGAAAAGAGAAAGGGATTGACCAAGTAAAACCGGTGCATTATTTCTGGCAATTACTCTTCCTTGTTTTACTGCGACGGGGAATCATCCGGCAAGCAAGGTTTTTGTTTTACCAGTTCAGGAAAAGAATCCTTCGTTGATACCTTATTCAGTGTTTACTGTGACCTGCGACTCTCTGAAATATTTACGTGGCTCATGATCCCTATGCTTTCTCCTGCCTTGCCTTCCTTAAATGTTATCACAATATTGTATGGTCCGGTTTTTCGGCAGAGGAATTGTATGGGATTATTATTTTTTCCTGTGGCAGGATCGTAGGAGGTAAGAACCATCCTCGAACTGTCATAGATTCGAATAACGGCTTCACCCTGTTTATCGCATAAATTAAAGCGATAGAGGTTGTTACCCCTGAGTACGATGGCCTGCTGGAACATGGGTGGGCGCTCTCCTTCCTTGGCTTCAGGGAGCTTCACCTGGAAATCTTTCAGGTAAACGGCGCCATTTCCTGCTTTCGAAGCACAATCCATCACCTCATCAGAGCTGTCCTGCGGTAAAAAGGCAGTGGCTGCTACAAAAACAACGGCTGCGAGTAGTTTTGTAATTACTTTCATAGGATCAGATGTTAAGGTGTTTGTTACGGATATTTTCAGTAACGGAAATAATATGTGAAAGCGTCTCCTCGCTCATCTCGATGGTACTTGACTCGTCCTGTATGACCATCAGCATTCCATCAACCTCAATTGTTTTCGGCTCACCGATCACATAGGTTATATTTACCTCATCGAAATACTTTTTAATTTCCAAATAATCCTCGATCAGGTCATCAAATCCATCGTATGATTTATACTTGTTCAGAATGATCAGGAGATCCCCCAGGATTTGTTTTTGATTTCCTATTACGTCACGTATCTCCTTCAGTTGGGATTTCTTGTATACCTGGGTTGCCAGGTAAAGGCCTTCTATCCAAACACCGGCTACCATGAGGGTACTCAGGTTACTCCGGTCGGTTTTCCGAAGGTACTCATCCATGTTGTTGAAGCTGTTGATCGAGATAAACAACAGCGAATCAAGGGTGTTTTCACCGGATGCAAGCCTTTTCATCTTCGGGAAGTCAAAAAACTGTCCGATCTCCAGTGCTTCGGTCAGCTTATTGATGGTGGTCAGGTAATTAATGGCGGTCCCTGTTTTGTTGTACATGTTGAGGTAACCCAGGTCTGAGCTGAGTGCACCCAGGTTGTATGCCATCTCGAAGCTGGTTGAGTAATTGGACATCTTTTCGGGTTCTGAAAGGTAGGACATGGAGAAAGGAATGTCCAGCGCGTTCAGTAATGATGCGACCTCTATGGGAGAAGCAATATTTTCTATTACCTCGTCCATGGCTTCCTGTGAGATTACCAGTTCTTCGGTAACCACATCCTCGGGTTTAACCGACAGGTCTTCTTTGCTCCTGTTTCCGCAGGCTGATAGCAGAATTGCCAGTATGAACAGATAGGGGATTTTGTATTTCATAAGGTCTGATGTTTCTTCAAAATTACTATTTTTTCTAAAATGTATATGGAATGAATATTTCATTCAAAATATGTCACAAATCCCGGAATCCTTTTCCTCTGCATCAACTTTTTTTCTTCCGCTGCAGCAACTTCAGGTCCATCACCTTTCTTAGGATGTCAGTATAAAGGATTATATACCCGGCCAGGGTTAAAAGCCAGATGATCGTCATGTTGAAATAAAATGTATCAAAATATCTTTTGAAAACGAGTTTTTCAGGCGCATAGAAGTGCGATCGGGTGGTTTCAGGAAGGAGGAAGATCGGATCGGATTGCTGGTACAGGCGTCCATTATCTTCCACGATCTTATTCTTCTCGTAGATTTTTTTCACATGGTCTGCGACGCTTTCATTGTGATATTTTTTCAGCATCCTGTAGTACAATCCACGATCTGCTTTCATATTTGCATTCAGGTGCTTTTCCCTTTTATTATTGGCATGAATATACCGGGAAAGGTAGAATTCATTCAGCTCGCCCAGAAAAGCTGTAATATTGTCTGCAAACTCTAATGAAAAGTTTGCGGCTTCGAATTCCTCCGCTGTAAACCGGTTTCCACCCAGGGAATCCTGTTCCCGGAGGATTTCGTTTTTAAGTACAAAGAGAGCCGGAATGGATTCAGTAATCATACCGTTTTCTGAAAATTCTTCACTGACCATGCCTAAGCGTGTTTCCAGTTCGGGAATATAGTAAGCAGATTTAAAATTCGTCCGGCTGATCTCCCTGTCCTCATCAAAATAGAAAGTTTCAAAACGGTTGTCCTTAAACTGTTTTACCATGAGGGCTTCGTATGCCCATTTGGTAGGCATCATTTCTGCAATTACCGGAACCTTGTTCACCGACGTTATGTTCCTGTTTAATTTTTCAAAGCTGAACATGGCACCGCTCAGGACCATCATGGGAATCATTACCAGTGGAATAATGATGTATATGGTAACCGCCGAATTGAATGCAGAGGAAATGATTAAGCCCACTATGTTCGCACAGACGGCGATGGAAAACAGGGCAAACCAGTATGCGAAGAACATACCGTGTATGCCCAGCATTGGATTTGCTATAGCTACAAAAACCAGGGTTTGCAAAGCAGACATCAGCATAATATTCACCATTTTCGCCAGCAGGTAGGAGGAGCGGCTCAGGTGCAGGAATTTTTCCCGCTTCAGAATCTTCCGGTCCCTGAATATCTCTTCTGCACTCATGATCAGTCCCAGGAACAGCGCTACGATGATCGCCATAAATATATAGATGGGGATGTTCTCATTTTCCCTGAAAACATAGGTGTGGCTTGTTGGGTCAGCAATATATCGGATAATATAGGAAAGAATGAATGCCAGGGCAGGGGATACGGAGAGAACAAGAATCACGTATTGCCTGTTGCTCATCCTTGATTTGAGATCCCGGCGCATATAATTGAGGAACTGTCCGAACCAGCCGGGGATTTTCAGGTTCACCGGGGGCTTTTCTTTAACTTCTTTCTTTTCAGCAGGTACACGGGTTTTTTCGAAATATTCCTTCCATTTGCCGGGACTGATCTTCCGGATGGAAGTATAATTTCCGAATTCATCCACCTGTCGCGCTTCCAGTATTTTAAAGATCTGTTCAGGGTTTATGGTCCCACATATGGGGCATTCACCGATCCTGTAATTCACCTGGTTGTCCAGTCTCTTAAAATGGATGACGGCTTCCACCGGGTTGCCGTAATACACCAGCTGTCCGCCGAAATCAAGAATGATCACCCGGTCGAACATTTTATACAGATCAGAGGAGGGCTGATGAATGACCACGAAAATAAGTTTGCCCCGTATGGTTAGTTCACGCAACAGGTCCATTACATTTTCCGAATCGCTGGACGACAGGCCCGAGGTGGGCTCATCCAGGTAAAGGATGGATGGCTCGCGGATCAGCTCCAATGCAATATTGAGCCTTTTTCGCTGTCCGCCCGAAATGGTTTTATTCAATACTGTTCCAACCCGAAGATCCTTCTTTTCATACAAACCCAGGTTGATAAGAATATCATCTACTTTCTTTCTTATCTCTTCATCACTGAGGTTGTCGAAGCAAAATTTTGCGTTGTACCACAGGTTTTCAAAAACGGTCAGGTCTTCGATCAGCAGGTCATCCTGTGGGACAAAGCCCAGCACGCCCCTCAGTTCGCTGTCGTTTCTGCCTGTATCAATACCATTTATTGAAATGTGACCTGAAGATGGAGGATAGATGCCTGCCAGGACATTCAACAGGGTTGTTTTACCTGCCCCGCTGGCCCCCATAATACCAATAAGATTACCTTCGTCAGCAGAAAAGGATATGTCATTCAGTCCCTTTACATTGCCCGGAAAACAGAAATCCAGGTGTTCGGCTTCCAGGTGAATTTTTTCGCGTATATCGTCAGAATAGAAAGCGGAGGTGATATCACTGTAATACACCGGGAGACCTACGGGCATCCGCAAACTGCTTCCGTTGGCAAAAAGGTAAACAACGAACGGTTGAATGGGATGGCCATTCAGGTGAATCTCCAGGGTTCCGGTATAACGCAGAAAATACAACTCGACAGAAGGAATCCTCAGAACCATAATCTCCCTGTCCAGCCCTTCGGCCGTGATGGACTTTGCGTAATGCTGATCCTGTTCTTTGGAATGGATGATCAGCAGATTTTCATCCTGAAGTTCATCCTTCATACCTGAAGAAAAGCAGACAATACTGTCGTATTCCTCCGGGCTGATTTTAAACAGATCCGCCATTGTCCTGACGATTCCCAGCCGCTGATCTGTAATGTTGTATTCCAGGGTGATAAGTTCAACTGCACGAACCAGCAAGACTACTTTCTGGCGCTGATTCAGTGTTTTACTTATCTTTTTACCGATCCTCAGGGTTCTTACGGAATCCAGTACAGAAGTAAGCTTCTTTTTATTCTCACCGCTTTCCTGTTCGGTGGCTAAGTCAATGAAGAGATCAAAATATACTTCTGCAGATTCAGCACCAATTTGCTGGATAAGGAAACGACGTACATAGTCCTTTTCTTTTTCCGAAAGCCCGCCATCCTGTTTTATAATGATGGCAAAAAGCTCCATCAAAGCTTTCAGGATCTCTTCACTCATTTTTTTAGCTGTGGATTATAAGCTGAATGTATCGTACTCGAACGGGATATCCACCATTTCAGCATACTCTTCTCCTGCTTCCTTCATGTCTTCATCGGACTCAAGGGATTTCCAGTGAACGAGTACTGCTTTTCCTTTTTCCTGGATTTCCTCCAGAATCATTAAAATATCCAGTATGAGCTTTGAGGAGGCTGTATTGAAATAGATCATTTTAAATTCAAAAACAGTCTTTTCAAGCGGTTCTCTCACATACTCATTCATCCAGTCCAATACTGTCCTGTAGAATTCAATCACATCTTCAGGAAGCGATTTTCCTGAAATCTCGAACTTCTGGTTTGCTTTGTCAAGTATAACCAGGGGGGTGTCATCTGCCGGTTCAATTCTAAGTGCAACCATACCTATTTTCTTGTAATTAATACATTGAACAGGAAAAACGAAGAGTTATCCTCTCTTGAAACAAAATGATAGTCCATCGTATTCTCCGTTTTTCTTCTAATATCTATAAAGCCAAGTCCGGCTCCTCCCTTGGGGGATAAGGTGCCTTCCATCAACTGCTGCTTATATCTCTCATTCAGCTCTTCCTCCGAAAGATGATTAATATTGTCAAGAAATTCTTTTAGTCCGGCGACCTGGGATTGTCTTATCAGGTTTGCTGTAATAACCCTGTAGTGATTTGGTGATTTGCTGAGCAACAGGGCCCCTCTTCCGGGATAATGTTCCTTTCCGTCACTATAGAATACTTCAGCATGCCTGTTAATATTCTGGAGGCATTCTACCATCACATGGTACAGTCTGCGTATGGTTGTTTCGTTTTCCCTTTCGCTTTCCAGTTTTTCTTCAACAAGCTGCGTAAAGGCTTTCATAACCTGATGGGTAACATTGCCATCATAGGCAAGAATCACTTCTTTGTCCAGGTGTTGGCTGTAAAATTCGTTGATCAGGCCGAAATACCCCTTTTGTAAATTCATGTCTGTACGTTGTGTTCCGGTTTCAGACAAACAGCACTGCTTAAACAAACCGGAGAAAGTTAAATATAAAGATTATTGTGGTACAATTCATTTATTTTATCACCTTAAAAGTCAAATCTTTCAACATATCAGAATTCAATACCAATCAGCAGGATATCATCGATCTGTTGATGGCCGTAAAGCCACTTGGAAAAATCCTGTTTGATGTAATCTTCAAACTGGTTTATGGTGTATCCGGGGTGCTCAACCAGGAGATCACGTAACCTGGCAGTGGAATATTTTAAACCAATGGGACCTCCAAGCTGATCTGTGATGCCGTCGGAGAAAATAAATATTTTATCTCCTTTGCGAACAGAAATGTTGCTGTATTCAAATTTCTTTTCAGGTTTCTTGGGATTCATCAGGCCCCCGACAGCTTTCCTGTCTCCTTTAAAAATTGTCAGTTCTCCTTCACGCAGGAGAAAGAGCGGGCGATGGGCACCAACGAATTCCAGGGAACTGAAATCTTTTTTTATTTTACAGAGGGCCATGTCCATTCCATCCCTGGTCTCGGTATTTTTCTGATCCTGCTTGAGTGTGTGTTTTACCTGGCGGTCCAGTTCATCCCCGATTTCTCCGGCATTCATTCCCGGATTCAGTGCACATATATTGTTCAGCAGGAAGAAGGCAATAAAGGAGAGCAGAGCTCCAGGTACGCCATGACCGGTACAGTCAATAACAGCTATATAATAAAAGTCTTTTGATTCATAGAACCAGGGGATATCTCCTGAAATTACATCCCGGGGCTGGTAATAAAGAAATCCTTTCGGGAGGGATTTAATAATATTTTTGGTAGAAGGAAGAATGGAGGATTGTATCCTTTCAGCATAATTAATACTGTCCTGCATTTTTCGGTTGGTAAGCTTTATTTCCCTCTCAATACGCTTTGCTTCCGTAATATCATGTCCAACGAAAAGGATGGTTTCAAGTTCACTTTCCTGGAATTCGGGGATCACATTGAAATTGAGTATCCGTTCTCCTTCTTTTCCTCCCATAAGAATTGGTATGCTCGCCGTTATACTGAATTTCTCGGGTTTGTGATTGGCCCGGTGAATAGAATTTTGAAGGATGTCAGCAATCACATTGTTAAACGGGATTTCTTCCAGGGGTTTGTTTAACATCCGGCTTGCCGGAACACCGGAATAATCTTCTACAACGGGGTTTACATAATGTACTATTCCAGTGCTGCTCAGGCGCATGATCAGATCCAGGGAGTTTTCTGACAGGGACTGCATTCTGAATTTTAGCCGCTGTTCCTTTTCAATCAGCCGCGTTTCAGTAATATCCCGTGTATTGAATATAAATCCTTTGATGGATGGATGGTTCAGAAGGTTCCGGATATTCGAAAGAAGGAATATCCTGGTTCCGTCTTTTCGGATGAAAGTATATTCAATGCTGGCTTTGCTATCCGGACGGGCTTGTAATAAATCGAAAGCTTTGCGTATTTCATTACTGCCGTTCTGATCAATCCTTTCAAAGTCTTTGCCGTTCATCATTTCCTCCCGGCTGTAACCCAGGATATGTTCCACCGAAGGACTGATATATTTCAAATGGAAATTCTCGTCGTATACGGCAATAATTTCAGAAGCATTTTCCAACAGCCAGTGCAGGCGGTCCTGTGCAAGCTTTTCTTCTTCAATTTTATGCTGAAGCTGAAAATTCATTTTTTGCAACTGGTCCTGTGTGGATTTCATAACCTCGGCATTTTCCTGCAGAATCTGTTCGTTCTGCTGAAGCTCTGCAGTCATGGTCCTGGATTCTTCCAGGAGGAACCTGGTTTTTTCGTTTACCCTCAGGTTGTAGAATGTCCGGGCAATAATTTCACCCAGTTCCAGGTTAAACTGTATGGTGAGTTTCTGTATCCTCGGCTCAAGAAAAGCAAATTCCATTACACCCTGGAGAGAGCCATTTGTTATCAGCGGTATAAGAAGAATGCTTTTGGGTTTTTGTTCTCCCAGGATTCCGGAGGAGATGGAAATATAATCATCCGGTATTTCGGTCCGGTAGATGTAATCCATCTCAAAAGCACATTGTCCCACCAGTCCTTCCCCGATGTTAAATACCTGGTTTATGTATTTTCTTCTGTTATAGGCAAGAAGTGATATATTGCGAATCTCATCACTCTCTTCATCATACAGATACATGGCACCCTGTATGGCATCCAGGTATTTGCTGAGGGTTTTCAGGATCTGGTACGCCAGTTCATCTATATCATTATGCAGCCGGAGTAGACGACTGATCATTTCTTTTCCTTCCGTGATCCATGTCACTTCACGCTCTTTCTTCCGGTTTGATTTGATATTGAGCTGGATGAGCTTCAGTGCCTGTCCCAGGCTGGTTTCAAGCATTTCCTGACTTGAGTCCGGATCATCACCCTCAGATAAGGTGCGGGCGAAAGCTTCGTACTGATTAAGCATTGAATTCGTGGTATCCAGTTGGTCATGAAACTGCATTATGGTTTTCACCATTTGCTTCCGGGCAAACCAGAGTATCAGAAATAGCAGAAAGGGAAGTGAATCAAGTACAAACAATACAGGCAAAAGCTTATGTGCTTCAATCATGTTTGACCAGAGAAACCCGGTGTAAGGTTTATATGAAGCTACCAGCATACCTGCAATAACCACGAGCAGCCCTGCTGTTGTATACAGCCAGATGGTTCTCATGGATAGAGCATACGTGATCCTATTCGTTTGCCGGTTCATTCTTTTGTACCTCGGGTTCCACTTTCATTGAAATTTCTCGTGCGATGATCTGGAACAATTGTTCCAGGTTTTCCCCGGACCACCGATACCCTGCCACTTCGATAAGCGCAATGGGAATGTCTCCTTTCAGGATGGGGATGATTCCAAGATAGCCTGGTTTACCGCTACCCAACCCGGAAAAAACCTTCGTATAATCCTCAG
>ERZ795048.4292-NODE-4292-length-9966-cov-5.969832_pt1 | contig 9966 bp, 8 predicted proteins | sample MGYA00375132_ERZ795048 | MGnify/ENA primary metagenome ERZ795048 (study PRJEB30177, sample SAMN05720225) | activated sludge metagenome | isolation source: Anaerobic digester | place: Hong Kong | collected 2014-12-17 ...
TGCGAAGGACCATAAATATCCGCATCCAGCAAACCAACCTTAAGCCCTTGTGCTACCAGCGCCCGCGCCAGCCCGGCCGCCACGGTTGACTTTCCGACCCCGCCCTTACCAGAGGCCACCGCAATAATCTTCTTAATCGGCAATTTTAATGGCGGATTTTTTGCCATCCTGTGCGGATCCATAGCAAAATCATTCGCTGCAAATTTTTCTCCAGGCACTTTTTCCGCCGCCCTCTCTGCTGTAAGCACGGCTGTGACTTTCCGCACACCTTCAAGCGCCGAAACAACCTGCTCCGCCTGCTGACGTAACGGCTCAAGCGCACTTCCACGCTGTGGATCGACCTCCATCATAAACAATACCTGCCCGTCCTCACCAAGCTGAACGTCAGGCACCATCCCCGCACTGACAATATCAATACCACGCTCCGGATCCTCAACGCTCTTGAGCGCCGCCAGAATATCTTTTCGATCAAGCATATTTTTTAAACCTTCAAACCCTTGCTTTCAGCCTCAAATAGAATATTGTAAGTAGCCATATACTTTTGAATGGATTGAGATCAACTAAAATCGGGAAAAAGACCTTATGGGCAAGGACGACAAAGACAAAAAAAACCCTTGGGGCTCCAAACGCCCTGGTAATGACGACCGTGGGCCTTGGGGCGTAGGTAAATCAGGAGGTCGCAGCGGATCTGGCAGTGGCGGCGAGACTCCAGATATTGATGAAATCCTGCGCAAAGCCCAAGAAAATTTCCGCGCCGTTATGCCCGGCGGTTTTTCTGGCGCGCCCATTATAGGCATTGCCATCATCGGTGTACTCGTCCTGTGGATAGCCAGCGGATTCTATGTTGTTAACCCCGGTGAAAACGCAGTCATTCAACGCTTTGGCGCATGGTCCCGCACACAGGCCGAACCTGGTCTGGGCTATCACCTGCCCTCCCCGATCGAAACCGCCAGTATTTTAAATGTCGAAGAAATTCGTAAAATGAACATCGGCTTCATGGAAGCTATTTCCCGCAACGGCGCTTCCAACCTCCGCGATCTACCGGAGGAAAGCCTGATGCTGACCTCGGACCGCAATATTGTGGATCTGGATATGGTCATTCAATGGAACATAAAGTCCGCCGAAGATTTCCTCTTTGAAATCCGCGATCAGGAACTAATCATTAAATCAATCGCCGAAAGCGCCATTCGCGAAGTTGTCGGCCAGACAGATATGGACCCTATCATCACAACCGGTAAAGAAAATGTAGTAACGGCAACCAAGAAAATCATTCAAGAAAATTTGGACCGGTATAAATCCGGGGTCAATGTAACGGATGTTTTGTTCAAAAGCGCGCCACAAGTTCATCCAGACGTTCAAGCAGCCTTTCAGGACGTTCAAGCAGCCAAACAAGATGCAAAAGATGTGCAAAACCGTGCTGGAGCCTACCGCGAAGACATCCTGCCCAAAGCTCGCGGTCAAGCCATCAAGATGCTGCAAGAAGCGCAAGCTTATAAAAAATCCACGGTTGCACGCTCAACAGGGGACGCAGATCGCTTTAACGCAGTCTATCAAGCCTACCTGACAGGTAAAGATGTCACCAAAGAACGCATTTACATCGAAACCATGGAAAATGTTCTGGGCAACGCACAGAAAATTATTCTCGATAGCAAAGCTGGACAGGGGGCTGTACCCTACCTGCCGCTTAATCAGTTAAACACCGTCAAACCCGCCGCCGGATCTGAAAATTAAAAGGATAAAATCATGAACAAACCACTCTTGATCATATTAGCCTTGATCGCCATCGGCCTCATCGGCGCGTCACAAGTGTTTTTTATTGTTGACCAGCGTGAGCAAGCCATTGTCCTTCAGCTTGGTCAACCGGTCGGTGACGTCAACGGCCCCGGCCTGCACGTGAAAATTCCAGTCATTCAAACGGTGCAGTATTTTGATCGCCGTATCCTGTCCGTTGATCCAGATCCGGAACAAGTCAACGTTTCCAGCGTGGATACACCGAAATCTTCCAAAAACAAAGAGACACAAAAGGAAAATGATAGCGATAATCTATCACCTGTCGATGTGACCGGAGAACCAATTATTCTTGATACATTTGCACGTTACAAAATCACAGATCCCTTGCAATTCATGAAAACCCTACGCACAATTAGTGCGGCAAATTCTCGTATTGAAAATATCCTCAATGACGCAACAAACGCCGTGGTAGGAAAGATAAGTTTGCGGCGCCTCCTTTCGCCAGATAGAACCATGATCATGCAAGACATCATGAAACGTGTAAGCACCAGCGTCAAAAAAAGCAATTTTGGCATTGAGATTGTCGATGTCCGAATCGTTCGTGCGGACCTGACTCCCGATCTACGCACCTCGACCGTCCGGAGAATGATCTCCGAACTCAAAAAACAGGCCACGGAAACCCGTGCAAAAGGTGAAGAACGCGCCCTTGAAATCCGTTCAACGGCGGAAAAAGAACGTACCGTTCTCATTGCCGAAGCCCAGCGTGATGCCTCTATCCTCAAAGGGGAGGGCGATGAAGAAGCTATCAAGATTTACGCCAACGCCTTTAATAAGGACAAAGAATTTTATTCGTTCATCCGCTCGATGGAAGCCTATAAAAATACGTTAGCCGACCCGGCGACGCAGCTTATCCTCTCACCAGACAGTGAGTTCTTTAAGCATTTTGACGACAAACGTTAAACAACATCTCCGAAGGAATGAGGATCATACTATGACGTTGCAGAAAGCACCAAAATTTATACTTCCCCTCATACTCTGTGCATGCCTCATGCTATCCGTGTCGATAAAGGCCAATGCACGCATGCTAGGGCAGAACGGCCCGGACAGCTTCGCCGACATCGTCGATGATCTTCTCCCTGCCGTCGTCAATATCTCCTCAACCCAAAAAATCGATGTGTCTGAGGATGTACCAGACCTACCTCAATTTCCTGAAGGCTCTCCTTTTCAGGACTTTTTTGAAGAATTTATGGAACGCCGCCACGGCATGCCCTCCATACCGCAAGCATCCCTCGGTTCCGGCTTCGTCATTGATGCGCAAAACGGCTATATCATCACAAATAACCACGTCGTCAAAGACGCCGAAGAAATCCGTGTAACTTTTCAAGACGATGAAACGCTGCCCGCAGAACTCATCGGCACCGATGAAAAAACAGATCTGGCAGTTCTCAAAATCGATACCAAGAAAAAACTGACAGCCGTAAAGTTTGGCAACAGTGATGTCCTGCGCGTCGGCGACTGGATTGTAGCCATCGGCAACCCGTTCGGACTTGGTGGCACTGTGACCGCCGGAATTATTTCCGCCCGCCAGCGCGACATCAACGCCGGCCCTTATGATGATTTCCTCCAGACCGATGCCTCCATCAACCGTGGCAACTCAGGCGGCCCGATGTTCGACCTCAAAGGTGAAGTCATCGGCATTAACACAGCTATTTTCTCTCCATCAGGCGGCAGCGTCGGCATCGGCTTTGCAATTCCTTCCGCGCTCGCCAAACCTGTTATCAATCAAATCATCCAATATGGCCGTACGCGACGCGGCTGGCTCGGTGTACGCATCCAGCAAGTCACCGATGAAATCGCTGAAAGTCTTGGCGTAGAAAAAGCCACGGGCGCGCTTATCGCCTCCATTACACCCGGCGGCCCGGCAGAAAAAGCGGGCCTGGAAGCTGGTGACATCATCCTTGAATTTAACAACCAAAAAGTCCACGAAATGCGAGAGCTTCCCCGCTTGGTCGCCGAGGCAAAAATCGATGCTCCCGCAACAATCACCTACTGGCGTGACAACAAAAAAACCACCACCGAAGTAAAGGTCGGCGAACTCGAAAAAGCTGAAGAAGACGGTCTCATTGCCTCTGGAGAAGAAGAAACATCGAAAGGCACCAAAGTAGACAGCGTCGGCTTATCCCTGAAAAAAATTACTGACACGATGCGCCGCGATTACGCTATCCCGCCATCCGTTGATGGCGTCGCCATCGTCAGCGTTGATCCAAAATCAGAAGCCGCGCAAAAAGGCTTGTTTGAAGGCGATATAATTGTCGAGATCAACCAGACACCGGTTTCAGATCCCGAAAAGGCCAAAGAGATCATCGAAAAAGCCGATGAAAATGGCCGCTCATCAATATTGTTGCTCATCAACCGCGAAGACGAAGTCCGCTTCTTGGCCTTAAAGCTGAAAAAAGATAAGTAGACACTCAAAACCTTGGGTAAGAAAAGCAAAGCCATCCTTCACATCGTCGCCGGACCGACCGCCAGCGGTAAATCCGCCAAGGCCATGGAACTGGCCTGCGCAATGAACGGCGTCATCATCAATTGCGATTCCCAGCAAATTTATGACGGCCTCCCCATTCTCTCCGCCCAGCCCAGCGATGAAGACAAGGCCGCGGTCCCTCACAAACTCTATGCCTTCCTGCATCCCAATGATGTCTGCAGCGCCGGAAATTACCGCGAACTGGCCCAGCCCATCATCGAAGAAACATTGGCCGCCGGACAAACGCCCATCGTCTGCGGCGGCACGGGACTATATATCAAAGCACTGACCGAAGGCCTCTCCCCCATGCCTGACATCCCAGAAGACGTGCGCGAACGCGTCGTCACCAAATACGAAAACATCGGTGCCGAAAAATTCTACGCCGAACTTGAAGCCCGCGATCCTGAAATGGCTGCACGCTTTCATGTCAATCACAAGGCCCGGATCATCCGCGCAATGGAAGTATTGGAAGCCACCGGAAAATCCCTTGCCATTTGGCAAAAAGAAGATCGCCTCAGCCCTCCCGATCATTGGCATTTCGAAATCCATAAAATCCTGCCCGAACGCACGGCGCTCTATAAACGCTGCAACGAACGCTTTATCTGGATGGCTGAAAACGGCGCACTCGAAGAGGTCGAAGAATTCGACGCCCGCCTTCAATCCGGCGAAGTCAAAGACGGTGTACCTCTGTGCAAAGCGCTGGGTTTTAAAGAACTTCGCGCTTATCTAAACGGCGAGATAAACAAAGACGAAGCCATCGAAAAGGCCCAAGGCATCACCCGGCGTTACGCCAAACGCCAGATAACATGGTTTAGAAATCAGCTTTAGCCAATGTAATCTCGCTTAATTAGAACCTTTTCAAGGTTATTCCCTCATCCTCGATACATCAAATATCACTGCTCGAAAATTTCAGTGGCAACGTTATCAATAAGCTTTTGTCTCTTTAATATCCGCTCACTTCGTGCTAATCATCAAACATCATGAAGCCCTTACTTGTTTTTGCAATGAAAGAAGAAAGTCAGGATGTCTTTGTGGACTACGATGTCCTGCATTGCCAAATTGGCAAAATAAACGCCTCTCACAATCTGATGCGCCAGATCGCGCAAAATCGCCCGGAATTGGTGGTCAATCTTGGCACCGCAGGCAGCCGCAAGCATGCAGGCGGTACAATCGTCAACCCCACCCAATTTATACAGCGTGATATGGATGTCACAGCCCTTGGCATTGAACTCTACCAAACGCCGTTTTCCGACGATCCCATAATCATCGAACATGGTCTGCGTTTTGAACACCTGCCTGGCGGCATATGCGGCACAGGGGATAATTTTGATGCCAGCCAGGCCGCTGCAACTTTTGATGTCGTGGATATGGAAGCATATGCCTTAGCCTTAATTTGCAAACGTGAAAATATTCCCTTTGCCTGCTTGAAATATGTTTCAGATGGTGCCAATGATGACGCCCATATGGATTGGCATGAGGCACTGCACATTACAGCCGAGAAATTGCACAAAGCTTTAAAAGGAGCAAATTTGTGAGCATTAAATCCTGGAATATTCTTTTGGTTTTAGCCCTGTTAATCGTGCTCAGCGGCGGCGGATATATCCTGTATCAAAATAACCAGCAAAAACAGGCTGAAATTGCTAAAGCCCAAGCTGAAGAACAAGCACGCATTGCCGAAGAAACGCAGCGCAAAAAGCAAGAACAAACAGCCCTGATGCAAAGCTTTGAAGACTTCCTCAACAATTTCCTGCAAGACATTAACACACAAGTCCACGAATATAAGCAAGCCCGCACAGTCATGGACGAATTGCTAAAACCAGGCAATCAAAGCACTCCTGAATATATCATAGAAAATGCCCGCCTGGCGGAAGGAACCGTAATGTCTTTGCAGCTACAAATGGAAGACATTCTCAAACAGTTTGAAAAAGCAAACGCCAACCTCAAGCCGCTCATTGAAAAACTGACCCCAGACTCCCAGGACCATGTGCGCCAAACCTGGAACAAAATTCGCAATGAAAATGCTGAAAAATTCATGACTTTTTTCGAATTAGACCAGGAAGTTCTATCCGCACAACTCAAGCTGATTGAGTTTTACAAAAGCCACGCACAAATTCTTCATACCGATATAGAAAATAAACGCATTACGTTCGATGATATTACCCTTCAAGAACAGGAAGCCATGCTCCGTGGCAAAATAATGGCAGCAAAAGCAACGCAAAAGAATCTTTTCAAAAAGATCTAAGCACCCTTTTCAAAAACGTGATTACCAGCAGTATTTTTATGCTAAGCGCGCCAATAAGACGGTGAAAACAACACAAGAATAGTCAAAATCTCAAGCCGACCGGCAATCATGCCCGCACATAATATCCATTTCGCCGTATCAGACAAACCCGCATAATTGCCTGTTGGACCGACCTGCCCACCAATTCCAGGCCCAACATTAGCCAAAGCTGCCGCCGCCGCACTCATCGATGTTTCAAAATCAAGCCCCGTTAACGCCAAAGCAACAGTCATTAAAACATTTGCCCCCACATACAAACTTAAAAAACCGAGCACCGTCAAAACAGTATAACTATCCAACCGGCGCCCCTGATAATTCAAAACAAACACGCCGTTAGGGTAAAGCAAGGTCCTGAACTGACGCACCACCACCTTGGCTGAAATAACTATGCGCATGACCTTCATACCACCAGCCGTAGATCCCGCACATCCACCCACATACATCATCAACAAGAATGCCAGCGTTGTAAAACCGCCCCAAAGCGTATAATCAGCAATCGTATATCCGGTTGTGCTCATAATTGAAGAAACACTGAAAACAATCATGCGGAAACTGACCTCTAACGTATAAGGCGTAACAGCCCACAACCAAAGAGTAAGAGAAAAAACCGCCAAACATAGGCACAACATCAACGCACGCACCTGCTCATCACGAAAAAACAAAACACGGCGTTGGTAAATAAGACGCAAATACAACACGAAAGGAAACGCTGCAAGTACCATAAAAAATACAGCCGCATATTGCAGTGCCGAACTTTTAAAATAACCAAAAGAGGCATCGTGTGTTGAAAACCCGCCCGTTGAAAGTGTTGTCATTGCATGGTTAAAAGCATCAAAACCACTCATCCCTAACAAATAATATACTCCGGCGCAAACCAACGTCATAGCAATGTAAACTTTAAGTAACCCCCCAAGAAACTGCGCACTACGTGACACCACCTTATCGGAATGCCCTGAGGACTCACTACGAAACAATTGCATGCCGCCAACTTTAAGATAAGGGAGCAATACAACGGCAAAAGCAATAACACCCAGCCCTCCGGCCCATTGCATCATCGAACGCCATAACAAAACACCACGCGAAGTCTCCTCCAGATTAATCAAAACCGTAGCGCCGGTAGTCGTCACCCCGGAAACAGCCTCAAACAGAGCCTCAACAAAACTTAAACCCAAATCCGACATATAAAGCGGCATCGCACAAAACACGGATACGACCAACCAACCGCTTAAGGCCATCAAAAACATCTGATGAGCATTCACCTGCCGATCACGAACACGGTATGAAAGAATAAGACTTCCACCAAAAAACAAACACAATATGCCATTAAGAAAAAAATCCCTGGCGTTCTCGTGCCCCAAACACCAATCAACAATAGCCGGAACCATTTCGGCCAAGCCGACAACAGCAACGAGAACACCCAGCATATACCAAACAATCTGCAGCTTCATATCCCATCCATACACGATTAATGTCTGCAAAAAAACAACCTTCTAAAAACGCAGAACACACCGTTCTATAAACCATTAAAATGCTATGAAATTCAAAGCAAGTACAAGCAAGTTGATTTTGGGAAAACACGCCGATTACAAATAAATTCATGGCTTTCTCAAATATATTAACCACCTATAAGAACAACAAAAAATCAGCGCACATATTGCCTTGCACAATAAAAAGTCGTGGGAAAACCAACAAAATACTAGAATATTCCAATAAACAAATATAAAAAGTAAGATAATTACAAAATATGGAGTGCAGGGAACAAAAATTGCGTAACACGAATCCGATTATCTACAACGTAAACCCCAGAAAAATAGGCCCTATTAGAGAATGGTCCGGAGCTAACCGCGCTGATGGCCTATCCCCACTCATTAAAAGGGCCAAAGAACTTGGTTACAACGCGATCTGGTTCAACCCTCTCTAACCGCACCCACAAGAATCTCATTCAGGGATGACTTCCAGCAAACACATAGTCGAAGTCTTTATGCAATCAGAAATCATTTTCGTTTTAGTGCCGAGCTAAGTGCCCACCCTAATCCGACAGCCCCATCATACATTCGCTCGTTTCTGGACCGCATCCACATTAAGCATTTTAATCAGAAAATGGCAGAACAAGGCATGCGCTCTATTTCAGACAAGGTTTTTAACCATGTCGCCCGCGACAACCCCATCGTCGTAGAAGAAGACCATGAAATACAAAGTATTTTATCTTACTGCGTGCAACAGAAAGACCTGCACATAGTGAACTACCTTGTCATTGATGAAAACGGCCAAGAACAGGAGCAGGAAGACTTTCCAATTGAAGATTACAAAACAAAAAAAATCATCGGTCTGTCATTCGGCAAAAAAGGTGAGGAACTGAAACGCTTCCGATTTAAATTCTGCCGCAACCACAATTTTGAAGCTTTAAATTACCACGGCATGCCTGAATATGACACGGTACAAATAAACTACGCCTCACCAGCCTCTTATGATTTTTTTGTAAAAGGCTATACAAATGATACAACGGGCGAAACCAAACCCGGATACTGGAAACAGGTTATTGATAACGATATTGATCTGGGCTTTACAGGACTGCGTTTTGATATTGCCTACAAAATTCCGACACCATGGCTGTCCGAACTCATCCAGTATGCCCACGACCGACAGCCTGAAATCATGACCATCGCAGAAACACTGGCCGGCGTAGACGATATTGGAGCCAAGGAGCTTATACCGAAACTCGCCGAAGCCAAAATCCTTGTTGATGGGGTAGAAAGACCGGCCATCGATCACGCCATGCTATCTACATACTGGGCTGGCCCCCTTGATGGATGGCTTATCGATGAAAGTAGATTAATGGCGGGAATTTCTCGCTACGGTGGCGCAGGCTCACCGGATAACCACGACACACAAGGCACAGTGGCCCAGAACATTGCCAAAATGCTGGAACATTATGCCCCGGAAGATAAAGAGCGGGCTATCGCTGACATCTGTGTTCGTGACTACGCCTTGGCCGCTTTGGTAGGAAACGCCCACTATGCACAAATGGGTTATGAAGTCTGCGCCGATCAAGCGGGCGTCTTTGAAGAAGACACAAACCCGAAGCAATGGCGAATGCTGTTGGCAGAACGCGAGGCCTCTGACCACCCGCTCAACATCTCCGAACGTCTCTGGGAAATCAACAAATTCAAAGCATCCCTGAACGCCGACAACGCCATTTTTCAACTCGAATCTACCGCCCCACTCAGCGAAGGCAGTAACTTGGTAAAGATGGTTATCTCATTAACAGACCAGGAAACAAAACAGCATATGGGAACCCTCGATTTGTTTATAAACAACAAACCGGAATGCGGTCCCGTAGAACTCCCTAACGAAAATACAGCTTTTATCCTGACGAACAGAGGTGGCCCCAAGAATTCGGACAGTGAGTTAAGCTACGATCTATGACCGA
>ERZ795048.4295-NODE-4295-length-9964-cov-5.544152_pt1 | contig 9964 bp, 4 predicted proteins | sample MGYA00375132_ERZ795048 | MGnify/ENA primary metagenome ERZ795048 (study PRJEB30177, sample SAMN05720225) | activated sludge metagenome | isolation source: Anaerobic digester | place: Hong Kong | collected 2014-12-17 ...
ATTTCCCGGCTTCGATTCGTGAGAAATCCAAAATATCCGTGATGACGTCTGACAGATGCATGGCTGAAGAATGGACTGTGTCCACAAACCCCTGTTGGTCATGATTCAGCTCCGTGTTTTTTAGAATTTCACTAAATCCAATAATCCCGTTAAGGGGTGTTCGCAACTCGTGACTCATGTTGGCAAGAAAGGTACTCTTAGCCCGGTTGGCGTCTACCGCTTTTTCTTTTTCTTGAGTCAGCTGCGTGATCAGACGGCTTTTTTGAAGGGCGATGGAGCAGAATTTGGCCACCGTCTTTGCCGTTTTAGCATCTTCATCGGTAAATCCCCCCGCTTTGTTACCAAGTCCAAGAAGTCCAACAACCTTTTCTTCATTTTTCAGGGGAGCGAACAGCACGTTGTTTAACCCCACATGTCCATGCGGCATCAGTGACCAATACGGTGAATGCATAAAATCATTGTGGTATTCCACTTCACCGGAATGATAGGTAATCCCTCTGAGACCTCTGATGGGCATGGGTAACTCAGGATCAACGGTACATGTATCCCCGCCTGAGTCCAGATAAATCACTTCGTTTTCGTCACCGGCTTCATTCAATAATGCAACATACCCCGAAGTGGCGCCGGTCAATCTTTTACAGTCGTTAAACAGTTTGGTTGCTGTTTCTAAAAACGCTGTAGAATTTAGGACATCCACGGCAATTTCATGCATGGCTTCCACATGGCTTTTCTGTTTGCCGGTTTCCATAAGCACCCGCTCAAGCTGACTTTGATTATTTTTTAACAGCTGATTCGTTTCCAATTCCCTTGTAATATCCTCAAAAGTTGCGTAAACCTGATAAGGCCTTTCCCCTCCTTCGTGAAACTGGGGAACGGCATTCACCTTGATCCAGTGATACTTTTGCTCTTGGGAATTGTAAACACCCATGGTTTCGCCAAAAACCGGCTGACCGGTCTGCAATGCCACCATAGCGGGATGATTGTTGCCCAGATACGGCTGACCGTCTTCATGAACAGCCCGCCATGCTGGATCAAGGGAGGTCTTCCCCTGCATTTGATCAAGAGACATGCCTAAAATTCTTTCGGCTGCTGAGTTGGCAGCGGTGATGTTCCCGTCTTTGTCCTGATAAACCACCCCTTGCGCCATCGTTTCAAAAAGGGCACGGAATCTTTGCTCGCTTTCTCTGTTATCCTGTTCCAGTCTCCTTTGCTGGGTAATATCCCTTGTATTCAGCAAAACCTCTAACGGTTTTCCCTGCTTATCCAGGATAAGGGTTCCATACGTTTCACACCACAAGTAGGTACCGTCTGCACACCGAAAACGATAGGTTGACCTTCCTGTCTTGACCTTCTGACTGACGAGTTCATCAAATTGCGCCTGCACTTTGGAAAGGTCAACCGGGTTTACAAATTCTATGATATTTCTACCAATGAGATCTTCTTGTTTGTACCCGGTTATTTTATACGAAGCCCCGACAAATCGATAACGCCCTTGCAAATCGGTAACCGCAACCAGGTCCAGCATATGGTCAGAGATATTCTGTAAATCATCCTTGACCTTTTGCAAAGCCATCTCGGTCTCTTTTCGTTCGGTTATATCAGAAGCAAACGCCATATGAACCATTCGCCCGTCAATCCACTCAATGGCCTGATCCCAACAATCATACCAACGTTCGTCGATGGCATTGAAATGCTCCCATCGGACAATGCCTGTGGGCTTTCCCGTGGCATCCAATAACTTTGAATTGGGACAAAATGTACAAGGCTCGGCCTGATCTGTACGCATGGTTTGCCAGCATTTTGTTCCCACGATGTCTCCCCATCTTTGGCGGGCATGCTCGTTGATCAGCAATATTTCATAGGTATCCATGTCGGAGATGTATATCGTTGAATCCAGGCTGTTAATCACCGTTAGCAAACGCTCGTTGGCAGCTTCCAGCGCTTTCTGCGTCTGTCGTTGCTGTGTGATGTCCAAGCCCACGGACTGATAAGAAACGATACGGCCTTCTTTATCAAAAAGGGCACGATTTGTCCATCGATGCCAGCGTAGAGCCTTATTGTCCGCTGTGTGAACCTGGTGTTCAGTTGTTATACTGGGGGATTCCGGTGTGAGTCTGTCCAAAACAGATCGGATAGCGTCTTGCTGCTGCCTGGGAATCAAATCCAAAAAGCTGCTGCCAACAAGTGATGAGGCTTCTTTTTCAAAGTAATCACTATATGCCCGGTTGATATACGTGATGTTCATATCCGGATCGAACCTGCAAATCATGGCCGGTGTATCTTCGGCAACGGATTGATAGAGCCGTTTACTCTCCTGAAGCTGATTCTTTCTTTCTTCCAGTTCTTGCTGCCTGCGCCGTTTTCCAAACAGCATCGCCACCATATCCGCATAGACCACCACCTGGGTCTCATGCTTGAGGGGACCGTTTTCTTGATTGTCGAGATCTTTTGTGAAAATAAGGGTAAAATCCCCTATGACCTGATCCTGTTGCACGATTTTGATCATAAAGGTTTTTCCAAGGTTGAACGTCTTTTCGAACAACCGCACGGTGGTCTTTGAAATGATGGGGTCCATCATTTCATGCAGTTGGTCGAATTGAATCACCCGTTTATCTTTAAAACGATCATAAACTTGAGGAATGCTTTCCCATTCATTATTGAGGAGGCTGAACCCTGCCAATTGGGTTGCTTTTTGTATAAAAGCGGGAACGCCTGCGATGGATACGGTCTTAAAATGCCCACTCTCCTCCATAAGGAGATTCAACGCAACATAAGAGGCTCCGGAAATCCTCTTCATTCTACGGGTAATCTGTTCGTATGTATTCATTCCTTCTCGATCATCCAAAAAAGTCTTTGAGGCTTCTGTCAACTCTCGTTCGTGAGTGATGTCGGAAAAAAGCGTAGTAAAACAGCCGGATTCACACGAGAAGGCCTCAATACGAAACCACTTTTCAAGGGCATATGAATACTGCTCCATCACCCGTTTTCTTCCATCTTTGGCGATGGCTCCATAGTAGCCGATCCAATCAAAATCATCCTCGAGTGTTTTTGGCAATACCTCTGTTACCGTATGATTGATGAGCGACTTGCCTTTCAAACCGGTCATTGTTTCAAATGCTTTATTCACCGCAAGATAGCAATAATCAACCGGTCGGCCTGTTTCATCGGTGATAATTTTGTGCCGAGCATAGCCTATTTCAGAATTATTCATCACTTGTTCCAAACTAATCATTCCTATAACCCCCATATTTCAAAATAAATTGAGCATCGGGTTGTTTTGCTCAGTTAATCATAGCATGATTGCCTTGAAGAAACAGAATTTCTTGAATATATCCTAAACTATCAAACCTGTTCCATTTTGAGGGAGAGCAAGCGGGCCCTCCCCTGCGCCTTTATTTAAGGGAGTTTACAATCTTTTTTAAGGGAGCCCAAGTGCGGCTGCAAAGGGTAGTGGACTGAAAACTGTGTGAAATCTGGAAATTTCGGAATATCAACCCGGGGACTTGTTTTCTTCGGTCAAGTCTTGGTTATTATTTTTGACTTCTACTTTTATTACGGCCTTGACTGGGCCTAAGACCTGATTGATGACGCTTTTTAGTTTTTCCTCATTGATCGGTTTAACGACAAAATGATCAGCCCCAAATTTCAAAGCTTGCAGGACCTTTCTTTTCTGTCCGATTGAAGTGACCATGATCACTTTGGCAAAGGGATATTGATCCTTTAATTCTTTGAGCGCTTCAAGTCCTGTTTTTTCAGCCATGACAATATCCAGGGTGATCAGATCCGGAATCAGTTCCCGAAATTTGAAAGGAAGATGTTTCCCGTTATCAAGCTCGCCAACCACTTCGTGACCCATTTCTCGAACTATCCGTTCAATGGTTCGGCGCATCAGATAATTGTCGTCCACAATCAATATCTTAGCGATAGTACTCATCCCCTTTCATGTCGAAACGTACTTCAAACCGTGTTCCTTTGTCTTTTTCGCTGTATAGTTGAAAGGAACCCTCTATTTCATCTAAAGCCCTTTTTACTGCGGATAATCCCATACCACCTCCGGAGAAGGCATTTTCATCTCCGATGGAAGAAAAGCGTTCTTCAAGGAGTATTGCCATAGCCTGCTCATCCGAAAGTTTATCAATTTGCTCATCCGTGAAGCCTTTAAACGCCTTGATTGAGCCTTTTAATTCGTCAATGTCAATCCCTTTGCCATCATCTGAAATGGTCAAGAGAACCTGATCCTTTTCAAATCGAATATCACACTCGATCCGTCCGGCAAGTTCTTTCCCTTTACGATAACGGTCTTGGGGTGGTTCGATCCCATGATCCACGATGTTTCTGAAAAGATGCACCAAAGAATCCAAAAAAGGTCCGAAATGAACCGGATCCAAAAAAACATCCTCCCCTTTTATCCGGGTGATGACCTTTTCTTTGCCAAGTTCCATGGAAAGTTTTTTAGAATACTCACACAAACTCCTTAAGGTATTACAAAGACTGATGTATTTAAGCTGATCAATTTGTGCTAAGATGACATCCTTTCCTTCGATACAGGAATCCGCCATGATTTTCTCTTTAATCCGTTCCAAATTATTCTGATTCACGATGAAATGATTGTTAAAACAGGCATCAGATAGCATTTCAAAGCCGATGGTTTCTTCAATCTTCTCGTTGGTTCTCTTGATACAATTCACGATGTCAAGTTCTTTGATATCGTTGACCAATTGTCGAGATTGTGATTCTGAAAGGTCTTCATGGATGCTGTCGAGAAGGATTTCAAGTTTATCCAGCACGTTATAAATCGGCTGAATATTGTATTGTCCAAATAATCCCTTTAATGTGTGGGTTTGGATGTAAATATTCAACAAATAGCAATATTCTCCTTTTTCAACCCCTTCAAAAATCGTTCTGCCGAAAAAGGTCATCGCTTTGTTCAAAATTGACCGATAATTGTCTATATTCGTAACGATATTGACGATCATCCGCAGTTTTTTCCGCTCATCATCCAAACGCTGTTGCAGTTGCTTTTTTTCGGTGATGTTCTTTAAAACGATTAACAGCCGTTTTCCGATATTCTCCGTCATGATCATGTTATATCTCACATTGTAAATTTGCCCGGCTTTCTCCAATTCCTCCGGTAATAATTCAAGATACACATCGACTTTTTCTCTCAATTCCCTATCACTCAGCTCGAATAATTCAGTCAAAATTTCAGTGTCGGCTTTCGGATCGTAACCGGAAAAACCATTAAAGACCTCCAAAATACGCTTGCCGCTTATTTCGAAACCAATGATTTTATCGCATTCTTTTGAATACTCCGACTGCACGATCAGATCCTGATCAAGAACCATATATCCTTCCCCCGAATGGTTGAGAATCATCTCGATTTGATGATTTTTGTATTTAATCAGCCGATTCATGATCGTTGATTTGGAATATAGATCTTTCAATTCCCTTAGCGAATTTGCGAGTTTCAACTGTGTATCAACACGGGCTAAAACAATGGAAGGGACAAACGGCTTTTTGATGAAATCAACCGCTCCCAGGTTTAGCCCCTCCTCTTCGTCCATCGAATGCCCGATAGCTGAAATGAAGATGACCGGAATATCCTTGGTGGCCTCTTCACTTTTGAGAAGGGTACACACACTATACCCGTCAAGATCCGGCATCATGATGTCCAGCAAAACCAGATCCGGCAATGGGCCTGTTTCTATGATATCCAACGCCTGCTTTCCCCCACGGGCAATCATCAGATTGTATTTTTCCTCAAGCAATGAAGACAAAATCGTCAAATTCATCAAATCATCATCTACTAACAGAATGGTACTTTTCTTTTGATCCATCAATCATTAACCCCTTCAAATTCGAATTTGAATGATATTCATTCGCTTGTTTCAAATGATATGATTGATTATAACACTTTGCGTTTCATATCGAAAAACGTATGGTGATTGTTATTCTTTGTTTTTTTTACAGATGATCTGAAAGAGTTCTTCCTGTTGAAATGGTTTTTTCATATAGATGTCCATTCCCGCTTCCAGGGCCCTGTGCTCCAATTGAGGGTCACTATCTTCACAGAAGCCGATGATTGTTGTCCTCTTGCCCGTATGGTCCATCTGTCTAATCTCGCCGGCTACTGCCAGCCCGTCTCTTTTCGGGATTCGGATATCCAAAAAAACCAGATCTGCAGGTGATTCATGATAGGATTGGAGGGCATTGATTCCATCCGGTGCTTGTCTGATGGTAAATGCCGGAAAGTTGTTTTTCAAAAAGGTGTGCAGTAGCTTTGCGCTGATGGGGTCATCATCGACAATCAGAACGGACAGTTCATCGGTAAGCTGCTCCTGATCGATCTGAAATTCCGGATCATCCTCCGATTCAGCATTTGGTTCGGCAATTTCAAATTGCACGTCAAAGGAGAAGACACTGCCCTTGCCTTCATCACTTTCAATGTTCAGTTTAGAGCCCATCTGCTGGATAATGTGATTGGAAATGGACAAACCCAAACCGGTCCCACCGTATTTTCGTGTGATGGAAGAATCGGCTTGCGTAAATTTTTCCAGAATCTTGTTCCGCATTTTTTTCGAAATTCCGATACCCGTGTCCTTGACGATGAATTGCAACTGAACGTGTTGTTCTGTTCGGGCTGTTTGCAGAACCTGAAGCAGCACTTCCCCTTTTTCCGTGAACTTCACGGCGTTTCCCAACAAGTTAATGAGAACCTGATTCAGTCTGAGGGCATCGGTGATAATCAAATCGGGCAGATTTTCATCCAATTTCATGTGTAACGCCACGGACTTGTTTTCAACGGAGGGTTTGATCATATTGAAGATTTCCATGAGCATTTGTGTCAATTCCACAGGGTTATAGTCTAACTGGAAGTAGCCGGTTTCTATTTTTGAGAAATCCAGAATATCACTGATGATTTTTAACAGGTGTTTTCCTGAATAGAGAACGTCGTCAATGTAATCCTGTTGTTCGCCGGTCAGATCTGTTTGAGACAACAGCTGAGAAAAGCCCAGTATGCCGTTAAGCGGCGTTCTTAATTCGTGGCTCATATTCGCCAGAAATTCCGATTTTGCCCTGCTGGCTGCTAAAGCTTGTTCCTGGCTTTCCTTAAGTTCTTCATTCATGGCAATCACTTCTTCGTTAAACGATTCCAATTCTTCGTTACTGGCGATTAGCTCTTCATTCTGATAATTCAGGAGTTTTTCACGGTTGTCGATTTCTTGCGCCATGGCACTGAAAGTGTGGGCCAATGTGTTCAATTCGTCATACGAGTCGGGGATGGTTTGCCCTGTATCGTAATTGCCTTTCGCTAGGTTATTGGACAGGTTGATCAGACCTTCCACGGATCCCTCTATTCGATGGATGAAATACCGAGAAAAATAGAAACCAAGGGCAAAGATCACAATTCCAGACAATACCAACCACAGTAGGATTGTATAGGCTCTTTTGAAGGCGATTCTTGAAGGCTGGGCGACGGTAATCACCCAACGGTTAGCCAAGGACAATGTACTGCCAAACAATTCTTCCAGTTTTCCATCATGGATATGGTCAAAACTCCCCGTTACAGTTGTCCCACTCATAGCTTTTTTGACGTGTTCCTGATTGGAATGGTTTTCCCTTAATAAGATATGTTCGGGATGATTGCTTAAAATAGCCGTTCCTTTACTGTCATATACCGTAATGGAATATTCTCTGCCTAAGTCGGCGATTTGCTGATTTAACGAGTTAACATTGATATCTGCCACCAAAAATCCCGCATTGAATCTCACCGATACTTTCAACGAATGGTCACCGCTGATGGTAGAAAGGGTAAAATCCGACCATACCGGCATGTCTTGGGCATTTTGAATAAAAGGGGAGTAGATAATGTTGTTGCCGATTTCAAGCTCTGAATAAGGCTTAATGAAGCAAATTTCCCCTGAAGAATCCACAATTTTAATTCGTTTCACATCTTTGTCGTTGTTCGTGATAAATGATTCCAGTAGTAGATGAATATCTTCATCAATCGGTTCGTTTGAAAGGCTTTTTTTGGATAGATAATCACGAAGGGTTAGCATTTTTTCGTTGGTCTCTGTGATGTAGATATTGATGGTGTTGCTTATACTTTGGGCTATTTTCAAACTGTTATTGATGATGTCATTTTTCGTGGAACTGTAAACACCCAAACCCACCAACAGACTAAAAACCGTGAGAAGCGAAAAGAATAAAAGAGTAAACAGCATTAAAAGTTCTCTGCGGAGGGTTTTTCCTTTTTTTCTCATTTTTCAGCAATCCTCTTGATGGCATTGTCTTGGACGACAAAGAGAAAGACATCCCGTTTCGTTTTTCCCTCCCGGTCAATGACGATCTTTCCCTGCAAGCCTTGAAATTCAGCCGTCTTAAGGATTTCATCCTTGATGGTTGACGGGTCGTATTTGATGGGCCTTTTTAAGATCTCAGCCAGAAGCATGATGGCCTCGTAGCCATACATTTGAGCAAACTCCGGTTCACGTTGATATCTTGTAATAAAGGCATCTTTGAATGCCAGATACTGGGTTGATGTGGATTCTTTATCCCAGGAACTGGGTAAAACCAACCCGTTGACGCTGCTGCCACCCTGCTCAAGCAAATTGTCATCCAAACTCCAACCGCTGGACAACTTCAAGACTTGTTTGGGATAACGCTTTTCGATCTGTTGGCAGATCAAGGCCGTGTCAATCGCTGAGGCCACGATCAAGACCGCTTCGGGCTTATTCTCAAGTAAAACAGCCACACCATTCTGTAAATCGGATGTTTGACTGTTGAATTGAACCAGCAGGTCTATGCTGCCGCCCAGTCCTTTGAAAGTATCTGAAAAATAGTCCGCCCAATGTTGGCTGAACGCACTGTTGTTGGCATCGTAAATGATGGAGACCGTTTTTGTTTCTGTATGATCGATGACGTATCGGGCCAGTTCCTCCTGCTCGTAGATATTCGGGGGATGAATGGAAATCAGGTAATCATCCTGATCCAGCACCCTCAGACTGCTGGTGGTGGGGCTTAACAGGAGCATCTTTTTTTCGTTGATTTGCGTCAATACAGCTTCTGTCATGGCACTGGTGACATGGCCAACAATGGCTACTACGCCTTCACTGATTAACTGAGCATCCACCTTTCGTGCGGTTTCAGGGTTATTTTCGTCGTCTTTGATGATCAGTTGGATCATTTTCCCCCTGATACCGCCTTGTGCATTGATTTGTTCGACGGCAAGAACGACGCCGTCTTTCACCGCAATGCCCAAAGGCGAATTGTTGGAACTCAGCGAACCGGAGAATCCGATTTTGATCGTCCCTTTGTCCAATGTAAACAAAATAGCCACAATAAGAATTGCGATTAAAAGAAGCAACCACCCGATTTTCTTCATCTTTTTTATGTTTATAAGGCCTGTTTTAATCATTCCACCCACTCTCATCACAAGTGTTTGCTTAGATTAAATTATAGCATAAATGTTATTCTCTCCTTTAACAAATAGCTACAATGATTGCATCTGGGGTTAAGGGTTTACCCTCTCCCGTTTTTTACAGATCGAGTTTAGGGTTGATCAGCATTGTAAGGGAGAATGAATTGTAATCTCATCTTTTTTCATCCGCCTCCTATCGAAAGGGATCCTCATAGGCCCACGTTTTAGGATAAAAAGCGATTTTATTCAAATACAACTTCTCATTACGGGTTTATTATAACGGGACCGTTTGTTTTTTCAACATCCTCAAGCGTGAAAAAAATGGCAGCACCTGAAAAGAATCTATTGACAAATCCATTTCAATGATTTATAATCTATTTAAGTATTTACTTAATTTAAAATTCTGCCTGATCTTCCGACAGATGAATCGGGATGTGATAACCATCGAGGAATTACTTAGTATTTTAAAAGCCCTTGGGGATGAAAACCGGCTCAACATTGTGATGCTGTTGTTGCGGCATGATTTTTGCGTTGGAGCCCTGT
>ERZ795048.4299-NODE-4299-length-9956-cov-11.622664_pt1 | contig 9956 bp, 5 predicted proteins | sample MGYA00375132_ERZ795048 | MGnify/ENA primary metagenome ERZ795048 (study PRJEB30177, sample SAMN05720225) | activated sludge metagenome | isolation source: Anaerobic digester | place: Hong Kong | collected 2014-12-17 ...
TCAACATGTCGAACGACCACCAGCTTTTCTACAAGGCCTATGACGACTGGTCGGACGTGGACGAAGACGGCGTGCTCGACATTACCTACAATCACGACATCGACTACTACGGCTATTTCGACGCCTACAAGTGCTACGACTACTCCTCGGGCCGGTTCGTGCCGCAGGCATTTACCACCGACAAGTATTGCGATGCGGTCAGTGGTGACTGGAGCGGCAACTTCCTCAACTGGGCATCGATGACGCGTATCGATACCGTGCGCAAGATCCTGTACGGCGGCTACCGTTCGACCGACACCAGCGCACTGACGGTACTCGAGCGCTCCTACCTGCCGGGTGATGCGCACAGCTTCGCCAAGTATTACGAGGAAAGCACCAGCGGCGAGATCGCCAAGCTGACACCGTTCTCGGTATCCGAGATCACGGTCTGTAACACCACCTATGCGGCCAATGGTGATTCCGAAGACCGTACCGAGCCGCCGTTGCTGCGGGTCGCCGACGGCAACTTCGCGCTGTGGGCGGCCAATGAGCGCCATCAGTGTCACTGGGACGGTCACGGCGAGCTGCAGTCGAATATATTCAACTCGCCGAACCCCAATACCAACAATGGCAACCATGCCCCGACCACCGGGCTCGATGCAGATGCAGACAACCCGAACTGGACCAATGACCGTTTGGGCAATGGCGACTACATCGCGCGGGTCGAGGCCTGCGTGGCCGGCCTGATCGGTGTCGAGAAGTGCAAGGCCTACCCGAGTGGCAACTACAAGCCCTATGGTCTGCTGCAGGAGTACGGTGATGACGGCTCGATCTACTTCGGCCTGATGACCGGCAGCTTCCAGAAAAACAAGTCAGGTGGCACGTTGCGCAAGAACGTCGGTCCGATCACCGACGAGATCAATGTATCCACCGACGGTACCTTCAAGAGTGCGCCGGCGGCGGGCAATATCATCAGCAACATGAACGCATTGCGTGTCAGCGGTTATGATCATGACCCCGGTTATTACAACTCGGCGGACAACTGCTCCTGGGGCATCAACACCTTCAACAACGGCAGCTGTACCAACTGGGGCAACCCGCAGTCTGAGATCTTCCTGGAGAGCGTGCGCTATTTCGCCGGCAAGACCACACCTGGTTTCAATGCGAACGACTCCAGCTATATCAACAACCTGATCAGTGCGTCTTCCTGGGTCGATCCGCTGAATGCAGGCAACTACTGCGCGCCGCTCAAGGTCATTCAGTTCAATGCCAGCGTGACGTCGTATGATGGAGACGAGCTCGGCGGTGCATCCGGCCTGCCTTCACTCGGATCGGTCAGCACCTGGACCAACGCGGTCGGTGCGGCTTCGGGTGAGGGAATCGCCGGCAACGATTTCTTTGTCGGTACCGGCAGTATCGTTTCAAACGGGTTGTGTACCGCGAAGACGGTGAACAACCTGGCCGACGCCGAGGGTATCTGCCCCGAGGCGCCGCGCCTTGGCGGTGGCTATGACATCGCCGGTCTTGCCTACTATGCGCACAAGGAGTCCATCCGTACCGATCTTTCCGACGCTGACGGCAACACGGCAGACATCAAGATCGATACCTACGGGGTGACCCTGTCGCCCGCGGTGCCGAAGATCGAGGTCCCGGTTCCCGGCCAGACCGACCCGGTCACGATACTGCCTGCCTGCCGCAACGAATCCATCAGTGGCAACTGTGCGATCGTCGACTTCAAGGTGGTACAGAAGCACGCGGAGACGTCTTCCGGTTCCGGGATCTACACCGGCAAGTTCTACATCAACTGGGAAGACAGTGAGCAGGGCGGGGACTACGACCAGGACATGGCCGGGCTGTTGTCCTACTCACTCAACACCAACGTCACTCCCAATACGATTACAGTGACCACCAGTGTGTTTGCCGATTCGACACCGAACAAGATGGGCTTTGGCTACATCATCGCCGGTACGACACAGGATGGCTTCCATACCCATTCAGGCATCAACTATTTCACCGCCTATACGGATCCAACCGGCGTACTGACCTGCGCCAACGCGGCAATCAATTGCGAGACCGGCCAGCCGGCAACCTCGGTTGCCTACAATCTGGGCACGAGTTCCGGCAGCCTGCTGCAGGACCCGCTGTTCTATGCCGCCAAGTGGGGCGGCTACAAGGAGGAGGCCGAGGCCAGCAAACGCCCGCCGAGCACCGCGGCGCCCAACGACATCCCCGACCAGGCATATGAATGGGATACGGACGGCAATGGCCAGCCCGACAATTATTTCTTTGCCCGCAACCCCGGACAGTTGAGCGAGCAACTGGCGACGGTATTCGAGACGGTCGCGACCGTATCCTCGTCGGCATCCGTCGTGGCCAACTCGGTCAGCCTGCAGACCACCACGCGTATCTACCAGGCACGCTTCGACAGCAACGACTGGTCGGGCAAGTTGTTGTCGTTCCCGGTGGATATCACCACAGGAACACTGCAGGCGGCGGAGTGGGATGCCGGCAGCGTGATCGCGGGTCAGGACTATGACACCGGTCGTGAGTGGATCACCTGGGACGGCACGCAGGGTGTGCCTTTCCGCTGGGCGGACATCACGACCGCGCAGCAGGCGGCACTCAACATCGACCCGGACTCGGCGACGCTCGATACGCTCGGTGACGAGCGCCTCGACTACCTGCGTGGCGACACCTCGAATGAACTGGCCAACGGTGGCGCCATCCAGTTCCGCAATCGCTCCACACCGCTGGGTGACGTCGTGCATTCGACGCCGACCGTGGTGGCGGCGCCGATCTTCGGCTACCGCGACTATGAGCCGGGCACGGCGAATCTTTTCGAGACGGCCAAGTATTCCGATTTCAAGCGCAAGTACAGCAACTCGGAGTGCTACGAGAGCGACGGAACGACACCGATCACCACCTGGTCTGCCGGGAGTGGCAGTAGCGCGGGTAGCCGTGAGCCGATGCTGTACTTCGGTGCCAACGACGGTGCCCTGCACGCGGTTTCCGCATGTACCGGCGCCGAGCGCCTGGCCTACGTGCCAAGTGCCCTGTACGCGAACCTGAGCGAACTCACCTCGACGGACTATACTCACCGCTATTTCATCGATGGCCCGTCCACCGTGGTCGATGCCTTTTGGGGCAGTGCCTGGCACACGGCGTTGGTCGGCACCCTGGGTGCCGGCGGTAACGGGGTGTTCGCCCTCGACGTCACCGACCCCAACACGTTCAGCGAGAACAATGCAGACAACGTCGTGTTGTGGGAGAAGCACAGCAGCGATACCGGTTACGGCGAGCTGGGCTACACGTTCAGCCAGCCGGCCATCATCAAGGCCGAGGGTCACGGCTGGGTCGCGGTGTTCGGCAATGGCTATGACAGCGCCAATGGCAAGGCGGTGCTGTACATCGCACAGATCGATACCGGGGACCTGCTCGCGACGATTGACCTGTCGAACGTGAACGCGGCCGCCGATGGCGGCAGCAACGGGCTGTCGACGGTTTCGCCAATCGACCGTGACGGTGATGGCGAGGTCGATCTGATTTATGCCGGTGATCTCAACGGAAACGTCTGGCGATTCGCGTCCAACGGCTCGGGCTTTTCGGAAGGCAATACCTCGCTGCTGTATTCGGCGAAGAGCGTGGGAAGTGTGGCGCAGCCAATCACCTCGCGTCTGGCCGTCGGCTATCACCCGACCAGCGCCGTGGGTCGGATGGTGTATTTCGGTACCGGCAAGTATTACGAGACGGCCGACCAGGATCCGACCAATGCGGTGGCCTACAACTCCATGTATGGCATCTGGGATCGGGACACCGGCGCAACCATCACCTCGGTGACGACGCGCAACTCGAATATCCTGCAGCAGCAGACGATCACCCAGCAGACAGCGGGCACCTTCGGCAGCAATTCGTTCGACGTGCGTATTGTCAGCAACAACCCGATGACCTGGGCCACCCCTGTGGCCAGCTGCTCGGCACTGGGCTCGTGTGGCTGGTACCTGGATCTGACCAACCCCGACAGCAATGGCAACGCAGTACAGGGCGAGAAGATGGTGGCCAACCCGATCCTGCGTGGCGGGCGCCTGATCTTCGTCACCACAATTCCCTCGTTGCAGGCCTGTAAGGCGGGCGGTGACGGCTGGCTGATGGAGGTCGATCCGCGCACCGGCGGCCGTTTGTATGCGCCGGTATTCGACCTTAACGGTGACGGGGTCTTCACTTTCGAAGACAACCTGTCCAGCACGTCCGGCGGCACCACGATCTACACACCAGTCTCCGGCAAGAAGTCGAAGGTCGGTATCCTGCAGCCTCCGGCGATCCTGTCGGGCGTCGGTGGTTCAGGTGATGGCAGCTATGGCGGTGCCGAGGGCAAGTACTCGTCAGGCACCAAGGACGCGGCGATCGATGTGACCGTCGAGAACCCGGGTCTGCTCGGTGCCGGCCGCAAGTCCTGGGTGCGGATCCAGTAGGGGAAGATGATGCAGAAAAGACAACGTGGCCTGACCCTGGTGGAACTGATGGTGGTGGTCGCCGTGATGGCGATCATCGCGACCATTGCCTACCCGATCTACACCAACCAGGTGCAGAAATCGCGCCGCGCCGATGCCAAGGTGGCGCTGGAAACGGTGGCCATGGCACAAGAGCGTTTCTATACGATCAATGGCGAGTATGCGGCCGGCCTGAGTTCCCTGCAGGTATCGACTGATATCCAGGGCGGGGCATCTGACCAGGGTTACTACAACATCACAATTGCACGTTCGGGCGCCGACAACGAGCAGTTCACGGTCACGGCAACGGCATCGGGCAGTGGCCCGCAGGCCGGGGATACGGCCTGTCCTACCTTCACGATCAATCACCAGGGTGTTAAGACGCCGGCCAGTGGCTGTTGGTAAGACGTTGTACGAAGGGATGATCCCCTCACCCCAGCCCTCTCCCTGAGGGAGAGGGTGCGTGTGTGCCTTCTCCCCTGAGGGGAGAAGGCAGAGATGAGTGGCAGACTTATCAGTGCCTCGGACTCCATGCTCCTGCCCTTTCCCCCCCGAGGGGAGAAGTCTGGGATGAGGGGCAGTCTGATCAGTGCTTCGCGGTCAACGCTCCTGCCCCTTCTCCCCTGTGGGGAGAAGGCTGGGAAGAGGGGGCGCGGGATTCAGCCCTGCGTCGAATTCCCCGCCATGGCCGTCAGCAGATTTTTCGGCAGTGCGAACACCACGGTTTCCGGTTGCCCCCCGTCCTGTTCGACCGAGTCGGCCCCCCAGTCCCTGAGCTGACGGATCACGTTCTCGACCAGCACCTCCGGTGCCGAGGCACCGGCAGTCAGGCCGACCGTTGCTACACCGTCGAGCCACTCCCGGCGGATGTCCTCGGGACCATCGATCAGGTAGGCCGGCCGGCCCTGTTTCTCGGCAATCTCTTTCAGGCGGTTCGAGTTCGAGCTGTTGGGTGAACCAACCACCAGCACCAGGTCACACTGTTGCGCAAGGCGGGTGACTGCGTCCTGGCGGTTCTGGGTCGCGTAGCAGATGTCGTCCTTCTTCGGTCCCTGGATGCTCGGGAAGCGCCGCTGCAGGGCTTCAATGACCAACGCGGTGTCGTGCATCGACAGCGTCGTCTGGGTGACGAACGCCAGTTGTGCCGGGTTGCGTATGTCGAGCTCGGCGACGTCGTCCGGCGTCTCTACCAGGTAGATGCCGGCGTTTTCCCTGATGCAGCGATACTGTCCCATGGTGCCTTCGACTTCGGGGTGTCCCTTGTGCCCGATAAGCACCACCTCGTCGCCGGACTTGCAGTGCCGCGCGACCTCGAGATGTACCTTGGTGACCAGAGGACAGGTCGCATCGAATACCGTCAGGCCGCGCTTGTCGGCCTCCTCGCGTACCTGCTGCGACACCCCGTGGGCACTGAAGATCACGGTGCCGCCGTCGGGGATCTCGCGCAACTCGTCGACGAACACGGCGCCGCGTTCGCGCAGGCGCTGTACTACGAAGCGGTTGTGCACCACCTCGTGGCGCACATAGATCGGTGCGCCGAAGGCATCGAGTGCACGCTCGACGATCTCGATTGCGCGGTCGACGCCGGCACAGAAGCCACGTGGATTGGCCAGGAGTATTTTCATGCTGGGATTGTCCGGGCCCGGACCGGCCTTTTCAAGCGTGGTGCTGATTGCCCGCGTCGGCCGTCAGGTCTCTTCAGGTGCCGGTTCAACGCTTATGATCTCGACCTTGAACGTGATTTCATGACCGGCCAGCGGGTGGTTGAAATCGACTTCAACGCGTCCTTCGTCGACAGCGATGACCATGCCCGGGGCCTCCTCGCCGTTAGGCAGCGAGAACGCGACGATCTGCCCGACTTCCGGCGTGAACGCGGCCTCGAACTCGGTCATCGGCATGTACTGGATGAGATTCGTGTCGCGCAGGCCGAAGGCCTGCTCGGCGAGCAGGTTGATGGTCTGGGTGTCGCCCGCGTGCAGGCCATATAACGCCAGCTCCAGTCCCGGTTGCAGGGTGCCGTCACCGATGGTCACGCTGACGGGTTCTTCGCCGAAGGTGGAGATTGCCTCGGTACCGTCTTCCAGCGCGATCGACAGATGCAGTACCACTGGGCTGCCCGGGAGGATCTGTGCCGTGCTCATAGAACCGCCGGGCTCTGCTGTTCGTCGGCGATCTGACGCAGCATGGGCACCTTGATCTCCAGTCGATCGGCGTGATCGAGGGCGCGCCGCAGGCGTGCCGGTGCGCTGCGTCCGGTGCAGGGATGCCCCGGGTCGCCGTCAAATGCGCGGACCATCGCGGCCACCAACTCGTCGTTGTTGAAGCGGGAGCCGGTCAGGCCCTCCTGGATCGCGATGACCTCGTTGGCGACACCGCGTGCAAACGGCTGGTGTTCGGCCCACAGCTGGCTGACTGTGCCGCCACAGCGCAGGCCGGCGATGTTGCTGGTCAGGATGTAAAGATTCTTGACCACCAGCTCGAACAGCATGTCACGCGGCTTGTCGATCAGCTTGACCGGGATATCGAGGGTGGCCAGCGCCTTGGCCAGCAGCTTGGCGCGTGGTCCGAAAGCCGGCGATGGGATGATGACCTTCGCATCCTGACCTTTCTTCTTCTCGAACCAGACGGAGATCACGCTGACCTCGTCCAGACCCACGTAGTCGTCCGGCAGCAATTCGTTCTGCAGCAGGGCCAGACGCTTGCGCCATGACTTGGGCACTTCTTTCAGTACCGCCTGCAGATCGGCTTCGCCAACCGCCACCAGCACCAGTTTCGGCGCGGGGACGCGGTGCGCGAGTTTCTTCATTTTGGTGTCGCGGTTGACCGGATACACCGGGTGTCCCAGGCGCAGCAGGCCGCGCGCGAAAACACTGCCCATCTCACCCATGCCGATGACCACGACCGGTTTCTTCGCCATCCTTTATTGCACCCGTATCGCCTGACAGGAAATTGAGCGTTCTTCTTAACACGAGAGATTGGTGTTTGGGAAACGCCGGTGGTGATCGCCGAGAGGGCTCGGCTCCTACAGGTGCGGATTGCGCGTAGGAGGCCAGCCCCCTGGCCGAGTGGGTCGTTAAGCGGGTTGTCGCCGAGAGGGCTCGGCTCCTACAGGTGCGGATTGCGCGTAGGAGGCCAGCCCCCTGGCCGAGTGGGTCGTTAAGCGGGTTGTCGCCGAGAGGGCTCGGCTCCTACAGGTGCGGATTGCGCGTAGGAGACCAGCCCCCTGGCCGATTGGATCGTTGTGCGGGTTGTCGCCGAGAGGGCTCGGCTCCTAGGTCCCCTTGCGCCAGGTGACTTCGCTGCCGCCGTCGCGGCGCGCGAGCACGCGCGCGAGCACGAACAGCAGGTCGGACAGGCGGTTGAGGTACCTGATGCTCGCCGGGTTGACCGCCTCGTTGCGCGACAGGCGCAGCAGTTCACGCTCGGCACGCCGGCACACCGCGCGTGCCAGGTGGCAGCGTGCCGCGCCCTCGTTGCCGCCCGGCAGGACGAATTCCTCGAGTGCCGGCAGGTCGGCGTTCATCTGATCCAGTGCCTGTTCCAGTTCGCTGCTGCGGTTGTCCGCAATGATGGACGTGCCCGGCATCGCCAGCTCGCCGCCCAGATCGAACAGGCGGTGCTGGACGGCTTCGAGCAGCCTGTCGGTTGTCGCGTCGGACACCTGCACGCGAAGCAGTCCAACGGTACTGTTGAGTTCGTCGATTCCGCCGATTGCCTCGATGCGGGCGTGATCCTTGGGCAGCCGCGGGCCGCTGGCGAGCCCGGTGGTCCCGTCGTCGCCGGTGCGGGTGTAGATGCGGGTCAGGCGTTTGCTCATCGGTTATTCCTCGAACCGGTAACTGGCTTCGATCCAGAAATTGCGCTCGGGTGCGGGGTTGTAGCCGTCGCCGGCAAACGAACTGGAGCCGGTTTCGCTGTAGCGCGCGTCGAACAGGTTATTGATCCGCGCGCTCAGACGCCAGTCGCCGAGGTCGCGATGCGCGGTCAGGTCGACCACTGTATAGGCATCGAGCGGTGGTGCGGTATTGGCATAGTCGGAGCCAAGGTACTGTTCACCGACATACGCGACATCAAGGCGCAGCAGCCAGTCGGCCTGCGGCTGGTACTGCGCATACAGATTGGCCTTGTGCACGGGCACCAGCGGGACACTGCTGCCGCTGTGGGTGCCGCTGGTGATCCGGCTGTCGATGTAGTCGTATCCCGCGCCCACCTGCACTGACGACAACAGGGCGGTGTCGGCCGACAGGCCGAAGCCCAGGCGTCGGCTGCGCGGGAGGTTGACGTTGCTGAAGCTGACGGCGTCGAAACTGATCTCGTCTTTGAGGTCGAGGCGATAGGCGCGCGCGCCGAGGCTGTATGCGTCGCGGGTCAGTTCGGCCCCGGCTTCGTACGATACGCCGGTCTGATTTTTAAGGCCTGCCGGCTGGCCAAAAGGCACGTTGGTGTGTTCGTCGACCTTGGCGAAGCGGTAGTTCTGGTCGGCACGCAAGAACAGCCGCCAGGCCGGGTCTGGCCGATAGACCAAGCCCAGTGAACCCACCGTCACCGAATCGTCCAGATCGACCGGCGTGCCACCGTTGTTGATGTCATTTTGCACCTGCGCATGGCGTAGCCCGGCGGTGGCCGACAGCACCGATGACAATGGGTGCATCACCTGGCCATAAACGGCCGCGATGTCCTGCTGGTTGCCCTGTGGGCCGAACGCGGTGAGCAGCAGATAGTCGGTGCGCTGCAGATCGATGCCAAGTGTCACGACGTTGTCACCGAAGTGCCCGATCAGGCGTGGCGTCAGCTCGATCGTGTCGCGGTCCTGGGTCGATGGTGTGCCGGGAAAGCCGCGGAAGCTCTGCACGAATTCGCGCTGATCGTTGCGCAACGCCAGTTCCGCCTCGATCCGCCAGTGCGCGCCCAGGGTTTGCCCGGTGCCGATGCGCAACACTTGGCTGGTGGTGTCGAGATAGTCGTTGGGAAACACCGCCTGGCGCCGGTCCGCCGCGAGTTCGCTGGCAAACAGGGCGCCGGGTGTCTGGGAATAGTCGTCGAGCCGTTGCACATCAATGTAGCTGCGCCCACCCTGGTGATCGACCTCCAGGCGCGCATCGAGACGCTGCATGCGGCTGGCGTTGCGCTCGCGGTAGTTGTCGTTGCCGCGCTTGGCTGCCTGCACGCTGAGGCCGACCTGTTGGTCCAGCCGCTCGGTGATTCCGGCCAGCAGCTCCCAGCCATCGTAGCTGCCACCTCCCAGCTTCGCGCGCAGGCTGCGCGCATCCGGTCGTCGCGTGATCACGTTGATCAGTCCACCGACGGCCTGGTTGCCGTATAGGATGCCTGCGCTGCCCTCGATGATCTCGATCTGCTCGACGTTTTCCAGGTCGATGCTGCTGAGGTACAGGGTCGAACTGTCGGTGGCCGGGTTGATCTTGCGCCCGTTGACAAGGATCACGACGTTCGAATTCGCGGTGGCGCCGAAGCCGCGCATGTCGATATTCG